>ERZ778517.264-NODE-264-length-62093-cov-13.997840_pt1 | contig 62093 bp, 50 predicted proteins | sample MGYA00510341_ERZ778517 | MGnify/ENA primary metagenome ERZ778517 (study PRJEB29527, sample SAMN07138964) | mouse gut metagenome | material: feces | host: mouse | place: China:Nanjing | collected 2016-01-25 ...
CCAATAGGGGGATATATAAAATGGGAGCCTGGATGCGGTTACATCCAGGCTCCCTGTGTGGCGGCTCACGGCATCAGGCCGTAGCCGTTGTTGTCGTGGGCTTATCAGCCGTTTACTTTCTTCATGTGGGCGATGAGGTCGAGCACCTTGTTGGAGTAGCCGATCTCGTTGTCGTACCAGGAGATAACCTTAACGAAGGTCGGAGTGAGCTGGATACCGGCAGCCTTGTCGAAGATAGAAGTGCGGGGGTCGCCGAGGAAGTCGCTTGAAACGACTGCATCTTCAGTGTAGCCGAGGATACCCTTGAGCTCGCCTTCGCTGGCTTCCTTCATGGCAGCGCAGATTTCGTCGTAAGTAGCGGGCTTTTCGAGGTTAACGGTGAGGTCAACAACAGATACGTCAAGGGTGGGGACACGCATAGACATACCGGTGAGCTTGCCGTTGAGTTCGGGGATTACTTTACCTACAGCCTTGGCAGCACCTGTAGAAGAGGGGATGATGTTGCCGGAAGCGGCACGGCCACCACGCCAGTCCTTCATAGAGGGACCGTCAACGGTCTTCTGAGTAGCGGTAGTAGAGTGAACGGTAGTCATGAGGCCTTCCTTAACGCCGAACTTGTCGTGGAGCACCTTGGTGATAGGAGCGAGACAGTTGGTTGTGCAAGAAGCGTTAGACACGAACTGAGTGCCCTTAACATACTTGTCGAGGTTTACACCGCATACGAACATGGGGGTATCGTCCTTTGAAGGAGCCGACATAACTACATACTTGGCACCGGCTTCGATGTGGGCCTGAGCCTTTTCCTTTGTGAGGAAGAGACCGGTTGACTCAACAACGTATTCAGCCTCAACTGCGCCCCATGCGATTTCAGCGGGGTTCTTGCAGGCGGTAACACGGATAGCCTTGCCGTTTACGATAAGAAGGCTCTTTTCGAGGTCGTAGTCAACAGTACCGTCGAACTTGCCGTGCATGGTGTCATACTTGAGCATGTAAGCCATGTAGTCAACGGGGAGGAGGTCGTTGATAGCAACTACCTCGATGTCGTCACGCTTTGTAGACGCACGGAACACGAAACGTCCGATACGGCCGAAGCCGTTAATACCGATTTTAGTCATAGTAATTCAATAAATTATTGGGTTATGATATTTTTTCTGCCTTTCGGAAAGGTACGGGATAGCCGTATGTCTTTCACTCCGCAAAAGTAATAAATATTTTTCAATCGCCACATCTATATTTTTAAAATAAAAGAAAAATTTCCTTAATGCCTCCAATCGGGGAAATCGTGACAAGATTTTTGAACCGCGGGGTGCATTATTCCGTTAATTTTCGTAGTTTTGCACTAACTTTATATTTTAGAAGTCCTATGGGAAAATTTCTTACCGAATTCAAGGAGTTTGCCATGAAAGGCAATGTCATCGACATGGCAGTCGGCGTAATCATCGGCGGCGCTTTCGGCAAAATCGTAACATCGCTGGTCAACGATATAATCATGCCTCTTGTCGGGATAGCCACCGGCGGAGTAAACTTCAAGGACCACAAGATACTGCTCAAGGCGGCGGAGACCGCAGCCGACGGCACTGTAATCAATCCGGAGGTTGTGCTCACCTGGGGAGTGTTCGTACAGTCGATTGTGGATTTTCTCATCATAGCCTTCTGTATATTCGTGGCTATCCGCTGGATGAACAAGCTCAAGAAAGCCACCGTCAAGGCCGAGGAAGAAGCTCCGGCAGCAACTCCGGCCGAGCCGACCAAAGAGGAACAGCTTCTGACCGAGATACGCGACCTGCTCAAGGCCCAGGCCCGGTCGGACAAGAAATAACCAGAATTCATCAACACATAATCATGTCAAAAGTCATAATCATCGGCTGCGGAGGCGTAGGTACTGTCGTAGCCTACAAATGCGCACAGAACCCCGACGTATTCACCGAAATCGTGCTGGCCTCGCGCACCAAGAGCAAATGTGACGCTCTGGCCGCAAAGATAGGCGCACCCAACATCACCACCGACCGTGTGGACGCCGATAACGTAGACGATATCGTGGCTCTTTTCGAGCGCCACAAGCCCCGTCTGGTAATCAACGTAGCTCTTCCCTATCAGGATCTCGCCATCATGGAGGCTTGTCTGAAGTGTGGCGTCAATTATCTTGACACCGCCAACTACGAGCCCAAGGATGTGGCCCACTTCGAGTATTCATGGCAGTGGGCCTACCGCGAGCGCTTTGAGAAGGCCGGTCTGACCGCCATACTCGGCTGCGGATTCGACCCGGGTGTATCAGGAGTGTTCACAGCATATGCAGCCAAACACCACTTCTCGGAGATGGAGTATCTCGACATAGTCGACTGCAATGCCGGTGACCACGGCAAGGCATTCGCCACCAACTTCAACCCGGAAATCAATATCCGCGAAATCACTCAGAACGGCCGCTACTACGAGGCCGGGGAGTGGAAGGTGACCAAACCGCTGGAAATCCACGCACCCCTCACCTACCCCAACATCGGCGCACGCGACTCCTACCTGCTCTACCACGAAGAGCTGGAGAGCCTGGTGATTAACTTCCCCACCATCAAGCGCGCCCGCTTCTGGATGACCTTCGGCCAGGAATACCTGACCCACCTGCGCGTAATACAGAACATCGGCATGGCCCGCATCGACGAGGTGGAATACAACGGCACGAAGATAATACCCCTGCAGTTCCTGAAAGCCGTGCTCCCCAATCCGCAGGATCTCGGCGAGAACTATCACGGCGAGACCTCAATCGGCTGCCGCATATCGGGCAAGGACAAGGAGGGCAAGCCCCTTACCTATTATATCTACAACAACTGTAGCCATGAGGCAGCCTTCCGCGAGACCGGCATGCAGGCCGTCAGCTACACCACCGGCGTACCCGCCATGGCCGGCGCCATGATGTTCCTCACCGGCAAGTGGGAGAAGCCCGGCGTACACAACGTAGAGGAGTTTGACCCCGATCCGTTCCTGGCCGTAATCGCCGCCCAGGGTCTCCCCTGGCACGAAGTGCTCAACGGCGACCTCGAAGTAGACAAAATCGGCTGACATCAGCCCCACATCCAATAACACATTGAGCCTGCCGCCCGGCAACAGACACACCGGGCGCAGGCTTTTTGTACATAATTGCCCATCAGTAGTATAATAACCGCTCACATCTCTTGTATCGGTCATCTTTCGAATATCATCAGTGGCTTACAGAAATAACAATCATTCTATTCGACAACCGGAATCACATATCTGCCCACTAAATATACTTTATGCATCGAATAAGCGTTATTATTTATATCTAAATGGTGATTGAATAATAATCCTCATATCACATCAAATGAAAAAAATTTTACTTGTATTCGGCACTCGACCGGAAGCAATCAAAATGGCACCTCTTGTTAACGAGCTTAAAAAATACAGTTCTGAATTAATTACAGAAGTCTGCGTTACCGGCCAGCACCGAGAGATGCTCGATCAAGTGCTTGAAATATTTGACATAAGCCCTGATTATGATTTAAATATTATGAAAAGCGGTCAGGATTTATATGATATCACATCAAAGGTATTACTTGGAATGAAAGATGTGCTTGCTGAAAGTAAACCCGATATAGTACTTGTACATGGAGACACCACAACATCAACGGCAGCCGCATTAGCCGCATTTTATCAACAGATACCTGTAGGGCATATTGAAGCTGGCCTAAGAACAGGCGACCTAATGAATCCATGGCCCGAAGAACTTAACCGACAAATTACCGGAAGAATTGCAAGCCTACATTTCGCACAAACACCACTCAGCAAAGAGAATTTACTTAAAGAAAACATCGCTGCTGACATAATTTATATAACAGGCAATACTGTGATTGATGCCATACATTATGTATGTGATAAAATCGCACATAATCACACTATCGCCAAACATATAGAAGAACTACTGATTGCCAAAGGATATAATCCATTGCGCAATAATAAAAAAGTACTTATCACAGGTCATCGCCGCGAAAATTTTGGAAAAGGGTTCATCGGGATATGCAATGGAATCAAGAAACTCGCACAGAAATATACTAATGTAGATTTCATCTACCCAATGAATATGAATCCAAATGTAAGGCGTCCTATCAATGAAATATTTTTCACACCGAGCCAGACTCAAATGACAAATGTATTTTTTATAGAACCATTAGACTATCTCTGTTTTGTTAGTCTTATGAATACATGCGACATCGTACTGACTGATAGTGGAGGCATACAGGAAGAAGCTCCAGGTCTTGTCAAACCGGTACTTGTAATGCGCACCACTACCGAGCGGCCGGAAGCAGTCGAGGCCGGGACAGTGAAACTGGTCGGCACAGATACAGATACTATATTTAATGAAGTATCGCAACTGCTTGACGTCCCCGACTATTACGAAACAATGAGCAAAGCCGTCAATCCTTATGGCGATGGAAAAGCCTGCTCTCGTATCGCAAATATATTACGCTGCAATATTTATTATTGAACAAGCTCTTAACACTGTTTATTTACACCTTATACAATATCGATGCCCTCACTCAAAACAAATTTCATATACAATTTTATTCTCACCGGAAGCAATTACCTGATGGCACTTGCCGTATTTCCATATATCTCACGAGTATTGGGACCGGAGAATGTAGGGATTGTAAATTTTGTAGACAGCACAATTGATTATTTCATAATGCTGTCGACCATGGGCATGATGTTTGTTGGGGTACGAGAAATTGCCTCTGCAAAAAATAATCCTGAAAGACTTTCCAGTACATTTTCCGGGCTGTTTATTGTAAACCTGATATTTACAATACTTTCATTACTGGCTTTAGGTGCGGCATATATTTTCATACCGGCACTCTCAAAATATCCGGAAATGGTATTCATCGGTGTTATAAAACTAATTTTTAAGTTCCTGCTTATCGAATGGTTTTTCCTTGGACTTGAAGATTTCAAGTATATAAGCATTCGCTCCCTGATAATAAAATTCATCTACGTAATCGGAGTATTCGTATGGGTACGGCAACCCTCCGATTATGAGAAATATTACATATTATTGGTGGGAATTCCGGTAGCCGGAGCCATAGCAAACTGGGAATATGGCCGTAAGAAAATAAAATTTATCTTTAATAACTCGTCGTGGAAATCACATATCCGACCGTTTTTGTATATAACTTCATACACATTATGTGTAAACATGTACAACTCTTTCAACGTAATGTTTTTGGGAATAGCCACAAATGAGACCGAAGTAGGATATTACACTACTGCATTAAAGATGTTTGCCGTGATTATTGCATTCTACTATGCATTTACCGGTGTAGCGCTTCCCCGCATGTCGGCTCTTCTTTCAGAGAAAAACATCGACGAATTCATCAACCTCATCCATCGAACTACGAATACCCTTATTGCATTATCCATACCAATCATAATCTCTGGCATATGTCTTGCTCCTCAGATTATCTTTATAATAGGTGGACCTAAATTCAACGGTTCTATAATACCCATGATTCTCATATTTCCCCTGCTTATTATCACCGGATACAACAAGATACTGATTGAGCAGATAATGATGCCCTATAAAAAAGATAGGATATTAATGAGAAACGCAGCAATCTCGGCAATCATAACTATTGTACTTAATATTCTTCTCGCAAAATCATTGGGAGCTGTAGGCACTGCCATTGTCTGGATTGGATCGGAGATTACTCTCTTGATTCTATCCATGAAAACTGTGGTAAATTTATTACCAATAAAGTTTCCCATCTATGACTTGATTAAACAGGTCATCATATATATTCCTATGGGCATATGTCTATGGTATATGGGACATCTGATTAGTAATAACTATATACATTTTGCTGCCGGCGCATTATTTACAGCAATATATTTCATAATAATTCAATATAATTATATCAAGACTCCGGATATTAACAATATGATTAAAAAAATCACACCTGTTAAATTACTCCGACAATAAAGTTATTTTTTCTGTCGTTATTAAAATAAAAAGACAGTTACATGAAAATAATCCATACATGAATATCCTTATCATAAATCCGATTTTACATACGATTGCCAATGATAATATATGGCCAGAATTCAAAACCATAAAAGATACAATGATTTACGGCATGGCACAAGGATTCATCAAATCAGGTCATACTGTCACATTGGCAACTTGTAGCAACTATAAGCCTACAAAATTGGAAAACTATGATTTCGATGTTATTTTCTTCAAAAGTAACCTATCAAGAATCGCCAAACCATCTCGCTTGCCTTTTTCTTGGGATTTCATAAAATATCTTTCAAATAACCATAAAAAATTTGACCTCGTCATAGCAAGCGAATGTTTTCAGCTATATACATTGGTGGCAAGTATAATCTGTCCATCAAAAACTGTAATCTGGCAGGAGATGAACCTTCACCAGCGCATTATGTTAAAGATTCCATCAAAGACATGGCATAACATCATAGTGCCCTTATTCATGAGGCGGATTCGCTGTATTATTCCACGCTCTGTTTCTGCAAAAGAATTTATTTCAAGATATACATCTCGGGTAACATCCCAAATGGTAGACCACGGAATAGATATTGATAAATTTCCGGCATCCATGCATAAAAAAAGGCAGTTAATATCATCGTCGCGTTTAATTCTCCGTAAAGGGGTAGATGGAATAATCCGGAATTTCAATTGTTTACATAAAATACCAGAATACTCTGATATAAAGTTGATTATTGCCGGCAGAGGTCCCGAAGAATCAAATTTAAGAAAATTAGTCTCTGACAATAATTTAACAGACTATGTTGAATTTGTCGGCTTCCTGCCACGACACGAACTTGGCAAAATGATTTCTGAGTCAATGGCTCTTCTCATAAATACAAGCCAAGATTTGAATATTGTTTCCATTCCAGAATCAATCAGTGCCGGCACTCCAGTATTAACAACTTCACTGACAGCATTAAGTAGTTTTATAAATACCAACAAACTTGGTATTGCAAAAAAAACATGGAATGAGAACGAGATGATAGACATCATCAACGATAATCACACCTATAGTAAAAATTGTTGTAACATCAGAAATCAACTGTCTGCCCAATACGCAGCACAAAAAATTATCGACATATCAATGAATCAATGATTCAACAATAAAGCGATAGGCCAATCCGTTTCTGTATAAATGACAATTCATTTTATATCATACTATTATTAATTACAAGATGACTCGCTATATATATATATATGCAATAATATGCATTTTGCTCTACGGCTGTAAAACACCTCAGGATTTGTCATACTTCGATAATATAAAATACCATGAGGCAGGTGTAATTCCCGGTTCTGACTATGAGATTAAAATAATGCCTCAGGACGAGCTGATGATTGTAGTAAGTTCGGAAGTTCCGTCGGCATCAGCTCAGTTTAATACTATTATGACCACTCCGGTGACCGGTAAAGATTTTACCGATATTACATCTACTTCAATTGGAAATACTCAGACTACATCATCGGCCACTCCTAAATACCTCACATATACCGTAAACAAAAAAGGAGATATAGACTTCCCTGTCTTAGGAAAAATACATGTCGAAGGCATGACAATCGAACAACTAAAAAATTACCTGAAATCACAGATAGAAAAAACTGTCAAAAATCCGCAAGTATTTGTATCTCTAGTAAACTTCAAGGTAAAAGTAATCGGAGAGGTGAAAGAACCCCAGACAGTCAACGTAACCACTGAGAAATTTTCTATAATCGATGCTCTGTCAGCATGCGGAGATCTGACTGAATATGGCAAACGCGATAACATAATCATAATGCGTGAACAACCTGATGGCACTATGGGCTATATGAGATTAAATCTTCATGACACCTCCTTGTTTTCATCGCCATACTACTACCTGCAACAGAACGATATCGTGTATGTAGAGCCCAACAGCATAAAACAGGATAATTCGAAATATAATCAGAACAATAGCTTCAAACTCTCCACTATATCGACAATCGTCAGTGCCGCTTCTGTAATAGCATCGTTAGTAATCGCACTCACTGTAAAGTAGACTATTCCAAATCAAAAAATGATACGAATCGACCGGATATGCATATGGCTATTTCTCTCGGCACTTGTGCTTCTGCTCGTCAGCCATAAATTCTTGAAACCGGTCGACGAAAGCATAACCGTTTTTCTGCTGGGTATAGCCATCACCGATAGCATTATCAATAAGAGATGGAAAAACTATATCCCGCTATGGATATTGATTGGCATAATATCTGTATATGTTGTATATTCTCTGACGGGAGTACACTTCAACACTACACGCTATGTTCTTACAGACGCACTGATTGAGATAAAACCTTACGTGCCGTTTTTTGTCGTCCTCGGAATATCACCCAGATGGACGGACGGCGATTTGCGTCTCCTGCAAAAATGCGCATTGTTTGTAGCAGTAATCACCATTGGAATACTGATGATGGGCCCAACAAAGGCCAACATGTTTTTTGAGCACCAGTCATTCGCAGGTCTAATTGTTTATATCTGTGCATTATGCTATTGGTTTAGCTGTATAACGCCAGATGGCAAAGTTGTCAACCGCGATAAACTGATTATACTTTTAATAATGTCTGGCGGACTGCTGTGTACACGTTCTAAATTCTACGGATATTATGTTCTCGGAATCTTCTTTATGTTTTTCTACAGACCGGGTATATTAAAACAAATAAACCTGAAACACCTGGCTATGATTGTCTCTCTTATCATAGTATTCATAGCCGTGTCTTGGAAAAAATTCAGTTTCTACTTCATAACCGGCAATTCAGACACCCTCAATCCACATGTTATGGAGAGTTTCGCCCGTCCGGTAATGTATCTACATGGGGTTACGATATTGTATGACTATTTCCCCTTTGGTTCGGGACTGGCTTCTTTTGCCTCCTTTCCATCTGCTGAAAATTATTCGTCGCTATATTATGAATATGGACTCAACAACATACATGGTCTGTCTCCCGACATGCCCGATTTCATCTGCGACGCATTCTACCCGACATTAGCACAATTCGGCATAATAGGGGTAATTTTATTCATCGCCTTCTGGGTTTATGCTTATAGATTTTTACGGACGATGATTCGGAAAAATCCGATGCAATACATCAATCAGTTCTCAATCGGAGCTTTGATTATCTCGGCAATACTTATAGAGTGTGTCGGATCAACAACATTTGTCCAGCCTTCCGGACAGGTAGCCATGATGTTGTTGGGCATGATATGCTCACTGGCCAAATCTGTCCCCGATGACGCAACTATAGAAAATACATCGTCAACCATCTCAACCGACAATAAAAAAAGAATCAAAATATAATGGAAAAAGCTACTGACAACACCCTTGACATAAGACGCTACTGGCGCGAAATGCTACGTCTGCAGTGGATTTATATCATGGCATTCATCTGCATCGTCGGACTGGCCTCAATATATGTAGTGCGGTCATTGAAACATTGCGAGTCAACAGCCATGGTACTGATAGAGGAGAGCACATCCGACACCGGCTCCGGCGCAAGCAAAGGAGGAGGACTTATGGGTATGATGAAGATGTTCTCGGTCGGAGGCTTCGGGTCATCTTCGGTCGACAACGAGATATTCCTTATCCGTTCTCACGACATGGCCGTACGCACCGTAAAGGCTCTCGGACTTACATCGACATACATCGAGCGCGACGGACTCAAGAAACACCTGCTTTTCCCCAATTCACCGGTAAAGGCCACAATGCCCCAGTCGGTGCTTGATACTCTGGCGTTCCCATTTTTTATACGTGTGGAAATTTCACCGGACCAGCATGTCAATGCAAAAACCATGAGGGGACGCCTCTTCTGGCGTACTACATTCGACGAGGTAAAGGATGCCACTCTACCTGTGAATCTCGACACACCCTACGGTCCCGTGACACTGACCGCCGGCGACATGTCGCTACTCGACGGCAAGAAGATGGAGATTGACATTGTAATCTCAGGCGTGAAGACAGCAGCTCTCAAACTGGAAAAAAATACCAGCACCGATGTTGTCGACAAACTTGCCGACGTAATCGAGATCACTATCTCCGGAGGCAGCGACGCATACTGCAACACGGTGCTTGCCGAATACATCAACCAGTACAACAACCGTCGCATCGAGCGCCGTGCCGAGAATGCAATGAGCGAACTCGAATTCTACGACGCACGCATAGCCGACCTATTCAGCGACCTGTCGGAATCAGAAGAAAAACTCGAGAAATTCAAGTCGGAAAACAACCTTATAGGGATGGACGCGCAAGCCAGTATGCTTGTCGAAAGCACTGTCGGCAAAACCGAGGCCATAACTGTAGAACGCACCAAGCAGGAATATTACCGTACGGTAAAATCCACCCTCGAAAATCCCGAATCGGCCAATAGCCTCATACCTGTTGTAGAGAGTCTCGGCAACCCGATGATTGCAAAGTACAACGAGCTCCTCCTCGCCCGCAAAAATCTGGAGCGCTCGGCCAAAGGCGAGAATCCACAACTCGTTGCGCTCAACGAGCAGATTGACGAACTCCGTGGCTCGATTCTTAAAAATGTCGACGGTATGCTCGCCGAAAGCCGCATGCAGCTCGAAGCAATGTCGGGCCTGATGGGCACAGCCCAGTCGCGTCTCAACAAGATGCCCGCCTATGAGCGCGAATATATCAATCTCATGCGCGACCGCACGATGAAAAACGAGCTTTATATGTTCCTGCTCCAGAAGCGCGAGAATGCAGCTCTTCAGGTATCATCTACATCTACTCTCGGATTCGTAATCGATCCTCCGCATACTCCGGAAAAGGTAAGCAACACCAAGAATATTATCTTAATCCTGATTGCTCTGTTCCTGAGCTTCGCGCTCCCCACATTCCTGGCAATATTCCTTGTGCTGTGGCGCAACCGCGTGGAAGATACTACCGACCTGGCTTCGATGCATATCGAGCCGCGAGCTGTGATGGTATCACCTGACGATGCATCATCAGTCACAGGACTTCGCACTAATATTCTGTCCACACCGGAGCAGACAACTATCTACGTATGCAATCTTGCCGGCAGCGATGGCAACACCATTGTCGGCGAACTGACCGACAGCCTTGAGCACATCGGCCGTCAGGTAAATCTCATAAACCATCTTGAGGACAATGACGCAATACTGTCTCCACGCTTCCAGCCGCAGCTCAAGAGCGGAGCATACAATATAGTCATAATGCCCGACAGTTCTCACATCAGCGCATATGTGGATGCATTCAACGCCGACAGCGCAACAGTACTCGTAATAATAAAACGCGGCACTATGCGCCGAAACGCTCTCAAATCCATTCTACGCGGTGTTTATGCCGACAAGGTAGTAACAGCTATCATCCGATAATCCAACGGCACACAGCGCAAAATAACGCGGCAGCTCCCTATGTATGGATGCTGCCGCGTATTTTATAATCGAACCTACATCTATGAGCATATTGGAAAATGCTCTTAGAAGCTGTTCACGTTCATTTGTCGAGATATTTTAAAGCAAACTCAGGCGCCGGGCTCAGCCGAAGAGGAGTGCAGAGCATCGTAGATGATTCCGGCCCGCGCCCGACCGGTGATTTCGGCAATAGCCTCGATAGAGGCCTCGCGCAGACGCTTTACACTCTTAAATCGTTGGAGCAGAGCTTCTTTCGTCTTTTCGCCCACACCCTTTATACCATCTAATTCGCTGACTATCTGACCCTTGCTGCGTCGATTGCGATGATGGGTAATACCAAACCTATGAGCTTCATCGCGGAGTTGCTGCACTATACGCAATGACTCACTGTTCTTGTCAATATATAGCGGCACACTGTCGCCCGGGAAGTATATCTCTTCAAGTCTTTTTGCAATGCCGACAACGGCTATAGTGCCACGCAGTCCCATATCGTCAAGAGCCTCAACAGCCGCACTCAGCTGTCCCTTTCCGCCGTCGACAACGATAAGCTGAGGCAACTCTTCTCCCTCCTCCATAAGGCGCGTATAGCGACGTGTCAGCACCTCCTTCATCGAAGCGAAATCATCCGGACCCTCGACGGTCTTTATGTTGAAATGACGATAGTCGCGCTTGGCCGGTTTGGCATTGCGAAACACCACACACGAAGCGACAGGATTCGTGCCTTGTATATTTGAATTATCAAAACACTCTATATGCCTCGGCAGTTCCGACAGACGGAAATCCATCTTCATGCGCTCAAGAGTGCGCTCAACACGTTTCTCCGGAGCATGCTTCTCCATCATCTTCAAAGCGTCGATTTTATTCTGACGGGCATTGCGTGCCGACACATCAAGCAGCTTCATCTTGTCGCCACGCTTCGGTACGGTAAATGTAGCTCCCGCCACCGGAGTTTCAGGAGTTTCCGGCACTACAATCTCATCATACTTTATATCGAAACGAGCGGCAACCTCTGCAATCGCATAATCGAGCAACTGGGCTACAGTCTCGTCAAGACGCCTCTTATACTCCAGAGTTATGCTCCTCACGATAGCTCCTCGCCGCACGTGCATGTAATTTATATACACCTGATCAGTGTCATCGTCGACTCCGAACACGTCGATATCATCGAGCGTCTGACTCACAATCACACTCTTCGACTGATAACGGTCGATAAGCATATACTTCTCCTTTATCACCTGTGCTTCCTCAAAACGAAGCTCCATGCTCAGCCGCTCCATCTCGCCGCGCAGATAATCGAGCAGTTCCTGAGTATCGCCGCGGAGTATCTGCTTTACATGGTCAATCATCTCTCCATATTCAGCTTCTCCGATGCGACCGGTACAGCATCCCATACAGTTCTTGAGATGAAACTCCAGACACAGCCGACCCTTTCCCTTTGCAATATAGGCAGGGGTGATGGCATGTCGGCATGTGCGCACAGGATACAGTTCACGGATAAGATTGAGCACAGCCTTGGCAACTGCCGTGTTGGTATATGGCCCGAAATATTTAGAGCCGTCCTTCAGACGCGTCCTTGTAAGAAACACCCTTGGATAATGCTCTTTCGTCACCACAATCCACGGATAGGATTTGTCATCCTTGAGAAGTACATTATAATGCGGCTTGTACTCTTTTATGAGTGAATTCTCAAGGTTAAGAGCATCCTCTTCGGTAGGCACCACGATATACTTCATATCGGCGATATTGCGCACGAGCATATTGGTGCGTATACTATCGTGCGTGCGGTTGAAGTATGACGATACTCTCCTTTTCAGATTTTTCGCCTTACCCACATATATCACTGTCCCGGCTGCATCATAATACAGATAGCAGCCGGGAGTATCGGGAAGGATTGAGATTTTCTCCTTCAGTTCTTCAGATTTGTTGTGCTTTGCCAAACCTATATTTCATTAAAGCTACGGTCGCGCAGAGCCGCAGCGCAGATGTGTCAGTACACTATCAGAGAAGTCACCTCGGCATCCTTTGGGAGGTTGTCACGTCCGTGAAGATCGCTCAGCTCAACTATGAAGTTTATATAGACCTTCTTCGGATTCATCGACTTCACCAGCTCATAGCAAGCAGCCATTGTGCCGCCGGTAGCCAGAAGGTCGTCATGAATCACCACCACATCATCCGGCGTGATAGCATCGCGGTGAATCTCGATAGTGTCAGTACCGTATTCCTTGGCGAAGTCGGCGCGCACAGTATCGGCGGGAAGTTTGCCGGGCTTACGGGCAGGGACAAAACCAGCACCGATTTCATATGCCATAATTGCACCTCCGATAAAGCCGCGCGACTCAATGCCCACTACTTTAGTAACGCCTTTGTCTCGATAAAGTTGAGCGAGGTCCCATCCTACGATATGCATAGCACGGGCATCCTTGAACATTGTAGTAAGATCACGAAATATGATTCCGGGCTTCGGGAAATCATACACATCACGTATTTTCTGGCGAACGTATTCCATTTGTGTTTTGAGTTAAAAGAGTGTATTATATTTATTTATATCTGTTCCACGTGAAACAATCATCGTCCGAGCATCAACAAAAGGATATTAATATCGGCCGGTGAGATACCGGGGATGCGCGAGGCCTGGGCCACAGTCTCGGGTCGGATTCTGTCGAGTTTCTGACGCGCTTCCGTCGATATCGCCTTGATTGACGAGTAGTCAAACCTGTCGCCAAGCCGGAGATCTTCCAGACGTCTGATCTTATCAGCCGTGAGACGCTCACGGTCGATATATCCCTGATATTTTATCAGAATCTCCGCAGCCTCCACTATCTCATCACGACGACATTCATCGACCGATTCGATTTTATCGCGGAGTGGCGCGAGCACATCCGCAAGCATATACACATTGAGTTCGGGTCGTGTGATGAGATCGCGCAAACGGATACCCTGCCGTAGCGGAGAAGAACCGATGCTCTCAAGATACGGATTTATGTCGGCCGGATGAACGGTATATGATGCCGCAAAATCTATCAGCATATCGCGCTGACTGCGCTTTGACATCATCAAGCCATAGCGCTCTTCCGAGGCCAGACCAACGGCATATCCAAGGGGAGTCAGACGCATGTCGGCATCATCCTGACGGAGAAGAATGCGATATTCCGCACGTGACGTAAACATACGGTACGGCTCATCTACACCTTTGGTGACAAGGTCATCGATAAGCACTCCGATATATGCGTTATCACGAGCAAGAGTGAACGGCTCGCGTCCAAGCACACGATTGGCCGCATTTATACCGGCCACCAGCCCCTGCCCGGCAGCCTCTTCATAACCGGTAGTTCCGTTCACCTGTCCTGCGAAGAACAGGCCCGACACGAGCTTTGTCTCCAACGTGTGGCGCAACTGTGTAGGATCGAAGAAATCATACTCAATGGCATATCCCGGACGATATATCTGCACATCGGCAAGCGCCGGAATAGAATGCAGAGCTTCTACCTGAATATCGAGCGGGAGCGACGAGCTGAAGCCATTCAGATAGAATTCCTGAGTATCCTCCCCTTCCGGTTCAAGAAAGAGCTGATGCTCGGTCTTGTCGGCAAATGTGACAATCTTGGTCTCAATGCTGGGACAGTATCGCGGACCGATACTCTTTATCTGTCCGTTGTAAAGCGGAGAGTCAGGCAGACCGCGACGCAGTATATCGTGGGTGGTCGCATTGGTATAAGTAATGTAGCAGTCACGCTGCCGCAACTCGCGCTTCACCTCCGGAAGATAGCTGAACTTATGAAAGTCATTGTCGCCACCCTGCGGTACAGTCATTTCAAAATGCACCGAACGCGCATCGATACGAACAGGAGTACCCGTCTTCATGCGGTCGGCACGAAATCCGAGTTCGACAAGCTGCTCGGTAATACCATGACTCAGGGGCTCGCTTATGCGTCCTCCGGCCACCTGTGCGCGCCCCACATGCATGAGTCCGTTGAGGAATGTGCCTGCTGTGATAACAACACTACAGGCCCTGAATTCAACACCCAAAGCAGTACGCACACCCTTTACAGCCCCATCCTCGATTATGAGCGAAACGACGCTGTCTTGCCACATATACAGATTGTCGGTATTCTCAAGAATTCTGCGCCATTCCGCAGAAAAGCGCATGCGGTCGCTCTGCGCACGCGGACTCCACATTGCAGGCCCTTTGCTACGGTTGAGCATACGGAACTGTATAGCCGTACGGTCGGTCACAACGCCGGTCATACCGCCGAGCGCATCAATTTCACGTACAATCTGTCCTTTCGCAATACCTCCGATGGCCGGGTTGCAGCTCATCTGGGCAATTTTATTCATATCCATAGTGATCAGCAGAGTGCGCGCACCTATCACAGCCGCAGCATGTGCCGCCTCGCAACCGGCGTGTCCGGCCCCGACCACTATCACATCATAGTCAAATCTCATTGCATTTAATTTTACGCCACATATCAAGAGCGGCATTCTCATTCGCCTCCATCACCTCACGCTCCCCTGGCCCTTTGTCATTGATACCGCACAGATGCAGCACACCATGTATTATCACCCTCATAAGTTCCTGAGCGTATTCCACGCCAAGCCCCTCGGCATTGCTCCGGACAGTATCAAGCGAGATAAACATATCGCCGCTCACCATACGCCCGCGCGAATTATCAAATGTGATAATGTCGGTATAGTAATCATGTTGAAGAAACTGACGGTTTACCTCAAGTATGCGTTCGTCATTGCAGAACACATAGGCAAGCGGACCGAGGATACGGTCATGCGAGGCTGCAACGTCAGAAATCCAGCCTTCGACAAGGCTATAATCAAGTTGGGGAAGAGCTACCTGCTCAGAGGTCCATATGAATTTTTCCATTGCTTTAAGAGCATGATGTAAGCATGCAAAAATAGGAAAAATCCCCAACACTGGCAATAGCATTACCGGGCGTCGGAGCGTCACATCGCGCACTCCGACTACAGTTGATTATATTCCGGAATTCAATGAAAGAACACGTAGGCCGCAATCACTCCGGCCACAGAACCCGTAAAGTCGGCAAGCAGAGCATATGGTACGGCATAGCGTGTCTTTACCACTCCTACACTGCCAAAGTACACGGCAAGGATATAGAATGTAGTGTCGGTACTGCCCTGGATAGCCGCCGACACACGGGCCACAAAAGAATCGGCACCATATGTGCTCATCAGATCGACCATCATTCCGCGGCTGCCACTCCCGCTCAACGGCTTCATCAATGCAGTCGGCAACGCACCTATCCAGTCGGCATCCATACCCAGAAACTCAGCACATGATGTCATTGCAGAAGTAAGCACGTCCATGGCTCCTGAGGCGCGAAACATACCGATAGCAACAAGGATAGCCACCAGATAAGGTATAATCATCACAGCTGTCTTGAACCCCTCCTTAGCGCCTTCGATAAAAGCATCGTACATATTGAGACGCTTTCGTAATCCACTTATGACAAAGAATACTATAACACTGAATAACAACACATTAGCAAAGAATCTGGAATAAAGTTCAACCTCTTCCTTCGGAAGCGTCGAAAAGAACCACACAATTGCCGACACGGCTGCCGCCAGCCCACCGAGCCACGATAGCAACACCCTGTCCCACAGTCGTATACCCTGCTTCAGACACATGGCAATTATGCCCACCATCGTAGAAATGAATGTAGCCAGCAGTATGGGCAGAAACACATCAGTAGGATTGGAGGCACCGGCCTGTGCGCGATACATCATTATACCGATAGGTATGAAGCAAAGACCCGAAGCATTAAGCACAAGAAACATGAGCATTGCATCCGTGGCACGTTCCTTTTCCGGATTAAGTTCCTGAAGTTCCTGCATGGCTTTAAGGCCGAGCGGAGTCGCAGCATTGTCAAGCCCAAGCATATTGGCCGATACATTCATGAATATCGACCCCATGGCCGGATGATTCCGCGGGATGCCCGGAAAAAGCCGTGTGAACAGTGGACTAATGACGCGACCGAACATCTGTATCACTCCGGCTCGTTCTCCAATCTTCATCAGTCCCATCCACAGCGACAGCACACCCGTCAATCCGAGCGCAATCTCAAATGCTGTAGCGGCAGAAGTAAATGATGCACCCATGATATCACTCCATATGCCAAAATCACCGCAAAACAGAGTACGGCCGACAGCCACAACAAAGGCGACAAGAAAAAAAGCAATCCAGATGTAGTTAAGTACCATCGCAAAAAAATTTCCGGTTCAATCATGCAATGTGCCATTTCATGGCCACTGCATCACAAATTTACAAGCATTTTCAGAGTTTTTTCTTATTCTGAAGATGAATTTACACTCACCGTTCTATTTCGCATAAAATAACGCGCAGCCCAAAACGACTTCATACACCTATATTTCAACCCATTAACCCCAAATTAACCGCTCTGAGATTTTAATATTTAAAAACGTCCCGTATCCTACGCAAGGATTTTTATTTCTCAACTCGAAATTATTTGTATCTTTGTAGTGTTGCGCCGAAGACAGCAATGGACTTACTTATGACGCTACAATCATATATCACGGGCACTCCCCTACCCTACCCCACCGACACTGCCGGCAATAATTCCGGGGCAAGAGACAGACAATACCATAAAAAGAAAAATATATGCACGTAATCCATCTGGTAAGCAACAACACCTGGGGCGGCGGCGAGCAATATGTGCTCGACCTGTCACGGGCCATGGTTGCCGACGGACATCATATAGAAATAATCACACGACCGGTAAGCGACGTCATCGACCGCTTCACCGGGTGCGGACTGTCGCCGGTAGCAAAGATGCCATTGCGCGGAGCCATCGACTTTATATCTGCTGTAAGACTTGGAACCCGGCTGCGCCAGTGCGACGAGGTGATTGTGCATGTCCACAATTTCAAGGACGCGATTGTGGCAACCCGCGCACGCGCCCTTTCCGGCAACAGCAAAGTACGCATAGTGCTTACACGTCATCTGGTAAAAGCCGGACGCACATCGTCAATGTACCGCGACCTTTACTCGCGTCTCGACGCAGTGATATTCGTATCCGACCTTGCCCGAAAAGAATTCCTCAGCAGCAATCCGCCGATTGACCGGGAGAAACTACATGTGGTGCACAACAGCATCGCATCGCCCCGAGCAACAAGCCTTCCCGAAGATATATCGAGAACCGACTTACCGGTAATAATGCACCACGGACGTATCTCTCCGGAAAAGGGGCTCGACGTACTGTTTGACGCACTATCCACCCTTACCGACCTGCCATGGATTCTTCGTATAGCCGGCGAAGGGAGTGCACGAAATGTCGGCCCGCTCAAGCAACAGTCGCGGCGCCTCGGGATAGACAGCCGAATAGAATGGCTCGGCTTCCGCCCCGACGTGCACAGCATCATACCGTCAGCCTCAATCGGAGTAGTACCGTCGACATGGCGTGAACCATTCGGACTCGCAGTGCTCGACTATATGGCCGGCGCAGTACCGGTAGTGACCACCGACAACGGTGCCCAGCCCGAATATCTCACTTCCGGAAAAGACGCCATTCTTGTACCCCCATCTGATGCGGGAGCACTTGCCGCCGCATTGCGCACGCTACTTACCGACGATGACGCCCGACAGGCCATCGCCGCCGCCGGAGCCGAGACATTCAGGCGCTCACTTTCCTATCCGCGTTTCCTGCAAAATATCTATTCAATATACCAGTCAGTACGATAAGTATCCTCAAAAAATCCTTCAACAATGCCATCCTACCACATCCACGTAAGCGCACGCTATACCAAGATAAAATCGGAAATAGAGAAGATTATCCGCCAGGGCATTCCCGCGGACGCCACAGTAATATATAAGGCGCGCAATACCGTATACCGCCTCAACGTAGGCGGCACAGACCTTGTGATAAAAGCCTTCAGGGTGCCCAATATAATCAACTCACTTGTCTATACACACCTGCGCAAAAGCAAGGCAATGCGCTCATATATGAACGCAAAAAGGCTTCAGGAACTCGGCTTTCACACTCCGACTCCCATTGCCTATGGAGAAGTAAGAGAAGACGGACGCCTGCGCCAGAGCTATTACATATCGGAAAATCTGGAGGGAGAAAACATGCGCGACTGGGAACACTACCATGACTGCGACGCACTTCTCAGAGCCTTTGCCGCCGATATCGTGCGACTCCATCGCGCAGGGGTACTGCATAAGGATTTCTCACCGGGCAACATACTGTTTACCCGCGACGAAAACGGAGCCTACCGTTTCTATTATATCGACCTCAACCGAATGGAATTCGGTGTGCGCTCACGCAAGAAACTCATGTCAATGTTCCGCTCGATTAATCTTGACACAGCCCAGACTCTACGGCTGGCAGCACTCTACTCCATGTCGGCCAAAGAAGATATGAAGCAGGTATGCGACGAGGCTGCAGAAGCACAGGCGGAATACTTACGGTTTCAGCGCCGCAAACGCCGCTTCAAAAGTCTTTTCTCAGGAAAATAATCACTTATATATCTCATAGAAGAGCCGGACAATCTATCCGGAATAAGACATCCTGAAACCATGGCACATCATCCGCTACACGCGCTGTGCAAGCGCCGGTGCGGACGAAAACTCCACGGATTCAGGGTGTTCTACAATTATGTGGAAGGAACAGGTTATTTCTTGAGTTTGTCGGCTCCAGACTGAAGCACTTCGGCGGCCTTCTCCTTGGCATTGTCTGCAGCCTTTGCAGTGGCGTCCTTTGCCGAATTATATGCGTCGACAGAGGCATCTTTCACCTCGCCGGCTTTCTCGGATACAGCGCCCTTTACGGCATCGTATGCCGATGCTGCGGCATTCTTCACAGAGTCGGCGGCATTGGCAACAGTGGTCTTGGCCGAATCGACAGCAACCACAGTAGTATAATTAGCCTGCTCGGCGATAGCATTTATTTCAGCCGCTACCGAGGCATCCTTCTGCTGAACGGCAGGAGCAATATCCTTGATATATGCAGCCGCAGCTGTGCTGTCGCCCTTTGCCATAAGATTCATGGCATGATCCTTTGCCTGCTGAACATAGATTTTCAGACTGTCGGGATCCTTGCAATTCTCAATCTTAGCCTTGATGGCATCGCCATCAGCAACAGTCTTTGTCGATGATCCGCCACATGAATACATACCGACCATCATTGCGACAGCAGCCGCACCGAAAACAAGTTTCTTCATAATCTTTATTTTATAGATGTACTAAGGATACAACAACCAAATAGCAAAATGTTTCACCTGGAAATGAAATTTAATTTGCATATTTTTGATTTCACATGCATTTATATGAATAAAATTTGCATTATTTTAGAAAAAATCCATTAAAAATATTGGATATGTAAAAATTATAAATTATCTTTGTTGACATCAAGTAAAGAGATTTTAAAATTTACGCATAATCACATCCCTGTATACACTTTACAACATGTTACAAAAAGCGCCTTGTCTCCCGACAAGGCGCTTTTCTTATGTGCATCAGACAAAACAAACTGTTTCATGGCACTCTAAACACAAGGCGCTACGCCCTGAAACGGACGTAGCGCCTGATATTAATCAAGTGATAATCTCTAAAGATTATTCAGCCGAAAGATTCCAATCGGCACACTCTACGAATACAAACTTGCCGGGAGCGACAACTCTGAAACGGAGTGTCACATTGTGGCGGCTGGGATTGTATTGCAGCAGTGTCACCTCATATTCCTGATCGATACCGCCTGTGCCGGGCATTGCATCAGGATAGCACATTCCGAGAGCTCCGGGAGCTACCTCGGTAGCGAAGTGCTTCTGGAGTGTTTCGGTAATCTGCTCGTCGTTGAGGCCGGGGAAGTAGGTAGCCATCTGCTCCTCAGTGAAGTTCTGCTTGAGAGTGGAGACACGGCTGTCGTAGTTGCCATACCATGCGGATGCGCCCGAATAGCCTTCCTGTGTAGCCTTGCCTCTACCCCATACATAGCCATGGGTGGTAAACACATTGGCCTCACCCCAGTTGTTCCAAAGGTCGGGGTTAAGCCCAAGCTCCTTAACACACTTTTCCTGCCATACCCACTCTACGCATCCGTACCAGAACTTACCGGAAATCTCGTCGGTGAAGTTACCGCTTGAACCGGTCTGCATAGTTACATAGACTGTAGGATCAAACACCCAGTTCTTTGCAGTAGTACGTACAAACTGGCTCATTGTCGACTCGATTACGACAGCCTTCTGTGCTACAGGCACTACAGCGGTGCCGTCTACGTAAACGGGGATAATATTACAGAGAGTCTTACCCATGCTCGAGCTATATGTACGTGACACAGCCCAGCCTTCAACCGTTACAGTAGCGTCATCCTTATTGGCAAATGCCGCTTTCTGAGTGTCAAGACCCTGATAAAGGCTACCGCCATAATTAGCGCCGTCAACGAGGAAGTTGACATAGTTGCCATCAAGTTTTACCTTGACAGTTGCCTTGATATACTGGGGGAAAGCGCCGGTCTTGGCAGAATTGGCATCATCATATACTTTGGCTACGGCATCCCATTCAGCAGCAGTCGAGATGACTTTGGGAGTAGGCTTTATTGTGGATATGCCGCCAATCAGATTATATACAGGTGAGCCAATCTGCATGGCACCGCCGTAAGTAGCGCCAGAACCAGTGATATTCAACTGGTCATTAATGCTCCATGCCGAAGCATCAAATGACTTGCCGGTATAAGCCAGAACACTGCCTGAGTTATCGGTCACAATCATACCCTGGGCGCAAATGCCGGTCACTGCCACATTTACATCCACTGCGGCTCCTGAAGTAATCGAGGCAACAGCATTGGAGGGGGTGAAGGGCACCTGAGTCTCATCCACTACGGCATTCTCATAGGTAATACGGGCAGTAGTGTTGGCAACCGCGCTCTTGAATACTGAGGTTGGAGTATTTGCGATAGAATCAAGCCATGCGGGTATATACTCGCGAGCTGTGATTACTTCGTTGAAACAGCCCTTGGAACCCATTTCGGCAAGTTGCTCCTCAACGCCGGCGGCTTTAGCCTTCTGTACGTTGGCCTTCATACCGGCTATTTTCTTATAGTCGCTGGAAGTAAGGGTATAGTCGATGTAGTTGCGCTGGGGTGCGTTGGGATTCGGGGCTTCGAAACCGTCAAGATGATCCTCGTTCCAGGAGTTTTCAGAGCACCCGGCCAAAGCCACAGCTACGCCACATGCGAGCAGACCTTTAAATATATTATTTTTCATAATTATAGTTCTCTGAGTGGATTAGAAGTTGATGCGCATACGTATGGAGTAGGTACGGCCGAATGAGTAGAACACACCGTAAGCATTCTGCCATGTACCATTGGAGGTGGTATTGGTCATGGCATCGGTGATATAGTAGTTGTTGAACACGTTGTAGACGTTGCCATACAGACGGGCGCGTACACCGGCAATCTTGAAGCTGTAGGAAGCGAAAAGGTCGAACTGCTGTCCCCAGGGAATCTGCCAGGGATCGCCTACATTGACAGTACCGTTGCTGAGTGTCGAGCCTGAGAGCGAGAAGTCGGAGTATGTGCGGGCTTCGGCCACCCAGTCGGCACCTACACGGAAGCCTTTGAAGGGGAGGAAACTTACAGATACCGAACCCTGGGTCTGGGGAGAGTCGGCAACCTTAACACCCTTCTGGTTGACTGTAGCCTTGGCGTGGTCGGGAGCGGCAACACCCGAGGCGAGAGCACCAGTAGAGATGTTGGCAAGAGGCTGTCCGTAATTGTTGTAGAAGTAACCGGAAGCGTTGGAGCACCATTCCCAGTTGCCGAGCGAGAGCATACCCTCGATGTTGAGCCACTGCACTGGAATCCAGTTGACATTGAGCTCGACACCCATGTGACGTGCATTTACGCCCTCAAGATTGATACTGTAGCGGTTGCCGTCATCCATAGTTCCGCCACGGGCCATGGTCTTGTCAATCCACTTGGTATAATATGCATTGAGAGTAACGGCGAGTTCACGGCTCTGATATCCGTAACCAGCCTCGAAAGAGAATACCTTCTCGTTTACGGCATTCTTGTTGGTAGCATTGGAGTTGTTGTAGGAGAGGAATGCGCCGCCCTGGAAGAAGGGAGCACGCGAGATATAACCGGCGTTGAAGAACACGTTGTTGCGTTTGTCGATATTCCAGTTGGCACCTCCCTTTATGGTTCCTGCCCAGAAGTTGACGGTCTCGGAATCGCGGTGGGCCTTGTCGGCATAGAAGAGTTCGTGGCGCCAGTATGATGTGTTGTTGACCGAGCCGGCGAGCACGAAGTTGAATTTATTGTCCATCATTGTATACTCACCTTGAGCGTAGATACCCTCCTGGGCGGTATAGCCGCGATAGTTTTTGTATACGATGTCGCCTACACCGAGGTGCTCGTACTGCCACGACGGGTCGGCGGCGGCTGCATTCAGTTCGGCAGATACGCCGCGACGCGACGAGTAGTCCATGAAGTATTCGCCGTTGTAGAGGTCGACGAGCTTGTTGTAGTGAGTGCCACGGTAATAGCGCATGTCAATACCGCCGATAATGTTGAGCACGTCGCCGTTCTGGAAATCGAACTCTTTCTTATAAGAAGAAACGAGGCCGTACCACTGATGCTGGTTTACACCTACCGACATTGCATACATTGAACCCTCGGTAGAGTTCTCGTTGATTTCCTGGATAGCACCGTAATCGAAAGTGCCGTCGGGACGACGGAAGCGGGTCGAGAGCACACCGTCGGTAGCGCCATACCAGTCGGAATAAGAGTATCCGTTGAGGCCTGTAGCCTGACCGGAGTAGCCGCCGGCGTCGCAGAATGAAGCGTAGAGAGCCGACGAGAGCGATGAGCTGTCGTCAATCTTCCAGATATGATTGAGCTGGATGATGGGCTTGTGGGAGTAATTCTTGTTCTGAGTCTTCACGTGACCGTACTTGTCGTAACCATAGGTGGGGTTGTACTTGTACATGCACTCACCGTCCATATACTCCTTTCCATAAGTCTGATAGCCCATTACAGAGAGGCCTGAGCGCTGATTGGGGCGACGGATATGATTCTGCTGGCCGCCGAAAGCAGTAAGGCTGATCTGATGGTTCTCGTTGATGCGCTTGGAGAGGTTGAAGAAGTAATTGTAGTTATTGTAGGGAGTGTACTGTACATAACCGTCGCCCCACTTGCGCGAGCCGAGGAATGTCATAGCCCAGCCGTTCTTCATAAGGCCGGTTGACACCTTCACACCGTATGTGTTGAGGCCGTCGTTGCCCATACCGTACCATACCGAGCCGCCTTTTTCAGAATCGATAGTGCGGGTGGTGATATTGATGGTACCACCTACAGAAGGACTCGATACAATTGTGGCACCGAGACCGCGCTGTACCTGAATGTTGCTGGTAACGTCGGAGAGACCTGCGAAGTTGCTCCAGTATACACCGCCCCACTCCATATCGTTGACGGGGATACCGTTGATCATCACGGCCACGTTCTCGCTCTTGAATCCACGTACATTGGTCTTGGCATCGCCGAAACCGCCGCCCTGCTTTGTTGTCCATACGCCGGGAGTAGTCTTGAGCACCTCGGGGAGGTCCTGGTTGCCGAGCTTGAGATCGATAGTCTGTGCGCCTACAGTAGATACAGCCACAGGAGTAAGACGTGTCTTGGCAGCCGACTGCTCTATAACGACGTCCTTGAGCATCTGAGCCTCCACATCAAGGGCGATATCACCCATCGAAGGAGCAGCCTTGAGGTCGCGCGACTTGTATCCAATGTAAGAAATGTGGATATTCTTCCCCTTTGGAACTTCCAGAGAGAAGCGGCCGTCGATATCCGTAGCAGCGGCAATGGAAGTGCCGGGCACGCTGACCGTGGCGCCGATAATAGGCTCGCCCTGGTCATCCACAACGACGCCACTACACTTGATATCACCAGGTGCGGCCATCGCAGCCACACAAGCGAGCCAGACGATGCTGGCCAAGAGAATGAGTCTCTTCATAATAATGACTTGGTTGAATTAATTGAAAAATATAGCAAATTTTATCTTTTCCAACACAGATGCTTTGACATTTCCACACAAGAAAACGCAAAAACACAAAACTGAAAGATAGCGCGTTAGCATGCCTCCGCAGCCACGTTACAATTTTTCACAAAGTTATTAAAAATAATAAAATCAACCGCTTCAAAATTGTTAAATCTTTGTGGCATAACAATATTTTGGGGATGATGTGTTGCAGTACACGCATCACCCCCAAAATATAATGATAATACTATGTAACATCAAGAGCCGCTATTTCCTGCGGCTATAAGTAATAAATCGATATTGCGCACCAGAGCGGGAATCCGACTGAATTGCTCCCTCGGATACTACATTCCATTCGGCGGAGATGATTTCCGGAAACCATGTATCGGTGTCGGATGGAGACAAAGTGTCTATCTCGGTGATTTCAAGAGCATCGGCCACCGGCATAAACGCACGGTATATCTCCCCTCCGCCTATCACCATGGCCGACAGCACCCTATCGTCAGCATCAGATTCGCTTTTATCGGCAATATAGCTTGCTGCTATGGAAAGAGCCTCTTCGGGAGTATGCGCTACGACAGCCCCTTCAGGCAACTGCATATCGCCACGGGTGAGCACTATGTTGAGACGGCCCGGCAACGGACGGGAGGGAAACGATTCATACGTCTTGCGGCCCATTATAAGCGGATGTCCCATTGTAAGGGCTTTGAAATGTTTCATATCTGCGCTTATATGGTAAAGGAGACGTCCGGAGCGTCCCAGCCCACCGTCGCGGGTGACAGCCGCCACGAGAGTTACCGGAATTTTTACAATGTCGTTCATCATACCGCTACTACCGCTTTAATATGTGGATGCGGATCGTAATCCTCAAGGGTAAAATCATCATACTTGAAATCAAATATTGATTTTATATCGGGATTCAGTGTCATACGGGGCAGACGGCGTGGCTCGCGCGACAATTGCATACGCGCCTGCTCGATGTGGTTGTTGTAGATATGGGCGTCGCCGAGAGTGTGTACGAAGTCTCCCGCACGCAATCCTGTCACCTGGGCCATCATCTGGAGCAGCAGGGCATATGAAGCTATGTTGAACGGCACTCCGAGGAATATATCGGCCGAACGCTGATAGAGCTGGAGGCTGAGACGTCCGTCGGCCACATAGAACTGGAAGAAGGCATGACAGGGGGGCAGATGCATCTCGTCGAGCTGCCCTACATTCCAGGCACTGACGATTATACGCCGCGAGTCAGGATTATTCTTCAGAGTCTCCACCACTTCGGAAATCTGGTCGATATGTCCGCCGTTGTAATCGGGCCACGAGCGCCACTGGTATCCGTAAATCGGGCCAAGCTCACCGTCGGGACCGGCCCACTCGTTCCAGATACGCACTCCATGCTCCTGCAAATAATGCACATTGGTGTCGCCACGCAGAAACCACAGCAATTCGTATATAATCGACTTCAGATGAAGTTTTTTGGTAGTAAGCAACGGAAAACCCTCTTCAAGGTTGAAACGCATCTGATAGCCGAATACACTGCGTGTGCCGGTACCGGTGCGGTCGCCCTTTTCAACGCCGTTGGCCATCACATGGTCAAGAAGTTCGAGATATTGTTTCATCAGATATTGTATTTAGAGCATTTTCCATGCCCTTGGTATCAGTATTCATCGACGTGGTAGCCGACGTTCCCGAGCATGCGCTTGCACGCCCTATCTCAGGAGAGTCCAGACTCTGCATCATGGGAAGCGATAGCTGCTTGCGGTCAGGACGGTAGAAAATAGCATCGTCGGGACACACGGTAAGACAGTCGAAACAGCCTACACACCGAGAGCCGTCGACAACATGGTCGGTAAGATCGATACAGTGGGCCTTGCAGGCATGTTCACATTTCCGACAGTTGGTACACAGGTCGGTGTCTATATCGATATGCCATAGAGAGCGGGCAGAGACCACGCCTAATACAGTGCCTACCGGACAAATGGTATTGCAGAACGGACGGCCGGATATCCAAGCTGATACGGCAACTCCTGCCAAAGATACCACCGACAGAGCGATGCCGAACAGCGATGCGGTGATTACCGACACATAAGTCACTGTCCACCATCCTGTATATACGCCAAACGCAGCCACTGCATTGTTAACCCATCCCCATACTGGTTTCAATACATTCAGCACAAATGCCGAATACATGCTGTAAGGATCCAATATGGCGGGGATTATAAGAAGCCCGGTAAACAAGCACACAGCCACCACGGCAAGCGAGCAGTAACGCAGACGTGTCATAGGCGGAGAATAATGGTAGTCGCGACGCGATCCCTTGCGGCTCATGCGCCCAAGTCTGGCCGCCACATCCTGCACGACACCGAGCGGACAGAACATCGAGCAGTATATCCTGCCAAACAGAGCGGTCATCACAAGCCAGAACAATATCGTGACACCCGACAAGGCCATACCGGCAGGGATAATCTGTGTATGCTCAATCCATCCCATCGCTCCAAGCACAAGGTCGCTATATTCAATCCATAACAAGGTGATGACAGCGGCTACAGCCACCGACACCGTTATGCGCATAGCTTTGAGACCTTGATAACGTTTCACACTACGGATTAATTATTGCCACCCTATTGTGTAGGTCAAACCACACTCCTCAGGCCGGCTACAAAGATTATTTTCCACAAAATTAATACTTATTGGAGACTTCGCTGCATCCGACAGCTAAATAAATACCAAATAAATAGTAACTTTGCCGCATGAAAGAATTGCTCATTATCATACGACGCTTTGTACCTCCCTACAAGAAGTATCTGGCACTCAATATCATCTTTAACATCCTCGCAGCTTTCCTCACACTGTTCTCATTTGCGGTGGTGATACCTATACTGCGTATGCTGTTCGGGATAGACCAGATGAACTATACGCATATCGCATGGGAAAACGGTAGTTTCAAGGAAGTATTCTTCAACAACTTCTACTACTACACCCAGGAGATGATAACTACCTACGGTCCATCAATCACCTTGGCCGCCCTGGCCGCCCTGCTGGTAGTGATGACCGGACTAAAGACCGGAGCAACATTCCTATCCTCGTATTTCATAATACCGATGCGTTCGGGCATAGTGAGGGATATCCGCAACTATATGTACGACAAGATTGTACGACTGCCTATATCCTACTTTACCGATGCCCGCAAAGGCGATGTGATGGCGCGTATGACAGGCGACGTGGCCGAGATTGAGAACTCAATCATGTCGTCGCTCGACATGTTCTTCAAAAATCCGGTGATGATTATCGCGTGCCTCACGATGATGATTATCATGTCGTGGCAGCTCACCCTGTTTGTGCTTGTGCTCATCCCTATGGCCGGCCTTGTGATGGGGCGTGTGGGCAAACGCCTTAAGCGACAGTCGCTCGAAGCCCAGAACCAGTGGGGCCTGCTTATGTCGAACATCGAGGAGACTCTCGGCGGCCTACGCATCATAAAGGCATTCAACGCCGAAGACAAGGTCAAGGCCCGTTTTCATGCCGGCAATCAGGTGTTCTATAAAATCAGCAACCGCATAGCGCGCCGCCAGTCACTCGCCCACCCCATGAGTGAATTTCTCGGCACTATCACAATAGCAATTGTGCTGTGGTTCGGTGGCACACTTATCATTGACCATCGCTCATCGATGGAAGCACCCGACTTCATCTACTACATGATTATCTTCTACAGTATCATCAACCCGGCCAAAGAACTGTCGAAGAGCGTATATGCCATACAGAAAGGCCTTGCGGCCATGACACGTGTCGACGCGATAATCGAGGCCCGCAATCCTATCCACGATCCGGCCCATCCTAAGAAACTCGCCGACTTCAAGGGAGATATCCGCTACAACAACATATCGTTCAGCTACACGAAAGATATGCCTGTGATACAGGACGTATCACTCCACATCCCGGCGGGAGCAACTGTGGCTCTCGTAGGGCAGAGCGGCTCAGGAAAATCAACGATGGCCGACCTCCTGCCACGATTCTACGATGTAGACAAAGGGTCAATCACCATCGACGGCACCGATATCCGCGACTTGCGTGTACACGACCTTCGCTCGCTTATGGGCAATGTAAACCAGGAGGCAATCCTGTTCAACGACACAATATACAACAATATAACATTCGGCGTGAAAGAGGCCACACGCGACCAGGTAGAGCAGGCCGCACGCATAGCCAACGCACATGAATTCATCATGGAGACTGAACAAGGCTATGACACATGCATCGGCGACCGCGGATGTCGCCTGTCGGGAGGACAGCGCCAGAGGCTCTCTATAGCCCGTGCAGTGCTCAAGAATCCGCCTGTGCTCATTCTCGACGAGGCTACATCTGCACTCGACAGCCAGAGCGAGAAGTCGGTACAGGAAGCGCTGGAGCGACTGATGAAGGACCGAACCACACTCGTAATCGCTCATCGACTGTCGACAATCAAAAATGCCGACCTTATATGCGTAATGAATGAGGGCCGTATAGTGGAATCAGGCACTCATGACGAGCTTATGACTATCGAGGGCGGAGCATACCGTCATCTGGTCGACATGCAGAAATTCTGATAACTCCACATAATACATATTCCAAAATGTCCATACTCCAACCGGGCAAGAAAGTTGCCCTATGTAGCGACCATGCAGGCTACGAACTGAAAAGCATTGTAGAGGGATACCTCACATCCCAAGGTATCGAATATGAGGACTTCGGCACATTCTCTGCCGAAAGTTGCGACTATGCCGACTACGCACACCCCTGTGCGAAAGCAGTAGAAGAAGGACGCTGCTATCCGGCTATTGGTATATGCGGAAGCGGCAACGGCATAAACATGACCCTCAACAAGCATCAGGGTATACGTTCAGCTATATGCTGGGAGGTGGAACTGGCCCGACTGGCCCGTGCCCATAACGATGCCAATATTCTGGTAATGCCGGCCCGCTTTATTGAGCCGACTCTGGCTTTGGCCATTGTAGATGAGTTCCTGGCAACTCCATTCGACGGCGGACGCCATGAGAAGCGCATAGCCAAGATACCCTGTAAGTAAGAGACTTACATAATAATAAAGCATAAATGCCGTGGCGGGATTCGCCACGGCATTTATGCTTTATTATTATGTAATTGAGCGTATTACCAGATAACCACGCGCTCTTCTACGGGACGGAACATTTTGTCGCCCTCCTTAATAGAGAATGCCTCGAAGAACGGATCGATGTTGCGCAGAGTAACGTTGACACGCTGTTTGCCAAGTGAGTGCACATCGCCCTGAGTAAGTGAACGAATCTCCTCATCACGGATATTCTGAGCCCAGAGGTTGGCATAGTTGAGATAGAATACCTGCATCGGAGTCAGACCCTCGATTTTCTCGGTAGTGATATCCACACCCTTCTTCTTCTGCGAGTCGAGGAATGCGGTCATAGCCACACGGAGGCCGCCCTGGTCGGCTATATTCTCGCCAAGTGTATACTGCCCATTACCATGAAGACCGGGAAGAATCTCCACTGCATCAAACTGTGCGATAAGTCCCTTGGTCTTTTCAGCAAACTTCTCTGCGTCCTCCGGTGTCCACCAGTTGACCATATTGCCATCTGCGTCGAAGTTGCGGCCCTGGTCGTCAAACCCGTGGGTCATCTCATGTCCGATAACTACACCGATACCACCGTAATTCTCTGCATCCGACGACTCGGGATCATAGAAGGGAGCCTGGAGAATAGCCGCCGGGAAAACAATCTCGTTGGCCAGAGGATTGTAGTAGGCATTGACGGTCTGCGGTGTCATTCCCCACTCTGTCTTATCGACAGGCTTGCCCCATTTGGCATACTCCTCTTTCTGATGCCACATGCCGGCGTTGTGCATATTCTCGTAGTAGCTTAGTTCGGGGTCGATGACCATGCCGCTATAGTCCTTCCATTTGTCGGGATATCCGATTTTTACAGTAAAGGCGTTGAGTTTCTTGATGGCGTTGAGCTTGGTGTCGTCGCTCATCCAGGGAAGATTGATGATGTGTTTGCCGAGAGCGGTACGGAGATTCTCTACCAGGCCCACCATGTAATCCTTTGACGACTGAGGGAAGTATTGCTCAACATATAGTTGTCCAACAGCCTCGCCGAGCATCCCTTCGGTAGCTCCGAGCGCACGTTTCCAGCGCGGGCGCTGCTCGCCCACACCGCTCATCACCTTGTTGAACTCAAAGGCAGCATCGGTAAATTTGTCGCTGAGCTTGCCGGCAGCCTGTGCCACATATTTCCACAGGTAGTAGTCCTTTATTTCGCGATCGGTAAGGGTCGACAGCAGATTCACACCCTGCATTACAGAGTTAGGCTCTGTGACGATAACCGTCTCGGGCGAAGGAATTCCCATGGTCTCGATAAAGAAACGGTCCCAGTTTACTCCGGGATAGGTTTCCTTGAGTTTTGCAAACGTAAACGGATTGTACATCGCCGGAATGTTTCGGCTCTGTTCGCGGGTCCAAGCCGAATCGGCAAGAGCGGTCTCGATTTTCATAACGTTGGTCATGATGCGCTTTGCGTCCTTGGCCTTGAATCCGGCATTCTGCATCTGCTTTACAATCAGTTTTTTGTATGCTTCGCGCACTTCCTTGTTGCGCTTGTCGTCGAGCAGGTAGTAGTCGCGGTCGCCCAGACCCATTCCACCGCCTGACACATACATGGCGTATTCCTTGCTGTTGGCGAGGTCCTCCATGGGGCCGGCACCGAAGAAAGGTGATGCATAGTTGCCGTGCATCCAGAGGAAGAGGTCGGTCATCTCCTCGTGGGGAGTATTCTCAATCTTCTTGAGATCAGCCTGAATAGGAGCGGCACCCTCACGGTTGCGACGCACAGAATCCATAGCCTGGGAGTAAAGTGTCCATACCTTGTGGGCCACTGTACCCGGCTTAGGATTGGTTGCGCCCAAACCGAGCACAATACGCTTCACACGAGCCTCGGAAGAATCGTTGAGTACGTCGAAAGCGCCGTAGCGTGCATGTTCAGCGGTAAGAGGATGCGCGTCACGCCATCCTTTTGTGACATGCTGGTAGAAGTCGGCAGAGGCCGGAGTGTTTGGATCAAACTGCTTGGGATCAAGGCTTTTCAGATGTTCCTCAGCGCTCATGGGGAGCACCGCGAGGAAGCCCATGAATCCGGCGGTTGCAAGTGATTTTAACAGGTTCATATTATTACTGTAATTGTGTAAGTTGAAGTATTCAACACTATTTGATGCGCGTAAAGCGCAAACAGTTGCAAAAGTACTCAAATTTTTCCAATTGTAACATAATTTTATCTGACCTGCCATAGCTGATATAATGACGACGGAAGCATAAAAATATACTCCCGCCATACATGATACAATCTAATAATATGTCTGTTATTTTGCCACCTTGCGGCCTCCCACTATGTATATCCCACGGTCAAGACCGTCAAGAGCTGTACGGGAGTCGATGTTGTGTTTTATCAGCCGCCCATCTATTGAATATACATTGACACAATCCGACGAAACATTTGGATATAAGGTTTCGCCAATTCCGGAGAGTTCACCGGTACGTGTGAATGTAAAGCGATCGATATTCATCGGCCCTCGCACAACCTCGAATTTCAGCACATGTGCACCCTCCGATATCGCAACCGCCTTTATGTCGTGGTCAAAATATGTGTTCCAGTCATTCTGTCCCGAGAAACTCCAGTCATCTATCTCCTTGTCGTCGATATACATACGCATACGACTTGAGGTCTTCGGGTCATCGCTTAGGCGGGTTGTGATGGTGTATACTCCGCTCTCTTTTGCGATAAAGTTGTACTTATAGTAGTCGCCGGAGGATGTGGAGCCGATATGCCAGCCGTCGGAGTGGGAGTCGATGGCCACCTCCACATCATCACGGTAGCTCCTGGAGTTGCGCTCCCATGCGCCCCTGTCCTGATATCTGTAGTCATCAGCCTCAAGGTCTTCAGCTTCGATTGTACCCGGTATGTAGGCGGCTCCGGTAGAGAGGGTGAAATCGTAGAATTTCATAGCTCCGCGTGTTACACGAAGCTCGATATAGTGCTCGCCGGCCTCAAGCGTGAGGGGGAACATATAGAGTTCCTGTTTGCTTCCCACATGGCTTTTATCGGGGAGTTCGCGGCCGCTCTCGGCAGTCTTGTAGGTGCCGTCGTAGGCCACAGCCACCTTGCTGTCAGCCATTAGGTTGGTGGCCCGCAGAGTCATGGCGTAACGTCCCGAGCGGGCCACTTTAAGAGTAAAGCGCAGGAACTCGAAGTTGTCAAGTTCAACACCGTCGGCACTACGCGACGGTACCGACATATCACGCTTGTAATACGCGTTTCCGCCCTTGCCATCGTTGTATTCGACAGCGCTTATTGTCAACGACTCAGTACCGTTGAATGTCCTGACAGTTCCGCCATACGGCTCACCGAAATTGCGAAGCAGATTGAGATTTCCCTCATCATCAAATGTCTGCTCATCGTAACATACCGAGCGCAATGCACCATGTCCCGAGAAGTCAGCCGTGTGGTAGAATGTATACCACTTACCCTTAAACTCCACAACCGAGCCGTGGGTGGTGTTGCAACCCATCGGATTCATGAAAACGCCCTTGGGTGTATATGGCCCGGCAATATTATCGGCGACAGAGTATTGCATACGGTTGACCGTGGTATAACCGTCGGCATAGACAAGATAATACCGACCGTCTTTCTTGAACACCCAGGGACCCTCATGAAAACTCGGGAAACCGCTTGCAACATTTCCGTCAGGGCCAAGCAGCATGACACTCTCGCCTTCCATCTCAAGCCAGTTGTCACGCTTCAGTTTTGTCATCCAGCATCCGCCCTGTCCGGAAGTGAACACATAGGCCTGTCCGTCGTCATCCACAAACAGACAAGAATCTATTGTCGAGGGAATACCGTCAATATATCCTATACATTTCCACGGACCGGCCGGATTTTCGCTTGTAGCAAGAAAGTGTTGCCATACCGGCTCTCCGTTCATACGTATTCGGTGAGGATAGATAAAGTAGTACAGACCGTCAGAGGGATTGTAATTGCAGTCGGGCGCCCACATATACTCCTCGCCATAATTGTTGACAGTTCCTGTATACCGGTTGGATGTCGCGGCATTCATTACCTCGCCATGGTCGGTCCAGTTTACCATATCCTCGGTAGAAAAGATATGGTAGCGATCCATATGGTCGCACCCCTGTGCGGGCGACATGTCATGCGAGGCATATAAATAGAGCACTTCCTTGCCGTCAATATTCCACACATGGGCCGACGGATCGGCTGTATACAGCGGCGAGGTAAAGCCGACACCGAACATAGGCGAGGTAAGCTCCGTAAACATGGGATTGGAAACGTATGTCCATTCTCTCGGATAACTGAAATCCTGATGACCATAATCTCCGGTATCGACATATTCGCCCGTGCGATGCCACACATAGTAATCCATATTCATTGAATTTGACGGAACCCAGCGTAGCACATGTTTACCCTCAGTGAGCATAATTCCGGTATTGACCACTGTCGTGTAATTGTCCCAGCCCAGTCCAGGAGCCGATATAATCTTCCCGGCAGCCTTGCCGTCAATCTCAAAGAAAAGATTCTTTACATTGTCGGAACTCATGCATATGCGGAGTTCGTATTCACCTGCATCGGCCACCTCGAATGTATAGCACAGCCAATCGCCTACACTCACATTGCCTATTACATATCCCGAGCCGCCGCCATTGATACGAACCTCGTCAATATCTTTACGGTAAGCGTTGGAACCTTTATTTCGGAAACTCCAGCTTATATTGTTGCCGCCGTTGTCAAAATCCTCGGCCTGCATAATACAGTCGGATGACGCGCTCAGTACATGACTTCGGTATGGTGTACCCTTATACTCGGCCACATATTCCTCCGCAGTAACACCATTATCGTAATAATCATAGATATAAGGCTGGTCATCTGGAATGTCAAAACCAGTCACTGTCAGGGGCAGTATGACATACAACGCTAACGCCCCCCAAAAAAGACTATATACAGGATGACTCATATTTATGTGTTTTGATTGGTTTAACATAATCAAAAAAAATGGGCTACTACAAGAAATATGATTATTTGCAGCAGCCCGTTTTCCACTTTTAAATATATCGCTTCGATTAACTTTTTCGATGGCAAAGTTAGAGTCTGAGACTTAACACAGGATTTAAAATCCACTTAATACAGACATAATTTCAACTTAATGATATGTTATATAACATATGATTGCTTTATGTGAGGCATATAATTGTCCGTAGTCCCTGCAAAACATGCATAGCTTGACATATATCTATCCAAAATGAGGAAAAGTATATGATTTTTACTACTTTTGCATTAGTACAGAATTCAGCACAATCCTGAATTAATCTATTTGCTTATAGTCTGTGTGTTATGGCTACTATTGAAATCATATGTAATATCGACCATAACTTCGTAAAGTATTGCGGAGTGATGCTGACATCCCTTTTTGAAAATAACAGGAATGAAAAATTTCATATACATATATTTGCCACAGACCTCAATAACAAAGCCCAACGCATACTCAGCGATATAACCGAACGAAAGTACAGACAGCAACTGACATTCCACTTCATCGGCGACGAGCTCCCTGCAAATCTTCCTGCGATTGTAGCGGGAAGCCATATTACCGCCGCTACATATATACGGTGTTTCATAATGCCTCATCTATCACCCGACATGCACAAAGCCTTGTATCTCGACTGCGATATAATAGTATTAGGCAGCATACGTCCTCTATGGGATACTGACATATCAGACTATGCGCTTGCTGCAGTAGAAGATCAGACAGGTAATGACCCGGCGCATTATACCTCTCTTGACATGAATCCGGATTCACTCTACTTTAACGCAGGCATAATGCTGATAAATCTTGACTACTGGCGCAAACACGATGCTCAGCAGCAGATGAGTCAATGCATGAAAGATTACAACAACCGTATAGTACAGCACGACCAGGATGTTCTCAACAGGATATTCGAGGGCAAAGTGCTCGAACTGCCGATGCGATGGAACATGCAGGACTTCATGGTGCGCCGCAAGTTGAAGACACGGCGCAATACATCCGAACAGCGCCGAACAGAGTTACCGGCCACGGTAATAGCCCACTTCAACGGTCGGAAAAAGCCATGGCAGGCAAAATGCATAAACCCTTTCAAAAAAGAGTATGAAAAATATCTTGACATGACTCAATGGAAAGGTGAACGTCCGCATACGAGCCTGGCGTTCAGAATAAACCGCCTAACATTCCCGATAGCCGGAATGTTAGGACTAAAGAATACATACGTAAGAGTCAGACGCTGACATAAAATCCACATACCCAACCATGGACATTGTATGTAATATCGACAACCGCTATGTACCATATTGCGGTATAATGCTTACCTCGCTACTCGACAACAACCGCGACAACGAGGTAAACATCCATATAGTGGCAGCTACTCTGTCGCCAGACAATATCGAGATACTTCGCAGTATTGTGGAAGATACATTCGGCGCACGTATCAACTTTTACATCGTGGGTGACAATCTTGTAAAAGAACTGCCTCACTTTGACAACGACTACATAAGCCTATCTACATATTTCAGATGTTTTCTCACTGAAATCCTACCCTCCGACATAAAAAAAGTAATCTACATAGACTGCGATTTGCTTGTGCTCAACTCCCTTAAACCCCTGTGGGATACCGATATATCAGGCTATGCGCTCGCTGCAGTAGAGGACATGAACAGTTCATTTACCGACAAGCACCGTCGACTCGGTCTGCCGGAAAGCTATCTTTACTTCAATGCCGGAGTATTGCTGATAAATCTTGACTACTGGCGTAGCCACGATGTGATGAATCGCCTGATGATATGGATGGGACAGTACCGCAAGCGCATCGTAGCACATGACCAGGATTTGCTCAACGCAGTATTGTCAAAAGAAGTCACCTACCTGTTCCACCGCTGGAACATGCAGGAAGGCATGCTGCGCCGGCGCCGCCACACTCTTCCGTCATCAGAATCCACAATTGACCAAGAGATGAAGCAGCCTGCCATAATCCACTTTGCAGGCAAACACAAACCATGGCAGGAAAAATGTATCAATCCGTATAAACCCATGTGGGAAAGATACACCGATATGTCGCCCTGGAAGGGGATGCGCCCCAAAAAACATATCGGATTTACCATCAACCGCCTTACATTCCCTCTGCAGGACACACTCGGACTGCGAAACGGATACCGCACCATCAAACTAAAATGAAAGTCATGCACAATTCTTCAACATCCGACAGATATACTAAAAACATTCCCATAGTTTCAATTATAGTGCCCAACTATAATTATGCCCGTTTTCTTGATATCCGCATGGAGTCTATTCTCAACCAGACATTCCAGGATTTTGAGATAATATTACTTGACGATCATTCCACTGACAATTCAGTAGAAATCATTGAAAAGTACCGCAATAATCCCAAGGTAAGCTATATTGATATTAACAAGGAAAACTCAGGATCTCCTTTCCGGCAGTGGAAAAAGGGTATAGAGTATGCCCGCGGCAAATATATATGGATTGCCGAAGCCGACGACTCAGCGCTGCCTGATTTTCTTGAGAAGATAATAACAGCTCTTGAAGCAACACCATCGGCATCTGTCGCATTCACAGGCTCGGAAACAATTGATGAAAACGGTGACCCTTACGGAAGAGATATCGATAAATGGTATAAAAAGAGTCCTCAGAAAACCAACGGCGGATGGATGGCTTTTAATGGCAAAGAATATGTAGTACACAATTTATATTGGCATTGTTATGTATACAACGCCAGTATGACAGTATTCCGCAAAGAGTATTATTCGCCAGACCTGCTTGATGACAGCATTAAAATGCGTAATGCCGGCGACTGGCTGTTTTGGATAAAAATTACAGCAAAAGGAGATATCATCGAGGTATACGAGAAGTTGAATCTATTCCGCCTGCATAGAAAAAGCGCTACAGTAGCAGGAATAATGTCAGGAAATAACGTATGGGAAGATATCAAGGTAATGAAATACGTCGAAGACCACTTCAACGTAGGCAAGTATCGTAAGGCTATGCGGCTTGGCCAATACATAAAAGTATTACGGCGTTCTAAACAATATTCTCCTGAAACAAGACGGAAGATGATGAATGCCATACGCACATCCTTAGGTGTCGGCATGGGCACATTCAGAATGGAGCGTATAAATAAAATGTTATCATTTATACCATTTACACTTACCCAACAGAAGGATAGGCTCTAATGCTTATCTTCCGCATTCTGATTTACGCATTTTTTTCATTGCATATCCACGCCATCCGTACTTAATACGCAATAGCCTGATACGGTCTTCATAACGTATCAGGCTCCATGGAAGATTAAGCATATCCAACAGTTTGCTACGTAATGACAGCATCTCAGGATTGTAAATATTATCAGCTCCATACGCTATAATACATACCTTGCCGAAAATATGAATACACCGGTGTGTTATGTGGCGTATAACCTCTTTTTTAGTGGCTACATCCATTAATTCATTGCCTGAGACAAACGCTATTCTGTCAAACTCGGCATTGAAAAAGTCGGCAGCTTTCTTTCTACTCTTCTGAGTGATACCTGTAGTGCTTCCCGCACGTATTTCATAATGATAAAAGGCTTTATCCAAATGAACTACTTTCTCAGCCAGCGAACTCCACCGGTATATGCAAGCATGATCTTCGTAAAACACCCCCTCGGGAAAACGACACTCCTTGCCTAAAAATTTTCTGAGGTATATTCTTCCGCACGGGCTGGAGGTACATTTCTCCAACAATATATCAGCCATGGCTTGCAGGCCATTCTTGACATATACTTTACCTTCGTTCAGACATAAGCTGTCACCTATTATTCTTAATTCCTTACCAGGGACATTCAAAAAATAGTTGCTCTCGACAATATCCGCATCATAGCTCTGCGCTATATCCAATAATGCTCCAAACATAGTCGGCTCAATCCAGTCATCCCCGTCTATAAAAGTTACGTATTTCCCTTTAGCACAATCAATACCTATATTACGTGCTTTCGATACATCGGGAATGTTTATCCGTATAAGGCGCACAATGTCAGGATACCGCATGCTAAGACTTTCAACAACCTCATAAGAGTCATCACTACTCCCGTTCTCTACAAGAATTATCTCATATTTTCCTTTAATTTCTTGATTTATAATTGAATCAACACATTTTACAATATATTGAGCGACATTATAAACGGGAATGATTATACTTAATAACATAGAGTCCATAACTATTATACCGGGATTATTATTTTAATATGGCTTGGTCAAGATACAATGATTCCAATATTCTGCTTACACGATGTTTGAACTTATGCCTTCCTTCCAATGTCTTCACAATAAGGAAAGGACTACTCAACACCCTCCTTATATCAAGAATATCAAGGTAGTATCTGTATATTTTCCGTGCGCCTTCAATATCATTGTTCTTCAAAAGCATATTTACATAATATGCCGCCACTACCCTTGTATTTTTTATCAAATAACGTAATACCTTCTTTTTATGTACGGAATCAAGATTGCTATAATCGTATACAAAGTCCAGCCGTCCGATTTCGGCATAGAAATAGTCATGATATTTCCTTAAATCCTTGTCAAAGCCATTTGTAATGCTTCCAATTCGGGCATGATAATTATATAAAGGTTTGTCGATATGTACTATCTTACTCATCTCACTCATCCATCTGTACATGGTTGAATGATCCTCGTAGACCATTCGTTCCGGAAACTTTCGATTATCAAAAAATGAACGGTCATATATCCTTGCCCAAGGGGCAGAGGTCGACTCCTCCATAAGAATCTCATAACAGAGCTCAGAGGGCGATATCTCCGAAACGGCGCCGGTATCGGGAAAGCGATGTTCTACAGTTCCGTCAAGCTGTACATACTTGAAATTACAATACGCAATATCAGCATGAAAGGCTTCTTTAGCTTTTATCAGCTCCTCAAACATTGTCGGCTCTACCGTATCATCGCCATCAATAAATCCGATAAGACTTCCACGAGCTATATTCAAGCCACAGTTTCTTGCAGTTGAGACATCCGCAATATCTGTAGTTATAACTTTTATACACGGATTACAATCACTTAATTTATGACATAGCTCTAAAGAATTGTCTTTACTTCCATTTTCCACCAAAATTATCTCCATATCCCGGATTACGGTCTGGTTCAAAAGAGAATATACGCTCTCTTCTATATATGAAGCCACATTATATACAGGAATAATTATGGATAGTTTCGGTGTCCTCATAAATCTTGAATTCTGATTTTTTTATAGCCTACAAAGATATAACAAATATATTTAAGCAATGTAATATAAATCATCCTATATTCTCTGATAATATTAGATGATTGGATATTATCATTTGGATACCATGAATATAATTCATCATCATACATCATTTTTATCATATATATTTTTGTCAGAATGGATAATGGGGTGGAATTTTATGTATCTTTGCGATTGCAATTTCTACTAATCATTAGCCGGATTTCTACGCTATGACCTACGAATATGACTATCTGGTGATTGGCTCTGGCATCGCCGGAATGAGCTTCGCGCTGAAAGTGGCCGCTACAGGTCGCGTGGCGCTTATATGCAAGACCAGACTTGAGGAAGCCAACACCTACTTCGCCCAAGGCGGGGTGGCGTCAGTGACCAATCTTGAAGTCGATGACTTCGACAAGCATATCAACGATACTATGATTGCCGGCGACTGGCTGTCAGAGCCGGAAGCTGTAAAGAAGGTTGTGACGGAAGCTCCGGCACAGATACGTGAACTGATACGATGGGGCGTCGACTTCGACAAGAAGGATGACGGCAGTTTCGACCTGCACCGTGAAGGCGGTCACTCCGAATTCCGCATACTACATCACGCCGACAATACCGGCGCTGAGATACAGCAGTCGCTTATCGAGGCCGTAAAAGCCAACCCCAACATAGACATATTCGAAAATCACTTCGCTATAGAAATCATCACCCAGCACCATCTGGGCAAGATTGTCACACGGCGTACACCCGACATCACATGCTACGGTGCCTACGTGCTTAATCCTGCGACAGGCAAAGTTGACACATTTCTGTCGAGGGTGACACTCATGGCCACAGGAGGGGTGGGAGCCGTCTACACTACCACTACCAATCCGCTTGTAGCCACCGGCGACGGCATAGCGATGGTATACCGCGCCAAAGGAACGGTCAAGGACATGGAGTTCATTCAGTTTCACCCAACCGCACTGTATCATCCGGGCGACCGTCCATCATTTCTCATTACCGAAGCCATGCGCGGCTATGGAGCCGTGCTCCGCAATCTCAAGGGTGAGGAATTCATGCAGAAATACGATCCGCGTCTGTCGCTTGCTCCGCGCGACATAGTGGCCAGAGCAATAGACTCAGAGATGAAACTCAATGGCGACGACCATGTATTCCTCGACGTGACGCATAAAGACCCGGAGGAAACACGCCACCATTTCCCGAACATATACGCAAAGTGTCTATCTCTCGGCATAGATATCACAAAAGATTACATACCTGTGGCTCCGGCGGCCCATTACCTGTGTGGAGGCATAAAAGTGGACACCAATGGTGAGTCGTCAATAGGTCGTCTGTATGCCGTAGGCGAATGTTCATGTACAGGATTGCACGGTGGCAACCGTCTTGCATCCAACTCGCTGATAGAGGCTGTGGTATATGCCGACGCAGCCGCCAGACATGCAATGTCGGTAAAGGACGGATACGCCTATCGCACTGATATTCCTGAATGGAACGACGAGGGTACGCGCCATAACGAAGAGATGGTGTTGATAACCCAAAGTATCAAAGAAGTAGGACAGATAATGTCGGCATACGTGGGTATAGTACGTTCGGATTTGCGCCTGAAACGTGCATGGAACCGTCTTGACATACTGTATGAGGAGACAGAACGCCTGTTCAAGTGCTCAAAAGCATCGCGCGAGATATGCGAACTGCGCAATATAATCAACGTGGGCTATCTGATTATGCGGCAGGCCATGGAACGAAAGGAATCTCGAGGCCTACACTACACCATCGACTATCCTCACAAATAGACGATTGCAGCGGCATCCCTGATTTGTGCCGGATCTACGCCATCGCGTTTGTGCTATATCGTCCCCTACTCCGGTGATTTTCTGAACTTTTTTTGCTTATCGAGCATTTTGTGTGAATGAAGAATATCTTTTGCGCCATCATAATGATATTATCGTGTGTCGTCAGTGTATCAGCTCAAGACGACACAACTGATGGTGTGGTCGGAATACTCGACGAGCCTACGCTGAAGGATGCCCGCATACCCCTTGTACGCGGACGCTATCATTTCGTCAGCGAGGAGGGAGACACTGCTATAATGGTGGTGCTCAACAATATCACATACTTCCCTCCGTTGAAGTTCAAGAACAAGAAACAGGAACAGTTCTACTGGCGCACTGTACGTGATGTGAAGCGCACGCTTCCTTATGCCAAAATGATTGCAGAAACCATACTCGAGACATACGAATACATGGAAACACTGCCATCGCAGGAAGAGCGACAGCGTCATCTTCAACAGATGGAAAAAGAGGTGTTCAACCAATATAAACCTCAGTTGAAGAAGTTTACCAAATCACAAGGCAAAATGCTGGTGAAACTCATCACGCGTGAGACCAACCAATCGTCCTACTCTATATTGAAAGCGTTTCTCGGAACTTTCCGCGCCGGATTCTGGCAGACTTTCGGACGATTTTTCGGTGTAAACCTTAAAAGTGATTTCCGTCCCGACAAAAACGAAGAAGATGCCATAATCGAGCGCGTATGCGTTCTCGTGGAGCAAGGTATGCTATAGCACAACCATCTCTCATCATAGATTGCGCAATGACGCAAGAAGTTCCGACACATCACCGCGAGTAAGAGTACGCTGTGTCTGGAGTTCACGTGCAAAATCTCTCACAATACTCTGTACGCCGCTATGAGAGAATACTCTGTCGAGGTAAGAGTAACTGCGGTCAAACAGTCTGTGTATTTCATCATTCTCAAGCGAGCATGCGTCAGCACCCTCTTGCTCCAGACATTCAAGCAGAGCGTTTCGTGTATCTGTGTCGGGAGCCATATTCCGCTGCATATAGTGACGGCACATCACATTGCCTATCATCATGCCCATAGAAGCCTGATAATGCTTGAGTATGTACTGCCATGCCACTTTTGCCGACAGTCTGGGATTTCCTGAAAAATAATATTCCGGTACGAACTCTATATTGTCGTCAGAATCTATATCAATGCGTGCCAGCATATCGTCGGCGTCCCACACAACAAGGCTTACGGCCATGCCTGTCACGCCATAACACTTGTCTTGATCATCTGTATATTTCAGTTTCATGTCTGCTTAAAGTAGTATTTTTTAGTACATAACAGCCCAATGTAACTCCCACATAAATTTATGGGATAAATGCTGTCGGTAGACCCGGTAGGCCATAGTCATACCGTTTTTACTGCGGCACTGTTGACGGACCTTTTCCTTATTAAACATCAAATATAATGAATTGTATCGCCTGCAACAAAATTTATCCATTATTTTTTTAGAATGGATATGATTCTTGAGCCAACCCAGCCACATACAGTAGGACCCCAAAACGACAGCAGTATACCTAACTTATTCTTTCTTCTTACATTCGGATTTATAAGCGAACCCATTCTGAGGCGCTTTATCTGAGTCCAGCATGATACCAGCTGATTGTTGTATCCACAACTGTCTGTATCGTCCTTTTCAGCCTTAGATTGCCGGATATATTTCCACAGCTGCATATATATATCAAAATTAGCGCTCAATCGTCGGTCACGAGCCGCCTTCACCAGCCTTAGGTCAGCAGATGCAATCGCTTTATCCTCGATATCACGCGTGATATCGAGCACATCAAGTCTGTGTCCCGAAAACGTTTCCATAAGACTGCCATTTCGCTTACGGTAATAATACAGAGGAGCATTACACAGACCTATGCGCTTATACTTAGGCATCTTCTCCAACACCCTTACCATCCACTCAAGATCCTCATATATTATCCCCTCCTTAAACCTTATACCTTCAATAACTTCCCGACTGAACAACTTACCCCATGGAGCGCTACATATAAAATCATTCTGATACAGCAATTTTCTTAATGCATCTTCAGGAAGATAATGATGAAATTCCGTCATATCCCATTTATGTGCGGTAGTGATTATATCAAAGTCTCCAAATCTGATATAATCAACTCCGGATATAGAGTATACTTTTTTTCTTTTTACAATGCCGACCAAGGTCTCTATGTACTCGACGTGTATAATATCATCACCATCTACAAATGCTATGTAATCTCCTTTGGCATTATCCAATCCTACATTACGTGCTGTCGAAGGACCTTCGTTATCCTTTCTGATCAAAATAAATCTGCCATCCTTTTTTTCCCATGACCGACATATCTCGGTACTTCTGTCGGTAGAGCCATCGTCGACCATTATTACCTCAATATTATTATATGTCTGTAATGCAACAGATTCCAGACATGCATCCAGAAACTGCTCTACATTCCATACCGGAATAATGACAGAGACCATACCAGAATCAATCATACACTGCTTTTATTAGGATTATGGCCAAGAAGCCAAAGTATAGACCTTGCCGACCGGCTTGATGCCGAGTATCTGTGTAGCATTTTTCCTATTGACCAAGGTATATATATACTGCTCAATAAAGCTATAATGGTATATATCCACCACGGAAAATCGGTAAAATGATGAAGTATCTGCTGTGACACTACACATGTAAACCACGACAACAGGTACATCATATAGTTGTATCCCTCAAGATGTCGCCAACCAAGCTGCCACTCACAAGCTATAATAGCCAATGTAATAAGCATTGCAAGCCCGGATAAAGAGCATACAAGACCATATATTCCTGATAAATTTTCGGTATAAAACAAGGTAAACCATATTGCCGCACATATGCCGCCAAACCACCACTGTCCTAATAAAAAATCTATATCAGGTTTCCATCTGCCATATGCGATACCACACATAAAGAAGACCGCGAGCTCGGCTGTACGTCCTACGCCCATGAAAGTCCACTCCCACTGATTTACGCAGAAATAGCCTGCAATAGACAGTATGCCTCCAATCAAAAAAAACAGTGAGAGTCTATTCTTGAATAATTTTATCCCTATGAACGACACACACAACAAGACAAATACAACAGGGAGGAACCATAGAAACACAATTGTGAGCTTATCCGAGAAAAAAATGGATGAAATGAAAGAGTTGATATCCATATTTACCGGCTCGTCAGCATATTCCGACATCAATGCGCGAGGTACAAATGTCAATATTGTCAGTACAAAATAAGGCACCAGCAGGCGCTGTGCCTTATTCTTTATGAAATCTACCAGAGAGACATTATACTCCCTTTTTACCATTGATATCATAAATAAATAGCCTGAGATAAACACAAACAGTGGCATCCTCACCGTTTGAAACATTCGATAGAACCAAAACTGATGAAAATCGCCCGGATATTCATGCAAAGAATGTCCAAGAATCACCAGTATCACTCCTAAAATCTGTAGAAATGATATAAATCGTATTCTTTTCGATTGTGCCATTCTCTATAAACTGCGACACACATATCCTGACAGGGCATGTGTGTCGTCAGACATATTTATTTTACTACCAGAATCTTTGTTACTGCTCCATTATTAGACTCCTGATTCTGAGAGGCATACACATAATATACTCCTGTGGGTACACGTTCGCCAACTCCATTGCATCCATCCCACATCACCATACCTCCCTCCGAACGTGTCTGAAGGAATACATTACCGGCAGAATCTGCAATTTTTACAAGAGAATTATCCATCAGACCCTTTATTGTAATCCAGCCTGTATAATCAGGCCTTACCGGATTGGGATAAGCATATACATCACTGAAATCTGAAGCAGCCGGAGTAATCGTACTGTGATATACAGCCACGCCATTGGTAGTACCGAAATATACGTCACTGCTATTAGGCTCACATACTATAGAGTGTACTTCATTTGAAGGAATAATACTATTGGAACGAGTGAAATTATCAATAATCTCACGCCCGTCAGCACTTACATAATAAACACCAGAGGTAACCGTTGACAGCCACTTACGATTTCCGGCATCTACCGCAATCGAAGTTACTTCCTGATTATCAAGAAGGTAATCAGCAAGTGAAGTACCATCGTTGCGAGGTACCTTCACGCGCTCTATTGTATTATCCTGATTAGACAGCATGTTTCGAAGATTATGTATTACCACAACTCCACACGCGGTACCAATCCAGATATCGCCGTTGTTATCTTCTGCTATGCTTATTACAGCATATGGACCAAAAGTCTTACCATCCTGGTCAGTAAATCTGTTAACCATCCAGTAATTGTCGTCCGACACAGCCGATGTACCTTTAGTATCGTATATCACTACATTTTGGTCACCGTATGTCTGCGTTATCATGGCAAGATTCTTATTTTTCGAATGCTTAAAATGCACGATTCTTGAATCTCTACTTTCATGAGTTCCGAAATAAGGCAAATCGAGAGTAATCCAGTCACTATAAGAAGCCGTGTTGCTTTTATTCTTATTGGCAGGCAAAATAGTAACAATCTCGCGAGATCTTGTGAAATCGTGCGCAATCGCCCATAGATTATTATTGCTGTCAAAAGCCACATCCTCGACCGAACATGAGTATCCTGTGCCAAAAGGACCATTGGTCTTGTCATACTTGCCTATCTGCTTTCCATCCTTAAACTTCCATATTCCTTCAAACCATGTGGGTACATATACAATAGATGGATCCTCAGGATCAACAACAACATGATGCCCTGTTCGTAAAAGATTTGCACTGTTGGGATTTATAGTGGTATAATCACCCTTTCGGGGTGTGATATCATCAACGAAACCATTGTTTACTATATTCAGTTTCATCAAATAACTATAGTTATCGTGAGCCGGATATCTGCTCTGGGCGTTGTAAGTGGCATAAACTCCTATATCAGAAGCAGCAAGTCTGGTAGGACCTCCATGCACCGATGTTCCAAAAGGATATGATGGTTCTCTGTCAATTGTATAGTTAGTTAATTTCTGAGAATTGTCAATACCAATATAATTAGTAGTGTATGTAAGATGACCTAATCCGTCATCATTCAAATACCATAAATCATTATCACTGCCGGAACCATTTCCTCCTACATAAATAAAAGAAGTATATAGACTTGACGGCAACTCAACATATTTATATTCCACCCTATCCTCCTCATAGAGTCTACATAGTACATATCCATATCTTGATATGATAGCAAACCAGTCGCCAAACATTCGCATTCTTGCAAAATCGTACATTGCAAATCCCGGATAATTGCCTCCGACTGTTTTATTATCAAAATCTATCTTATATATATTGACCCAATTGGCCGATGGGCGATGTGCAATAATAAAATCATCACTCATTCCATACAAACCATCACACTGCAAATCGCTCAATTTCACAAATTTGCTAAAGTCATTAACCCTTTGTGACTTGCTTATGCCAAAAAGACCGTTATCTGTGCTTATAACTACATTCTCACCCATTACAGTAACCCCATATACCGGAAAACTGAAAATACCCGACTCTTTTACAGCTCCATTCTTAGTGTCATATCTGACAATGCCAAAACCGGTAGCTACATACATCTCGTCGTCATCAAACGATACACTGTTGATACTCTTGTCAGTAACATATTGCGCATCTTTGATATCACTCAGATTCACAATATTTCCATTATCATATATCAGGTCGATATTGCTGTTTTCATATACACAAACGGTGTAATCTCTATCATAGTTACGATAGATACCACATACATTCACATCCGAAAGTCCATTTCCAAGATTATACGAATACATCTCGTCCATATCCTTATCGTAATGAAACAGCGAACCGCCACCACAAAAATAAACTCTCGATTTAGTGTCGAGAATATCAGCGCGGTCAATACCGTAATTACTGTACAATTCCCATGAACCTACGGTATGCTGAGCCGACAGATTCACACTTAAAATTGATATAAGAGATACTAATATCAGATAATATCTATACATACACTATGATTACTTTAATAAGTATGTGTTCTAAATTATTTATTGTATTGGATTATGAAGTATGTGGATGAAATTTTACATTCGGCTGATGGCGTTATGGAGTTCCATAGCAACTGAAGCCGGATTCGAAAGTTCGCCTCATAATTTATGAGACAATGCATTAAATAATTTCGAACACATACTTAATTGCAAGAAAGCAGAGTGTCCCCTACTCTTTTTACATCATACTTGCGCGAGATATGCAGCAAGTTTCTTTACCGCACGTCCACGATGACTGATTGCATTTTTTTCCTCTTCTTTCATCTGGGCAAAAGTACGCTTCTCGCCATCCGGCCGGAACACAGGGTCATATCCGAAGCCACTTTCTCCATGACACTCATGAGTTATACATCCCTCTACTATGCCATTAAACAGCATAGGCTCTTCATCTCCGATTATAAGAGCAATTACAGTACGGAAACAGGCTTTTCTGTCATTCATCCCATCCATGTTGGCAAGAAGAAGAGCTACATTGGCAACCGAATCATGACCGGGACCTGCATAACGCGCCGAATACACACCCGGAGCACCACCAAGCGCTTCGACTTCAAGACCGGTATCATCGGCAAAACAGTCATAGCCATAGTGCTGTTTCACCCATTTGGCTTTTATTAAGGCATTGCCTTCAAGTGTATCAGCTGTCTCAGGAATATCATCATTACAGCTTATCTCGTCCAAAGAAAGCACTTCTATACCGGTATCATCGAGTATCTCGCGCACCTCCCTAAGTTTGTGGGCATTATTTGTAGCAAACACTATCTGTTTCATACATATATGAACGAAATACCAAAGCCTTTTATTGCTGTACTACAAAGCATAAATCATGTATGCTACAATAATTGTCACAAAATTTTTAAAAATTTTCATTACCGATTAGCATGTCACGCTATTAAACTGTCTTCATTATACACATATTTATATACATCAACCAATAACCTAAAATTAACCATTAAATTTAATTATGAAGAAATCTTTACTCTCATTATTTTTTGCAATTGCCATGACATGTGTGGCCAAAGCTGATGAAGTTGTTGTAGTTTTCGCCGGATATAATTATGAAGGTGACGTTACTTCAAAAGTAGAATTTTCTGAAGGCAGTTCAGATACTTCCATCAACGATAAAGATTTTGAAGTACCCGGAGTATGCAAGTTTGCATTTTACAAGAAAGTAGAATCCACCGGATTTTCTTATATCAATCCCTCAGGTCAGACTCCTCATCTCCAGTGGGCCAAGCAGACTCTGCTTAACATTTCTCCCGAGAAAGGTGTCACCATTACAAAGATAACTTTTGCTTGTACTACTGCCGGATACACCCAAAACCTGGAAGTAGACTACCCGGAGAATTTCGGTGAATGCATTACAGAAGGCACCACTCCTTACTGGACAGGCTCTGCAACATCCGATTTCGGTCTTACATTCACTCCCAAGAAATCAAATCCCATGCGCTTTTCTTATATGACGATTGAGTACAGTGAAGAAACCTCATCAATCGACAATATAGCAATCGACGAGACAACTCCTGCCAGATACTTTAATCTTCAGGGCATCGAAGTTGCCAACCCTACAAAAGGTAAAGTGTATATCCTGCGTCAGGGCTCCGAATCAACCAAAATAATTATGTAATTCAAGTATTTACATTCTATAATAAATCCGCCGGGTCTGAAATATCAGACTCGGCGGATTTCTATTTCTAAGAGCTTGCCTAAGGGTATCAGCCTACCACGATATTGACAATCTTGCCGGGCACCACGATAATCTTCCTTATCTGTTTGCCTTCAATCCATTTGGCGGCACCTTCATGCGCAAGAGCAATCTTTTCTATCTCTTCGCGCGGTGCATCGGCAGGTACCTGAATATTGTATCGAGCCTTACCGTTGAAGCTCACTGCCATAGTCACAGTCGACTCCACAAGGTACTCCTCGTTATGTACCGGCCATTTGGCATCACACACTGTAGTATCGTGTCCGAGCGCATGCCACAGCTCCTCTGCTATATGAGGTGCAAACGGAGCAATGAGCACAACCAGAGGTTCAAGAGCCTCACGACTATGACATTTGAGCTGTGTAAGTTCATTTACACATATCATAAATGCCGCTACCGAGGTATTATAGCTGAATGACTCTATATCGGCAGTTACCTTCTTGATAAGTTTATGCACGGCTTTCAGAGCATCCTTTGATGCAGATTCATCGCTCACAAGCAGATTGTCTCCCTTATAGAACAGGCTCCACAGTTTTCTGAGGAAGCGGTTCACACCGTCAATACCGTTTGTATCCCACGGTTTGCTTGCCTCAATCGGACCGAGGAACATTTCATACAGACGAAGTGTATCGGCACCATAGCGTTCTACTATATCATCGGGATTCACTACGTTGAACATCGATTTCGACATCTTCTCGACAGCATATCCACATACATACTTGCCATCCTCAAGGATAAATTCCGCATCCTTGAATTCCGGACGCCATGCACGGAACTTTTCTGTATCAAGCACATCGTTGCTTACAATATTGACGTCGACATGGATAGGAGTAGTGTCATACTCTTTGCGCAGACCGGCCGATACGAATGTATTGGTATCCTTTATGCGGTACACAAAATTACTTCTACCCTGAATCATGCCCTGGTTGACAAGTTTACGGAAAGGCTCGTCGCGACATACCACTCCGAGGTCATAGAGGAACTTGTTCCAGAAACGACTGTAGATAAGATGACCGGTAGCATGCTCAGTACCGCCGATGTAAAGGTCTACATCCTGCCAGTATCCGTCAGCCTCCTCGCTTACCAAAGCATTGTCGTTCTTCGGATCCATATAGCGCAGATAGTATGCGCTCGAACCGGCAAAACCGGGCATTGTATTCAGTTCAAGAGGATAACCCTCGGCTGTCTTCCAGTTCTTGGCACGTCCCAAAGGAGGCTCTCCTGTCTCAGTAGGCAGGAATTTATCCACCTCAGGAAGTTCGAGAGGCAGACTTTCCTCCGGAAGCAGAGTGGGGATACCATCCTTGTAATACACCGGGAACGGCTCGCCCCAATAGCGCTGACGACTGAATATGGCGTCGCGTAGACGATAGTTCACCTTTACCTTGCCTATACCTTTCTCTTCTATAAATTTCTTGGTAGCGGCAATTGCTTCCTTCACCTCCATGCCGTTAAGGTCAAGCTCAGCGCTTGCCGAGTTAATCATCTTGCCGGATTTGGCGTCGAAACTCTCCTCCGACACATCGGCTCCCTCTATCAGTGGTATTACAGGAAGATTGAAATGACGGGCGAAAGCATAGTCGCGGCTGTCGTGTGCAGGCACTGCCATGATAGCTCCCGTACCGTAGCCGGCAAGCACGTAATCGCTCACCCATACAGGAATATTCTTTCCGGTAAGAGGATTCACAGCATATGCGCCGGTGAATACACCGCTTACCTTTTTATCTATCATACGCTCGCGCTCTGTCTTATGCTTCACTTCATCAAGATACGCATCCACCGCACCACGCTGCTCGGGAGTGGTTATCATGTCAACATAGACACTCTCGGGAGCAAGCACCATGAATGTTACTCCGAAAACGGTATCGGCGCGGGTAGTGAAGATTTCAAGTTCTACATCACTGCCGGCTATAGGGAAACGCATCTCAGCACCTTCCGAACGGCCTATCCAGTTGCGCTGTGTCTCCTTGAGCGAGTCGGTCCAGTCTATTGTGTCAAGACCGTCGAGCAGACGCTGTGCATAAGCCGATACACGCAGACACCACTGATACATCAGTTTCTGCTCCACAGGATATCCGCCACGCAACGAAACACCCTCGCTTACCTCGTCATTGGCAAGCACTGTACCAAGTTTCGGACACCAGTTTACCATTGTATCGGCAAGAAAAGCGATACGGTAGTTCATCAGAGTATCGCTCTTCTCCTTGGGCGACATACCTTTCCATTCCTCGGCTGTGAATTCCATATCCTTTCCGCAGGCTGCATTCACACCCTCTGTTCCCGACTTCTCGAAGTGGGCTATAAGATCCACTACAGGCATTGCCTTGTCGGCATTACGGTCATAGTAATGCTCATACATCTTCATGAACGCCCACTGTGTCCATTTATAATACGATGGGTCGCATGTACGTATCTCGCGGTCCCAGTCGTAGCAGAAGCCTATCTTGTCGAGCTGGCTGCGGTAGCGGTCAATATTCTCGAATGTGGTCTTTTCCGGATGCTGTCCGGTCTGTATGGCATACTGCTCGGCAGGCAGACCATATGAGTCATAGCCCATGGGATGAAGCACATTGAAGCCATTGAGTCTCTTATAGCGGGAATATATATCGCTTGCTATATAGCCAAGGGGATGTCCTACATGAAGTCCAGCTCCGGAAGGATAGGGGAACATGTCGAGCACATAGTATTTCGGACGTGAGCGGTCTATCTCAGTTTTGTATGTCTTATGATCTTTCCAATACTGTTGCCAGCGCGATTCGATCTCTTTATGGTTGTATTCCATATTATATTATGATTATTTTATTTTCTAAAAGTACACTCTGCCCAATATCTGTGTCAAAGTCCGAGCTTAGCGCTTATTTCAAGCATTCTCTCTATAGGCTTGCGGCCACGTGCAGCCGTATCGGCATCTACATTCACTTCAGGCTGTTCATACCGCAAACAGTTGTACAGCTTTTCAAGAGTATTCAGCTTCATATATCCACAGTCATTGCATGCGCATGTGGAGTCATTGGGAGCGGCAGGGATAAATGTCTTATCTGGACAACGCTTGCGCATCTCATGGAGTATGCCGCTCTCTGTGGCTACTATAAATTCCGTTTCATCTGACTCTACGGCATATTTAAGAAGTGCCGTAGTAGATCCTACATGGTCGGCAAGAATTATAAGCTGGCGTGGACACTCCGGATGAGCAAGCACCTTAGCCTTTGGATACTCTTTTTTCAGCTCCACAAGTTTCTCTACAGAAAACTGCTCGTGAACATGGCATGCGCCGTTCCACAGTTTCATAGAGCGTCCGGTTATGGAATTGATATAATTGCCGAGGTTGCGGTCTGGACCAAAGATGATAGGGGTGTCTTCAGGAAGACTCTCTACAATCTGCCGCGCATTGGATGATGTCACCACTATATCAGTAAGGCTTTTCACAGCAGCCGAAGTGTTGACATAGCTTATTACCGTATGCCCGGGATTGGATTCTATGAACTCCTTGAATTCATCGGCCTTACAGCTGTCGGCCAGCGAGCATCCTGCCGACAGGTCGGGTATAAGCACCTTCTTGTCGGGACAAAGCATCTTGGCCGTTTCGCCCATGAAATTTACTCCACACAGTACTATCACAGGCTCGTCGAGACGCGAGGCAATCTGAGCCAAAGCCAGAGAGTCACCTATATAGTCGGCGAGATCCTGTATTTCACCCTTCTGATAGTAGTGGGCCAGAATCACTGCGTTCTTCTCTTTCTTGAGTCTTTTTATCTCTGCTACAAGGTCGGTACCAGGCTCTACTGGAGCATCGACATAGCCTTTTTCTATATTCATCTGCTGATATGTGATGAGGATTGAGAATGACTTATATGTATATTATTCGTTATCCACATGGTTTCTACCTGATATCAACATTTCTTTTATTGGATTATCAGATATTTAGCATGTTTATCAACATATGGTTGATAACTGCAAAGTTAATATAATTTCCTCAAAGACTCAAACCATTGGCCTATGTAGACATGTTGTAAATCGCAGAAAGCCACAGAAGCAGCACGGCTCTTTCATTTAAGATGTGTATTTATAGCAATAATTCATAACTTTACACACAGCGATGCCGAAGCATCGACTTAGGTGTTTCTTTAACATATGAATAAATTTTTTAAGAGGCGGAAGAGCCTTCCCGGCCACTCCGCCTCTATTTTCGCCATACGAAAAATAAGCATTAAGAGCTTGTTTAATAATAAATGTTACCGTCAGGGCGGTCAGTCGTCGGACAGATTTTCGCTTGTGATGAGGGAGTTATGGGACTCCATAACGACCGAAGAGCGGGCGGAAATATGCCGGCGAATGGCCGACGAGAGGTAATTTGTTTCATATAGTTGATATATTTTTGCATTTACCTTACAAGCAGCCAAGAGATTGTATAGGTTATAAAGTTACCTTTTGTCTCGTATATCTTGGCCGCTTTTCGCCCTGTTCCTCAGTCATGTACATAAAGTACACTCCTTCGTCACATGTCGAAAATCGCCTCAAGCTATACGACCCTGTCGGCAACATTTATTATTAAACAAGCTCTAATTTGCTGATTTACAATCTTTCAGCTTAATCTATACTAAATTTTTTTAAATGAAAGAGAAAAATAACTATAATGCGTGTATTTCCTTTTGCAATAAATCAAGGAAACGGGCAGCATGTGCTCCGTCCATCTGTGTATGGTGAAATTGAAATGACACTGACAGTGTGGTCTTAAATCAGCCTTTACGGTATCTGCCCCATATCATGAACGGGTTGTTGAATATACCGCTATACATCCCCACTGCACCGTCAATGTCGTATTGCACCAATGCCGATGTGCCTATCACCATGCTGTCTGCCAAATCATGATTCTCACAAGTTTCGGCAACTTGGCTGGTAAGCCTGAGATAGTCGGTGTTGAATACTGCCAGGTCATTAGAGAACGGTATGTCGCACGAACTTACCTCACCAGTTTTATTGGCAACAATGGTGTTTACTGCGATTGTATCATATCGTACCAGTTTGCCGGCAACCGGCAGCACATAGAATTCTTCGATGCTTGTTTCCGCCTTACCGATACACCAACACATCAGCATATTAAACTTCAGGCCTTTACTTCGGCTTACTTTTATAAGTCGTGACACATCAAGCGTTTTAAAGAATGTGACCATAGGCATCGGAGCCTTCGTCCACGTCTCAAACGCGTATGCCCTGGTTGTTTCTTTAGGGTTTATCTCTTCCATTTGTATAGAAATGGTTTATTGGGTACCTAAATAAGCAGTTAAAATACAGCGTACAATCAAGATTATTCGCTATAATTACGGGGGCTTAGAACCATCCATAAGGGACAACCTATGTACGCTGTATTAGATAAGATCAACTAAAACCTACAGCTGTTATCTCACCACAATCTTCTTACTATTATTGCCTTGTCTGATAATGTATATCCCGGGGGCAAGACCGTCTATGTCTTGTCCTACCTGCCGGCCGTAGAGATCAAACACATGTAATGGCCCGCTTGCATCCATATCTGAAGCGATATCAGTAATACCAGAGTATTCAGGAGCTTCCTTAATCTCGGAAAAATATTTGCTCCAGGATGAGTTTTTATATAATTCGATACTCTCGGCCGGAACATACAAAGTCATAGCCGACTCGTCTGCCCGACTTCTTACAGCCATTTCTTCCTCCGAAAAAAACACATCACTCTCAATATAAGGTGGTTCTATTGAATAGACATAGAAATGCCTTAAATTAGGACATTTCTGAAATGCAGCAAAACTGATATAAAAACATTCAGTCGGAATAACCACTTTGGTCAATGATGTGCATCCATAACAAAACTTCTCTCCGATACCCAAGCTATAATATGTGGTACCATCTTCTTTATAGAATTTGTAGTGAGCCTTGGGTGTCGTCAATTCTGTCAATGAAACACATTCTTCGAACATATAATCGGGGAGACTTGACATATCAGTAAAAGATGGCAAAGTTATACGTTTTAAATTACTATTTCTTCTGAACGCGCCATCCCCAAACTGCCTTACAGTCTCAGGCACAATAATCTCCTCAACAGTCGCACCACCGTGTATACCATAAACATATGTATTGGTATAAGTCTTCTGTGTGTAAGTATTTGTCACAGACGCCGGAATGTTTGCAATCTTTTGTGCTTTACCCCAGATAAAGCCATCACATCTTACTTCACTCTCATTAAAAATTTCCCACTCATAACCCTCTGCCTGAAAAGCAGAGGCAGAGACATGGGCCGAAAGCATCAGTCCAAACGACAGGACACATTTTCCACTTAAATTTCTTATCATATTCTTAAAAAAATACCGCCGGACTCCCCTCTTTGGTTCTGATTGGTTTATAAAAAAAGCGTAGGAATCTGTATCTGTTACCGTCCTACTCCCTGAGGCTTCTCGCATTGCCCATCAATAGTCGGACGGCAACGAAGAAGCCCACGCTTATATATGTAATCCATGCATCCGACAGTATGCCTCTCACGAGACAATATGCCGAATGTAAGAATATTACATACCTAATGGACATCTACCGTTGCTCAATCCCTGACTATTGATAGAAATTTTGCGAGAATCTCAGAGAGTCAAGAATCAGCGCTGATAAACGCTTTTCACAGAAATGTCTTTACCACTATCTTTTGTGGCAAAAATACATCTACACATCAATCTTATTCAGAAAGAAAAGTGCTCAGTATTCGCCTGTAAATTTAAATATTTTAGTCCAACCAGCAAAACAATATATGCAAATAAATTTTACCGAAAAGTATCCTGATTGTTCAGCCAAAGATTATCATCATCAACATTAACCTATTATTATTTAAGATTAAAAATTTTTTCTCTTTTCTATATTGTAATGTTTATTGACGTTGATAATTAGGATAACTTTTAGTTGATTTGCTTGTATATTAAGTTATTGATGTTCCATCAACTCAACTTACATCTTTATCAACATGTAATATGGTAGAACTTAGATATATGTCGATGTTATTTACATTGCGTTGATAACGTTATTGGTTGAAAAAAATATATGATTTCATACCTTGAAAACATATGTCATGCCTGTTGAAACAGTGCTGATACAATTGCTGAAACTCTTTTGGACGGTGAGTGTACATTTTAGCTATATACAAAAATTCCATAAACTCCAAATCTACTTATTAAAACTTCCTTTATATTTCTCAACCTTTATCAACATTGTTTTCAACAACTGTCTGCACATATATGCAATAGAAAAAATACCTGTGCCATTTGGATAATGGCACAGGTATTTTTAGGATATATAGATTATCAACAATTTGTGTTGATAATACTGTCTGAAAACCGGATTATCAGAGTTTTGCTTTTATTTCCTTTGTGGCTTCCTCATAACCGGGCTTTTCAAGAAGAGCAAACATATTCTTTTTGTAGGCCTCTACACCGGGCTGGTTGAATGGATTCACACCGAGCAGATATCCGGAGATGCCGCAGGATATCTCGAAGAAATAGATAAGTTGTCCGAGATACTCTTCGGAGAGTTCAGGCACAATGATACGCATGTTGGGCACTCCGCCATCCACATGGGCGATACGTGTACCCAGCTCGGCCATCTTGTTTACATCGTCGACATGCTTGCCGGCGATGTAGTTGAGACCGTCGAGATTAGCCTCGTCAGAGGGGATAAGTTTTTCCGATTTTGACTTTTCAACGGAAATTACAGTCTCGAAGATAGTGCGCTCGCCATCCTGTATCCACTGGCCCATCGAGTGGAGGTCGGTAGAGAAGTCGACAGCTGCGGGGAAGATTCCCTTGTGGTCCTTGCCTTCGCTTTCTCCATAAAGCTGTTTCCACCATTCTCCGAAGAAGTGGAGTTTAGGATTATAGTTGACAAGAATCTCTGTCTTCTTACCGGCGCGGTACAGAGCGTTGCGGGTCGATGCATAGAGTTCGGCCATGTTGCTGTCGGATGCGTTGCCGAGTTCTTTTTCCATTTCTACAGCACCCTTTACGAGCTTCTTGATATCGTAGCCGGCTACTGCGATGGGGAGAAGTCCTACCGGAGTAAGCACTGAGAAACGTCCGCCCACGTTGTCTTCAATCACGAAGGTGCGGTAGCCCTCTTCTGTTGCGAGCTGGCGCAGAGCTCCGCGCTTGGCGTCGGTGATGGCCACGATGAGGTTTTTGGCGGCTTCCTTGCCTGCCTGGGCCTCAAGCTGCTCCTTGAGCAGACGGAAAGCAATGGCGGGTTCGGTGGTGGTGCCTGACTTGGATATAACGATGATACCGAATTTCTTGTCCTTAAGGAACTCCTGTAGTTCAGCGAGATATTCCTCGCCTATATTCTGGCCGGCAAAGAGTACTTTGGGAGCACCCTTTGAGGTGGATGTATAGGCGTCAAACGAATTGTTAAGAGCCTCGATTACGGCTTTTGCTCCCAGATAAGAACCACCGATGCCTACCGACACTACATATTCGCATGAGTTGCGGAGGTCGTTGGCCACATCGATGATTTCATCAAGTTCTTTCATGGATGTACGAGAAGGAAGATCGTACCATCCGAGGAAGTCATTTCCCTCGCCGGTACCGTTCTTCACCATGTCGATAGCCTTGGTGGCTTCTTCCGATTCAATCTGTCGGATTTCCTTTTCTGATACAAACTTCAGTACTGAGTTGATGTCTAATTTGATTTTTTCCATAAGGTATATGAAAATTTGTTTAGGTATGAGTATACTTGTTAGTGGTTATGTAAGATGATGGCTGATGCGTTCCATTATCTTTGCTGCCGGCAGAGAGCGATAGAGGATATCGTATACGCCTTCGAGTATTGGCATGTCGGCTCCGATGACGAGGTTTATCTCATGCATGCATTTGGCTGCATAGTACCCCTCGGTTACCATCTCCATTTCCATCATGGCGCGGCGCACGGCGCATCCGCGGCCTATCATGGAACCGAAATTGTGGTTGCGTGAAAATTTTGAATAGGCAGTTACAAGCAGGTCGCCGAGATATACCGAATGGCATATACAGCGTTGGCCGCCCACAGCCTTGTCGATAAAACGCTCCATCTCTTTCGCGGCATTGGCTACAAGGATAGCCTGGAAGTTGTCGCCGGCTTTCATTCCGTGGACTATTCCCGAGGCTATGGCATACACGTTTTTAAGCACACCGCCATATTCGATACCGCGCACATCGCCGGATATAAGCGTGCGCATCGCCGGGCCATTAAGACAACGGGCGAAAGCCTCGGCGGCATCCTTGCTTTCTGAGCCTACGGTAAGGTAGCTCAGACGTCCGAGAGCCACCTCTTCGGCATGGCACGGACCGGACACGACAATCATTCTCGAAGGGTCGATATTGTATCGTTCTTCAAGATAGTCGGTGACAAGCTGATTTTCATCGGGGATTATCCCCTTTGTAGCTATAACAATATTTTTGTCCGAAATGTTGGTATCGAGCTTTGCAAGATGGCTTTTGAAGTATGGGGAAGGCATCGCCATGAGCAACGTGTCTGCATCTCTTGCCGCGGCATTTATATCGCTCGTGAAGTCTATGCGGTCGATTGGGAATTCTACATCCGACAGATATGCCGGATTATGACCGATACGTCTGAATTCCTCTATCCGGTCGTCGCGCCTCATGTACCATATTATACGCTCTTCATTGCGTATGATAAGTTTTGCAAGGGCAGTTGCCCATGAGCCGCCGCCCATGACGGCAATCCGTCCGGGCAGCGGGTGTGGCATATTGTTATCCATACCTTTGGAGTGCATTATTCCGCCTCCTCTTCCTTTTGCGACGCAGATGCGGCCACCCAGTTCTTTACATCCTCCTGTGAGGGATTCTTGAGTTCGAGTTTGAATTTTTTGTTGAGACCGCAGATATCCTGGAACAGTTTCCCCGGATTGGCTGTGGCGAGCTGGGCTACGGTATATACGCCGGCTTTCTGCAATACCGGTACCCATTCGGCCGGTACGCCTGCCGTGGCATATGCTTCAGCATTATCACGTTTTTCTACTTTTTCGGGGCGCATCTGCGGGAAGAGAAGCACTTCCTGTATTGTGGTTTGGCCGGTCATGAGCATTACCAGACGGTCCATGCCGATACCCATGCCTGAGGTGGGGGGCATACCGTATTCGAGAGCACGTATGAAGTCCTTGTCGATAATCATGGCTTCGTCATCGCCTTTCTCGGCAAGACGCATCTGCTCGACAAAGCGTTCATACTGGTCGATGGGGTCGTTGAGCTCAGAGTAGGCGTTGGCAAGCTCCTTGCCGTTGACCATGAGTTCGAAGCGCTCGGTAAGTTCGGGATTGTCGCGGTGGCGCTTGGTAAGGGGCGACATCTCGATGGGATAATCGGTGATGAAGGTAGGCTGGATATATAAGCCTTCACATTTCTCGCCAAACATTTCGTCGATGAGCTTGCCCTTGCCCATAGTGTCATCCACTTCGATGCCCATACCGCGGGCAGCCGCTCTCAGTTCTTCCTCGTTCTTGCCGTTGATGTCGAATCCTGTGTGCTCGAGGATAGCGTCGCGCATGGTGATGCGTTTGAAAGGTGCCTTGAACGATATAACGTTGTCGCCGACTTTTACCTCGGTGGTGCCGTTTACATCCATGCATATCTTCTCAAGCATGCGTTCGGTGAAGTCCATCATCCAGTTGTAGTCCTTGTAGGCTACATAGATTTCCATACAGGTAAACTCCGGATTGTGGGTACGGTCCATGCCTTCGTTGCGGAAGTTCTTGGAGAACTCGTATACACCCTCGAATCCACCTACAATGAGGCGCTTGAGATATAGCTCGTCGGCGATACGAAGATACAGGGGTATGTCGAGAGCATTATGGTGGGTAATGAATGGACGGGCTGCCGCTCCGCCGGGAATCGACTGTAGGATAGGGGTCTCCACTTCCATGTAGCCGGCCTCGTTGAAGAACTGACGCATGGAGTTGAATACCTTTGTGCGCTTGATGAAGATTTCTTTCACACCGTCGTTGACCACAAGGTCGACATAACGGCGGCGATAGCGTAGTTCGGGGTCATCGAAAGCATCGTATGTGACACCGTCCTTAACTTTCACGATAGGTAGCGGGCGCAGCGATTTGCTCAGTACTGTGAGCTCCTTGGCATGGACGGATATCTCGCCGGTCTGGGTGCGGAACACAAAGCCCTTCACTCCTACGAAGTCGCCTATGTCAAGGAGTTTCTTGAACACTACGTTGTAGAGATCCTTGTCTTCGCCCGGACATAAATCATCGCGAGAAATATATACCTGTATGCGTCCTCTGGAGTCCTGAAGTTCCATGAACGATGCTTTTCCCATGATGCGTCGGCTCATGATACGTCCGGCCACGCACACCTCTCTTTGTGGAGCGTCGTCGCTGAATGTTTCTTTGATTTCGGTGGTATATGCGTCGACCGGATAGAGGGCGGCAGGATAGGGATCGATACCGCGGTTGCGCATCTCGTCGAGCGAGCCGCGGCGTATAATCTCTTGTTCGCTGAGTTCAAGTAAGTTGATAGCCATATTGCTTTTACTGTAATGTTTTGTCAATTAATCGCAAAATTAACGATTTTATCTCTATTCGCCAATTTTGATACATAATGATAAAACAATACTTCGGTTATTTTTTGAGAGTTTGTTAACGGCTCCGAGGAGCCAGGTG
>ERZ778517.271-NODE-271-length-60490-cov-6.542202_pt1 | contig 60490 bp, 60 predicted proteins | sample MGYA00510341_ERZ778517 | MGnify/ENA primary metagenome ERZ778517 (study PRJEB29527, sample SAMN07138964) | mouse gut metagenome | material: feces | host: mouse | place: China:Nanjing | collected 2016-01-25 ...
AGATACGCACCAACGCCGGGTTTTTCGCTCCGGCTTTCGCCGAGTTCAACAACCGGGCGACCATCCGCTTCTTCGAGCGGCAGGGGGTCAAACTCGACACCGAGCGCGGCGAGCGTGTCTTTCCGCGCAGCGGCAAGGCCTGGGACATCGCCAACGCGCTGCTCGAATATTGCGTCGACAACGGGGTGCGAATCATGTACGATACCCGGGTGACGGCCGTGCTGACCCTCGGCAGCCGGGTCTACGGCGTGCGCTACAGGAACAAGCGCGGTTTCGAGCGCAAGGAGGAGTGCGAGCGGGTCATCCTCACGACCGGGGGCGTCTCCTATCCGGCGACCGGCTCCACGGGCGACGGCTACGCTTTCGCGGCCGACCTCGGCCATACGATAGAATCGCTGCGGCCGTCGCTCACGCCGCTCGTTACCTCGCATCCGCAGATGAAGTTTCTGCACGGGTTGTTGTTGCGGAATGTCCGCGCGGTGCTGTACGTCGACAACGAGGCGGTCCGCGAGGAGTTCGGCGAGCTGGGTTTTTCGGAGCGCGGAATCGAAGGGGCCGTCGCGTTGCGCGTGAGCCGCGATGCGGTCGATGCGCTGATCGAGCAGAAGCGGGTGAAGCTCGTTGTCGATTTGAAACCTGCCTTGACCGAGGAGATACTGCGCGAGCGCATCGCCCGCGAGCGGGCCGAAATGGAGCCGACCGAATTCTTCGGCGAGCTGCTGCGCAAACTGGTTCCCAAGGCGCTGGTCATGCCGCTGGCGCAGGAGGTCGACATCCATTCCAAGAATTACCTGTCGAAGCTGACCGACGCGGAGGTCGACCGATTGATCCGGACCCTCAAGGGGCTGACTTTCCCCATAACCGATTATGCGCCTTTCGAGTTTGCCGTGACGACGGCCGGGGGCGTGCGGTGCGACGAGGTGAATCCCTATACGATGGAATCGCGCAAGGTCCAGGGGCTTTATTTCGCGGGCGAGGTGCTCGACCTCGACGCCAATACGGGCGGCTACAACCTTCAGATCGCCTTTTCGACCGGACGGCTGGCCGGCATGCTGAAAAAGTAGGGATGGGTTCGGCTGGACATCGTTTCGGGCAGCGATTGGCGGAGCGGCTGGCGGCCGTCCGCAGCAGGTTCGTGCGGGCGCGGCATTTCCGCGGCCACGGTGTCCATTCGCCTTTCGTCTATGCGCTCGTGCGCGAGGTTTTCATGCGGTCGGCGCTCATGCCGGGCGACCGGGCGCTTTTCCGGGCCCTGCGGGAATCCGGCGTCGCCGAACGTCCGGCCGTGCAGTTGCAGAACCTTGCCATTCACGAGGGATACCAGGCGTTCGGGCTGAACCGGGCTGAGGGCGAATTGTATGTGCTGACGCGTGAACTTCCGCATGCCGAGGTGCTCGCGCTGGTCGGGCGTGCGGCCGAAACGGGGGCCGCGGTGGCCGTGCTGGAACCTTGCCGGGGCCGCGAGCGGCAGTTGCTTTGTCGGCAGCTCGTGGCGGCGCACGGTTCCACGTCTGTCGATAACCGGGCATGTTTGTTGCTGTTCAACAACCGTTTGCCGAAACAACATTTTGTGTTATGAAGGTATATACCAAGACGGGCGACCGGGGTACGACCTCGCTTATCGGGGGAGAACGGGTTTTCAAGACCGATTCGCGGGTGGAAGCCTACGGTTCGGTCGACGAGCTGGCGTCTTTCGTGGCCCTGCTGGCCGACCGCCTGCGCGGGGACGCGGAGTTGGCGGAGCGTTGCGACGAGCTGAACCGCATTCTGTCGCGGCTGATGACGGTCGAGGCTCTGCTGGCCGTGGGCGAGGGTGGCCGCGACAAGGTGCAGCCGCTGGATCCCGCCTGCACCGAATGGCTGGAAAACCGCATCGACGCCATGCAGGCGGCGCTTCCGGCTATCGACAAGTTCACGTTGCCGGGCGGCCATCCCGCCGTGTCGCTCTGCCACGTTTGCCGGACCGTGTGCCGCCGGGCCGAGCGCGCCGCGCTGCGGGCCGACCAGGAGTTCGGGGTCGACGCCTCGGCGCTGGTGTGGCTGAACCGCCTGTCGGACTATTTCTATCTGCTCGGGCGTACCTTGACGGTCCGTTTCCGGGTCGAGGAGGTGCTGTGGATTCCTTGATTCGGCGGTGCTTTTCGGTGCATCTCCGGTGAAAAATCTTTGTTTTTATCGTTTTTTTTATATTTTTGCAAATCGCCCGTCATGCAGTTCGCATGCGCGAGCGGTGCAACTTGTTGATTGAATGAATTCTAAAGACTGATAACTATGTACTGGACACTTGAATTGGCCTCGAAGCTCGAGGATGCGCCCTGGCCCGCAACCAAGGAGGAGCTCATCGACTACGCCGTGCGTTCGGGGGCTCCGCTCGAGGTGCTCGAAAATTTGCAGGAGATCGAGGACGAGGGCGAAATCTACGAGTCTATCGAGGACATCTGGCCCGATTATCCTTCCAAGGACGATTTCTTCTTCAACGAGGAAGAATACTAATGGCGTTTACAACCGTCTGAATCCGAGTGCGGCCAGTCAGGGCCGCACTTGTTTTTTCGATAGGGGAGGGGCGAATCAAGGATGCTTTTTTGCGATGATACAACAGGCCGTTCGGTTGTCGGCAGGGGATTTTTCCGGCAATAATTCTCGGCCGAACGTTTCCGAATCTTAATTTTTAATCGTATTTTTGCGGCCGTTCAAAACGTTCTCGTCTATGTTGAGCAGAAGATTGCTTCGTATAAAGGTCGCCAAGGCGCTGTTCGCGCACCTCAAGTCGGACGCCGACAACCTGATTGCTTCGGAAAAGACGCTTATGGCTTCCATCGACAAGTCGTACGATCTTTTCTTCCAGTTGCTGGCCCTGCCTGTCGAGCTGGTCCGTTATGCCCGTCAGCGGCAGGAGATCGCCAAGGCCAAGAAGCTGCCGACGTTCGAGGACCTCAATCCCAACATGCGGTTCGTCGACAACGCCGTCATCCGCATCATCGCCAACAGCGACGCCGTCAACGATTATCTGACGGTCCATAAGTTGGGGTGGGAGCGTCATCCCGATTTCATCCGCACGCTCTACGGGCAGTTGGTCGAAAGCGATTATTTCACCGATTACATGACGCAGCAGGACGCTTCGTTCGAGGCCGACCGGCGTTTCGTCGAGGACTTTTTCAAGGAGTTGCAGTGCTGCGAGGCGTTGGATACCGTGCTCGAGGAGATTTCGATCCTTTGGAGCGACGACCTGCCCTATATCTTGGTGTTGGTGCTGCGGTCGCTGGCTTCGCTGCGGTCCGCGCAGAGCGAGCTCAAGATTCCGTCCAAGTTCAAGAGCGACGACGACCCTGCTTTCGTCAAGACGCTGTTCGAAAAGTCGCTGGTCAATTACGACAAGTACCAGGATTATATCGAGAAGTTCACTTCCAATTGGGACGTCGAGCGCATCGTCTTCATGGACAACCTCATTATCGGCACCGCCATGGCCGAGCTCACCGAGTTCCCCTCCATTCCCGTCAAGGTCACGCTCGACGAGTGGATCGAAATCTCGAAGTATTATTCGACCCCGGGCAGCAGTACGTTCATCAACGGCGTGCTCGACAAAATCGTCGAATCGCTCACGGCCGAGGGGCGTATCAAGAAGTCCGGCCGCGGGTTGCTCTGAGACCTGCCATGTTCCGGGCCGCGATTCTCGTTTGTTTTTTGTTGGCGGCAGCCTGCACTTCCCGGCGCGCGCCGGTCGTTTCTCCAAGGCGGACCGTCATGCTGACCGATTCGGTGCTTCGCTGCGGCGGAAGCGATACCGTCCGGTTCGGGCGGCTACATTCGGGCGAGGTGGGTGTGTCGCGCTTGTGGTTCGAGAACCGCACTTCGCGGCCTGTCGTTATCGTTTCTGTGACAAGGAGTTGCGGATGCACTTCGCTTTCGTACGATGCCGCGCCGATTCGTTCCGGCGAGGTCCGGGCTGTCGAGGTGTCGTTCGATTCGCGCGGGGAGTTCGGCTGGCAGTTCAAGCGCGTCGACCTCTTTTTCGCAGGCTCCGCACAGCCTTTCCGGCTTTTCGCCGAAGCCGACGTCGAGTGATTTTGCGCGCCCGACCACTCAGGGTTCGGCCGTTGTCAGCCTTCCGTGGTCGTTCCACTCTCCGTACAGCGTGCCTTTCCGGGTGTTTTCGATGAATTTGTCGAGCCGGCTTCGGAACAGGGCAGGGCGCGCTTCTTTCAGATATTGAATCCGGTCTATGCGTACCCGCTTGTAGAGTTCCGGCAGACGTTGGTAGTTCTCCCACAGCACAGGGTCGGATTGCAGTTCCCGTAAAATATCTTCGTCGACGGCGAATCCGTTTTCCGACATGTCGGGCCAGACCGCTCTGCCCGCTTCGGTCATCAGCCCGAGCCGTTCCAGCCGTCGGCACCGTTCTTTGTTCAGTTCCGTCCAGTTGCCCCGGGCTTTTCGGGGCGAGAGTTTCTGCACGGTTATCTCTTCGGCCGTTTTTTTGACGGTGCTGTCGATCCATCCGAAGCACAGCGCCTCTTCCACCGCATCGACGTACCAGAAAGTGCCGTCGTCCTTGGGTTTGCCGCGTTTCACCGCCACCCAGCATTCGTGTTCCGTCCGATGGTTCCGCATCAGCCATTCCCGCAGTTCGGATCTCGATTTCGCTGTCAGAAGATTCTTGATTTCCATTGGGGTGCGCCGGTATATAAACTGAAATCGCCGCTATCGGTTGATTTACAACGTTTAGCGACGATTCTTCCGTGAACCCGCTGGGGCTCGAACCCAGGACCCCAACATTAAAAGTGTTGTGCTCTACCTGCTGAGCTACGGATTCTCCGTGTGCCAATCGGGGCATGGCGCCCTTTTTGGTGGTGCAAATGTATGGATTATTTTTGTTTTACCAAAATAAAACGCCTATTTTTGTAGGCGTCAACCGCAAAATCAGTTTCTATAAATCATATCGTTTATGTGTAAAGCCTTGATTATCGGCGCGGGGGGTGTCGGGACGGTCGTCACGCAGAAGATCGCCGCCAATCCCGTCTTCACCGACGTGATGCTCGCCAGCCGCACCAAATCCAAATGCGACGCCGTGGCCGCCGCCATCGGCGGGGGACGGGTCAAGACCGCGCAGGTCGACGCCGACAGCGTCGCCGAGCTGTGCGAATTGTTCCGGGCGTTCAAGCCCGACATCGTCGTCAACGTCGCCTTGCCGTACCAGGACCTCACCATCATGGATGCCTGCCTCGAGTGCGGGTGCAATTACCTCGATACGGCCAATTACGAGCCCAAGGACGAGGCGCATTTCGAGTATTCGTGGCAGTGGGCTTATCAGGACCGGTTCAAGGCTGCCGGGCTCACCGCTATCCTCGGCTGCGGTTTCGACCCGGGCGTCACGGCTATCTTCACCGCCTACGCCGCCAAGCATCATTTCGACGAAATCCATTACCTCGACATCGTCGATTGCAACGCCGGTAACCACGGGATGGCTTTCGCCACCAATTTCAACCCCGAAATCAACATCCGCGAGGTCACCCAGAAGGGGCGTTACTTCGAGAACGGCAAGTGGGTCGTCACCGAGCCCCACGAAATCCACCGGCCGCTCAATTATCCCGGCATCGGCGAGCGCGAATCCTACGTCATCTACCACGAGGAGCTCGAGTCGCTCGTCAAGAATTATCCGACTATCCGCCGCGCCCGTTTCTGGATGACTTTCGGGCAGGAGTACCTCACGCACCTGCGCGTCATTCAGAATATCGGCATGGCCCGCATCGACCCCATCCTTTACAACGGCGTCGAAATCGTCCCCATCCAGTTCCTCAAGGCCGTGTTGCCCGACCCCAAGTCGTTGGGCGCCAATTACCACGGGCAGACTTCCATCGGGTGCCGCATCCGCGGTGTGAAGGACGGCAGGGAGCGGACCTATTATATCTACAACAACTGCGACCACGAAACCGCATTCAAGGAGACCGGTACGCAGGCCGTCAGCTTCACCACCGGCGTGCCCGCCGCGTTGGGTGCTTCCATGTGGGCCAAGGGGCTGTGGCGCGGTGCCGGGGTCTTCAACGTCGAGGAGTTCGATCCCGATCCGTTCCTCGCCGAGCTCGGGCCGCAGGGGTTGCCGTGGCACGAGTTGTTCGACGTCGACATCGAGGTGTAGACGGCGTGTTTGCAGGCAGACAAGGCGCAAGGTGTCCGGCAGGCATCTTGCGCCTTGTTTTTTCCGCCGGGGCGGTCCGGGTGGTATAAATGCGTATTTTTCTGCGGCTCCCGCGGTTTTTGCCGATGATTTTGTTAAATTTGTCCGGCTTTTTTCCTTCGGATAACCATGATCGACTTTTCGCAGCTGCCCGCCCCTTGTTTCGTGCTCGACGAAACTTTGCTCGACCGCAACCTCGCCATCATCGACCGCGTGCGGCGCGAGTCGGGCGCCGAGATTATCGTCGCTCTCAAGGCGTGCGCCATGTGGAGCATCTTTCCCGGGCTCGCCGCCCATTCCGACGGGGCTACGGCTTCTTCCGCCGCCGAGGCCCGGTTGGTCTTCGAGGAGTTCGGGCGTCCGGCCCATACCTATGCCCCCGTCTACAGCGACCGCGATTTCGACGAAATCATGCGTTGCAGCGACCATATCACCTTCAATTCCGTCGCTCAGTTCGAGCGTTTCGGTCAGCGGGCCCTCATCAACGGCATTTCGTGCGGCCTGCGCATCAACCCCGGTTATTCGCCCGTCGAAACCGACCTTTACAATCCCTGCGTCGCCGGGTCGCGGCTCGGGGTCGTGCCCGGGCAGTTGGACGAACTGCCTGCCGGGGTCGAGGGGCTGCACTTCCATGTCCTCTGCGAGTCGCGGCCCGAGCATCTGCAAAAGGCGCTCGACGCCGTCGAGCAGCGTTTCGGCCGTTTCCTCGACCGTATCAAGTGGCTCAACATGGGCGGCGGTCATCTGATGACCCATGCCGATTACGACTGCGACGGGTTGATCCGCATCTTGAAGCGGTTCAAGGCCCGCCATCCTCATCTGCGGCTGATTCTCGAACCGGGCAGCGCCTTTACATGGCGTACCGGATACCTCGTTTCGACGGTCGAGGACATTGTCGAGAACGGCGGCGTTACGACCGCCATGCTCGACGTGTCGTTCGCCTGCCACATGCCCGATTGTCTCGAGATGCCCTACAAGCCCGCTATCGTCGGGGCGCATGAGCCTGCTCCCGGCGAAAAGCGGTGGCGCATGGGCGGCGCCAGCTGCCTGGCGGGCGATTATTGCGGCGACTGGGCTTTCGACCGCGAGTTGCAGGTCGGCGAGCGCATCGTCTTCGAGGACATGATCCACTATACGATGGTCAAGACCACCATGTTCAACGGCGTGCATCATCCCGCCATCGTCATTGTCCGGCGCGACGGCCGGACCGACCTCGTCCGCAGCTTCGGTTACGAGGATTTCAGAAACCGCATGTCATAACCCAAAACTCAGATAGATGGAAAAATTCGTTCCCACTTCCTATACGCTCGAATGCGTGGCCACCGGCCGCGAGTTCGAGGACGAAGGCTGGACGCTCGAGGACCGCGCCTGCAAAACGCCGTCGCTCGTCCGGGCCCGATACGCCAAGAAGCAGTTGGAGGTCCGGCCCTCCGAATTCGGGCTCTACAAGTTCGCCGACTGGCTGCCCGTGCGCCGGATGCTCAAAGGTTCGTCGGCGCCCGTCACTTACCGCAGCAAGGGGCTGGGCAGGTACCTCGGGCTCGAAAATCTTTGGATTACGTTCAACGGTTATTATCCCGCCGTCGGGGCTTCTATGACGACTTGTTCGTTCAAGGAGACCGAGGCTTATTCCGTTTGCGCGCGCGCTGCCGAGCACGAGGACCGTGTGTTGGTCGTCGCTTCCGCAGGCAACACGGCACGGGCTTTCGCCAAGGTTTGTTCCGACAACAATATCAAGCTCTTGCTGGCCGTGCCCCACGACAACATCGGCGCGCTGTGGTTCGCCGAGCCGCTCAATCCCTGCGTCAAGTTGATTTCGTGCGAGAAGGGCGGCGATTACTTCGACGCCATCCACCTCTCCAACCTTGCGCTCAAGGCCCGCGGTTTCTATGCCGAGGGCGGGGCCAAGAACATCGCCCGGCGCGACGGCATGGCTACGACCGTGCTTTCGGCCGTCACGACCATCGGCCGGATTCCCGACTATTACTTCCAGGCCGTCGGGTCCGGAACGGGAGCCATCGCCGCCTGGGAGGCCAACATGCGGCTTATCGAGGACGGCCGTTTCGGCTCCAACATCATGAAGCTGATGGTGTCGCAGAATGCGCCTTTCGTGCCCATGTACGACGCTTGGCGGGCCGATTCGCGTCAGATGCTGCCTTACGACGACGACAAGGCGCGCCGCGATGCCGAGATTATCGATGCCAAGGTGCTCTCCAACCGTCGGCCGCCTTACGGGGTGGTCGGGGGGCTCTACGATGCGCTCAAGGCTACCGACGGCGATGTCTTCGTGGCCACCAACGCGCAGGCCCGCAAGGCCGCCCGGCTTTTCCAGGAGTTGGAGGGCGCCGACATCCATCCTGCGGCCAGCGTCGCAACGGCATCGCTTATCAAGGCCGTGGCCGACGGCAAGGTGGCGAAAGATGCTGCCGTCATGCTCAACATCACGGGCGGCGGCGAGCAGCTGTTCAAGGAGGGCAAGGAGCTCTGGTACCTCAAGCCGAGCCTCGTTTTCCCGCTCGACCCTTCTTTGGACGACGTGGTGGCCAAGGTCGAAGAGCTGTTCAAGTAAAACTGCGGATATTATGCGTAAATTGCTCGTTGTTATCGCTTTTGCGGCGGTCTCCGCTCCGGCGTTCGCCCAGCGGGCCGAGGGTTTCGACCAGTCGGTCAACCGTTGGCTCCATTCCAACCGGGGCGAGAATTACCCGCGCTTCACGCCGGACCAGGTGTGCGGCATCGCCGACAACATCATCGCCTATCAGAACGAGGACGGCGGCTGGCCCAAGAACCTCGACATGATGTCGCGGCTCGACCGCGATTCGGTGGTGGCGGCCCTCAAGCCGCGGAGCCGCCGCAGTACGCTCGACAATTCGGCTACCCATGCGCAGGTCGAGTACCTCTGCGAGGCTTACCGGACCACGGGCGAGGAGCGTTTCCGCGATGCGGCGCTCCGCGGCATGGAGTATATCCTCGGCACGCAGTATCCCAACGGCGGTTGGCGCGGCTGGGACGCCGATGCCATTACGTTCAACGACGATGTCATGTACGGCGTGCTCTCCTTGTGGCTCGAAATCATCTACGCTAAGCCGCGCTTCGCATGGGTCGACCCGGCGTTTCGCGAGCGTATCCGCGCTTCGTGGGACCGCGGGCTCGATCTGGTGCTCCGGTGCCAGTGGGTGCGCGACGGCGTCAGGACCGTTTGGGCCCAGCAGTACGACCACGGGACCTTGCAGCCCGTCAAGGCGCGTTCCTACGAGTTGCCGGGGTTGGTGGCTGGCGAAAGCGCCAACATCGTCATGTTGCTGATGCGCATCCGCAAGCCCTCGCCCGAGGTCGTCGAGGCGGTCAAGGCCGCCGTTGCATGGTTCGACGCGAATAAGATTACGGGCAAGCGTATCGTCACGGTCGCCGTGCCCGAGGGGCTGCCCGAGGACCGTTCGGTGAAAAAGGACCGTCGCATGGTCGACGACCCCGATGCCGCCCCCATCTGGGCGCGTTATTACGAGCTCGGCGGCGACCGGTTCTTCCTCTGCACCCGCGAGGGGGTCAAGGTCTGTTCGTTGGCCGAAATGCCTGCCGAGCGCCGTTCCGGCTATGCGTGGTTCGGCGATTGGGGCAACAAGGTGCTGAAAAAGTATCCTTCGTGGCTCGCCAAGGTCGAAAAACAGGCGGCCAGGAAGAAGTAATATCCCGAAAATGCCTATCTTCGCGGCGGTTTGGAACGCGGCTCGCAGCCGGACCCGTTCCCGACCGCCGCTTTTTTTACAACTAACTCATTCAATTCACACAGCATGAAAAACATTCTTCCGAAGCAGGCTCCCTGCTGGCGTCGGTGGAACCGCAAGGGCTGGTCGGCTTTTGCGAGTCTCCATCGTGCCGTCACGATCGGAGTGCTCTCGGCGGGGATGTCCATTCTCTTGCTCGCGACGCAGAGCGCATCTGCACAGCCCGCCGACACGGCCGCCGTTCTCAGGGAACTGCGTATCCGCGAGGTCGGCGTCTCGGGGAGCCTCGCGGCTCCTTTGCGCAACGTTCAGTCGCAAACCCCGCTTTTCGACCGGAAAGCGCAGGCCGCAGCGCCTTATCAGACGCTCGAAGCCGCGCTGCGCACCGCACCGTCGGTCGATCTTCGCGAACGTGGGGGCAAGGGTACGCAGGCGGACATCTCCATTCGCGGGGGTTCTTTCGACCAGACCATGGTTCTTCTCAACGGCATCGACTTCACCGATGCCCGGACCGGCCACCAGTCCCATTCGCTGCCCGTCGACCTCGACTGCATTTCGGGCGTCGATTTGTTGGAGGGCATTCCCGGCGTCGGCGCCTATGCCGGGGCCGTGAATATCCGCACCGCGCCGCTCCTGCCGCGTTATCTGCGGTTCGAGGGGGCAGGCGGGCAGTACAGCTACGCCTATGCCAACCTCTCGGGCGCCGTCACGGCCGGGCGTTTCTCCGTCCTGGGGGCCGCTTCCTACCGTCGCAGCGACGGGTACCGCCACAACACCGATTTCGATACTTACAACGCGTTCGTCCGCGCTTCGTGCGAGGTTCCGCGGGTCGGGTTCTTCGACTTGCAGGCCGGTTATCAGAACCGTGCTTTCGGGTCGAACGGCTTCTATGCCGCCTATAACCCCGAGCAGTGGGAGCATACCTCCACGGCGTTGGCTTCGCTGCGGTGGCTCCGGCAGGCCGGGCGTTTCTCGTTGGGCGCCGCCGTCAGCTATCGCAAGAACTTCGACCGCTACGACTGGACCCGCGGCGCCCCCATGAACCGCCACAATACCGACCATGCAGGGGCCAAGTTGTGGGCCGACTGCGAGTGGGCGGGCGGCGTCACAACCTTGGGCGGCGACTATGCGTTCGACCATATTTACAGCACCAACCTCGGTGAGCCGCTGGCCGTTCCTCACGGCGATTATTCCAAGGCCAAGGCCCGCCATACCGGGAACCTTTTCCTGCGGCATACCAAGCAGTGGCGGCGTTTCGACCTCGCGTTGTCGGGCGGCGCCAGCTTCACGCCCTACGGTCCCGCCGCTTTGTGGAGCGTTTCCGGCGGTTACGCTCCGGCCCAGGGGCTGCGTCTGAGCGTCGGCGCGTCGCAGTCGATGCGGCTGCCCACCTTCACCGACCTTTACTATTCGTCGCCTGCCCAAATCAACAACCTCGATTTGGTTCCCGAAAAGGCCGTTACGGTGCGTTTGGGCGCCGAGTATGCGCGGGGGCGGTGGTTCGCGTCGGTGTTGGGTTACTATCGCGCCGGGCGCGACATCATCGACTGGGTGTGGCATCCCGAGGACGACCCCGTCGAGGAGTGGCGCGGCAAGTGGCATTCCGAGCAGAGCAGTGCGCTCGATACTTTCGGCGTCGAGGTCGCGGGCGGTTATGCCTCCGCTTCGGGTTTCCTGCGGCGGATGACCCTTTCCTATGCCTTCGTCTCCATCGACCGCCGTTCCGATTTGATTGCCAAGAGCGCCATGGACTTTCTGCGCCACAAGGCCGCTTTGACGGCCGAGGTGCGGTTCCTGCGCCGGATGTCGTTCGCGCTGACCGCCACGGTCGCCGACCGCAACGGCAGCTACACCCATTATCCCGTGCCGGGCGACAGTTCGGTTTCCGAGACGCGCGATTTCGCGCCGTTCTTTCTGCTCGACGCCCGTCTGGCGTGGGAGAAAGGCATCTGCCGCATCTATGTCGACGGAACCAACATCACCGACACCGCTTATTGCGACATGGGCGGCATCCCGCTGCCCCGCGCATGGGTCACGGCCGGCGTCGTGCTGACCATCGGCAGACGTTGATTTTTCCAGGGCGGTTCGTCCGCCTGTTTCCGGCTGCTTCTTCGGCCCGGGGCCCGCAAGGGTTCCGGGCTTTTTTCGCAAAGATGAATCCCTGCATGAAAATGAACGATTCGTTGCCCGTCTGCCGAAAAATTCCTACATTTGTATAGAATCGAAAAAAATCATAATACAATCATCGTCATGGAGCAAAGAATCGTAGAGTGCGTCCCCAATTTCAGCGAGGGGCGCGACCGGGAGGTCATCCGGCAGATTACCTCGGCCATCGAACAGGCGGGCGGCGTCAAGGTGTTGGACGTCGACCCCGGCGAAGCCACCAACCGCACGGTCGTCACTTTCGTCGGTTCGCCCGAAGCGGTCGTCGAAGCGGCTTTCCAGGGGGTGAAGCGCGCCGCCGAGCTCATCGACATGCGCCGCCACAAGGGGGCCCATCCGCGTATGGGGGCCACCGACGTGCTTCCGCTGATTCCCATTTCGGGCGTTACCTTGGAGGAGTGCGCCGCCTTGTCGCGCGACCTGGCCAAGCGCATTGCCGAGGAGCTGCGCATTCCGACCTATTGCTACGAGGCCGCCGCTTTCCGCCCCGAGCGCAAGAATCTGGCCGTCTGCCGCGCAGGCGAGTACGAGGCGCTGCCCGAGAAGCTGGCGCATGCCGATTCCGCCCCCGATTTCGGGGCCCGGCCCTACGACGACGGGGTGGCCCGCACGGGTGCTACCACCGTCGGGGCCCGCGACTTCCTCATCGCCGTCAATTTCAACCTCAATACCACCTCCACCCGCCGCGCCAACGCCATCGCGTTCGACGTCCGCGAGAAGGGCCGCCCCGTCCGCGAGGGCAACCCCATTACGGGCAAAATCGTGAAAGACGCCGACGGCAATCCCCTCATGCAGCCCGGTACGCTCAGGGCGACCAAGGCCATCGGCTGGTTCATCGAGGAGTACGGCATCGCGCAGGTTTCGATGAACATCACCGACATCGCCGTCACGCCCCTGCACGTCGCTTTCGACGAGGTGTGCCGCAAGGCCGACGCCCGCGGCGTGCGTGTCACGGGCACCGAAATCGTCGGGCTCGTTCCCAAGCGGGCGTTGGTCGAGGCCGGAAAATACTTCCTCCGCAAGCAGCACCGTTCGACGGGTATCGCCGAGGAGGAGATTGTCCGTACGGCCATCAAGTCCATGGGACTGGGCGATTTGAAGCCGTTCGTCCCCGAGGAGAAGGTCATCGAATACCTGCTTGAAGCGGAGGTTGCGAACAAGCGGCTTATCGACATGACCTGCAAGGCGTTCGCTCACGAGACTGCCAGCGAGTCGCCCGCTCCGGGCGGCGGTTCGATTTCGGCCTACATGGGGGCTTTGGGCGCCGCCCTCGGGGCCATGGTCGCCAACCTCTCGGCTCACAAGGCCGGGTGGGACGAGCGTTGGGAGGAGTTCTCCGACTGGGCCGACCGGGGGCAGGCTCTCCTCTCCGAGTTGCTGCACTTGGTCGACGAGGATACCGCGGCTTTCAACCGCATCATGGACGTCTTCGCCATGCCCAAGTCCACCGACGAGGAGAAGGCCGCCCGCAGCGAGGCCTTGCAGGCCGCGACGCTCTACGCCACGCAGGTGCCGCTTCGGACCATGAAAGCCGCCGTGCAGGTCTTCGACCTCGTGCAGGCGATGGCCGCCGAGGGCAATCCCAATTCGGTTTCCGATGCCGGGGTGGGGGCCTTGGCCGCCCGCAGCGCCGTGCTGGGGGCTTGTCTCAACGTCAAAATCAACGCCGCCGGGCTGAAAGACCGTGCCGCGGCCGATGCCCTCGTTGCCGAAGCCGAAGCGTTGGCCGCCGAAGCCGACCGCCGCGAAAGGGAGGTGCTCGCCGATGTCGAATCCAAAATCCAATAGTTATGACCTTGCAAGAGTTTCAGGATGATATTCGCGCCGGGATTCCCGACCGGCTGCCCGCTGCCAAGCCTTACGACAGGCAGATCAACCATGCGCCGCGCCGCAAGGAGATCCTTTCGCCCGAGGAGCAGGTGCTCGCCTTGAAGAACGCCCTGCGTTATTTCCCCGAGAAGCACCACGCCGTGTTGGCCAAGGAGTTCGCCGAGGAGTTGCGCAAGTACGGACGTATTTATATGTATCGGCTGCGTCCCGACTACGAAATGTATGCCCGGCCCATCGACGAGTATCCGGCCCGCTGCCGGCAGGCCGCGGCTATCATGATGATGATTCAGAACAACCTGGACAAGGCCGTGGCGCAGCATCCCCACGAGCTGATTACCTACGGCGGCAACGGCGCCGTCTTTCAGAATTGGGCGCAGTACAGACTGACGATGAAATACCTCTCCGAGATGACCGACCGTCAGACGCTGGTCATGTATTCGGGTCATCCGCTCGGTTTGTTTCCGTCGCATCCCGACGCTCCGCGCGTCGTCGTCACCAACGGCATGGTCATTCCCAACTACTCGAAGCCCGACGATTGGGAGCGGATGAATGCCCTCGGCGTCTCGCAGTACGGGCAGATGACCGCCGGGTCCTACATGTACATCGGGCCGCAGGGCATTGTCCACGGCACCACCATCACCGTGCTCAACGCCGCCCGCAAGCGTTTCACGAACGGCCGCAGCGACACACGCGGCATGTTGTTCGTCTCGTCGGGCCTCGGCGGCATGTCCGGCGCCCAGCCCAAGGCGGGCAATATTTCGGGCGTCGTGTCGGTCATCGCCGAAATCAACCCCAAGGCCGCCGCCAAGCGCCACGAGCAGGGTTGGGTCGACGAGCTGCATGAATCGCTGGATGAATTGATGCCCCGTATCCGGCAGGCAGTCAGCAGGAAAGAGGTCGTTTCGCTGGCTTACGTCGGCAATGTCGTCGACCTTTGGGAGCGGCTCGCCGCCGAGGAAATCGCCGTCGACCTCGGTTCCGATCAGACTTCGCTGCACAATCCGTGGGCGGGCGGTTACTATCCCGTCGGCTTGAGCTACGAAGCGTCCAACAAGATGATGGCCGAGGAGCCCGGCCGCTTCCGCGAGTGCGTGCAGGAATCGCTTCGCCGGCAGGCCGATGCCATCAACAAGCTCACCGGGCGCGGCATGTACTTCTTCGACTACGGCAATGCTTTTCTGCTGGAGGCTTCGCGCGCCGGCGCGGCCGTCATGGGCGAGGGCGGGCGGTTCCGCTATCCCTCCTACGTGCAGGACATCATGGGGCCCATGTTCTTCGACTACGGGTTCGGCCCGTTCCGCTGGGTCTGCACTTCCGGCAGGCCCGAGGACCTGGAGCTGACCGACCGGCTCGCCGCTGAGGTGTTGGAGGAGATACGCCGCACGGCGCCCGAGGAGATCCGCGGCCAGCTCGACGACAACATCCATTGGATTCGCGAGGCCGGGCGCAACAAGCTCGTCGTCGGTTCGCAGGCCCGCATCCTCTATGCCGACTGCGAGGGCCGCACTAAAATCGCCCTGGCGTTCAACCGCGCCATCGCCGAGGGGCGTCTGTCGGCTCCCGTCGTGCTGGGCCGCGACCACCACGACGTCTCGGGCACCGATTCGCCTTACCGCGAGACTTCCAACATCTACGACGGTTCGTCGCGCACGGCCGACATGGCCGTGCAGAACGTCATCGGCGATTCGTTCCGCGGCGCCACCTGGGTTTCGATCCACAACGGCGGCGGCGTAGGCTGGGGCGAGGTCATCAACGGCGGTTTCGGTATGGTCGTCGACGGGTCGGAGGATTCCGACCGCCGCATCCGCGACATGCTTTTCTGGGACGTCAACAACGGCATCGCGCGCCGCAGTTGGGCCCGCAACGAGGGGGCCCTGTCGGCCATCCGCCGCGAGATGGAGCGCACACCCGGACTGAAGGTCACGCTGCCCAATTCCGCCGACGAAGATTTGGTTCGCAGCGCATTGAAAAACTAATTGTTAAAACGTTTTAATTCCTATGGAGCTTCACCATATTTCCGCCGAACATCTTTCGGTCGGCCGGGTCCGCGAAATCCTCGAAAAGCACCTCCGGCTGGCACTCTCCGACGACGCCCGCAGGCGCATCGTCCGTTGCCGCGAGTACCTCGACCGCAAGATGGAGAACCCCGAGCGGCCCATCTACGGCATCACCACGGGGTTCGGTTCGCTGTGCAACATTTCGGTCGGCCGCGACGACTTGGCCGCCTTGCAGAAGAACCTTGTCATGTCGCACGCCTGCGGCACGGGCGAGCGGGTTCCGGCCGAGGTCGTGCGGCTGATTCTGCTGTTGAAAATCCAGTCGCTTTCCTACGGCCATTCGGGCGTGCAGCTCGCTACCGTCGAGCGTCTTATCGACTTCTTCAACAACGACATACTCCCGGTTATCTACCAGCAGGGTTCGCTCGGTGCTTCGGGCGACCTGGCGCCGCTGGCCCACATGAGCCTGCCGCTTCTCGGGCTCGGCGAGGTCGAGCATAAGGGCCGGGTGCGCCCGGCTTCGGAGGTGCTGGCCGAAATGGGGTGGCAGCCCATCGAGTTGCAGTCCAAGGAGGGGTTGGCGCTGCTTAACGGCACGCAGTTCATGAGCGCCTACGGCGTTTGGTCCGTGATCGAGGCCGAGCGGCTCAGCGAGTGGGCCGATACCATCGGCGCCCTGTCGCTCGAAGCCTTCGACGGCCGCCCCGAGCCTTTCTGCGACGAGGTGCACGCCGTGCGTCCGCATGCGGGGCAGATCGCCACGGCCCGCAACTTCCGCCGCCTGCTCGAGGGCAGCGAAATGATTGCCCGGCCCAAGGAGCATGTGCAGGATCCCTATTCGTTCCGTTGCATCCCGCAAGTGCATGGCGCATCGAAAGATACGATTGCTTATGTCAAGCAGGTCCTGACCACCGAAATCAATTCCGCCACCGACAATCCCACCGTTTTTCCCGACGAGGACATGGTCGTCTCGGCCGGTAATTTCCACGGCCAGCCCATCGCCCTTGCGATGGATTTTCTGGCGGTCGCCGTGGCCGAGCTGGGCAATATTTCCGAGCGGCGTATCTATAAGTTGATTTCCGGTTCGCGCGGACTGCCCAGTTTCCTGGTCGCCAAGCCGGGGCTCAACAGCGGGTTCATGATTCCGCAGTATGCCGCGGCTTCCGTCGTCAGCCAGTCCAAGGGGCTCTGCATGCCCGCGTCGGTCGATTCGATCCCCTCCTCGCAGGGGCAGGAGGACCATGTGAGCATGGGTTCCAACGCCGCTACCAAACTTTTCCGTGTGGTATGCAATACGCAGCGCGTGTTGGCCATCGAGCTCTTCAACGCCGCGCAGGCTTTCGAGTTCCGCCGTCCGCTGCACACGTCGCCCGTGCTGGAGCGGCTGTTGGCCGATTACCGCAGGCAGGTGCCGTTCATCGACGACGACGCGGTCATGTATCCCCATATCCGCACCTCCGTCGAATTCCTGCGCCATGAGAACGCTCGTTAAGAACATCGGCAAACTCGTCGGCATCCAGCTTTCGGGGCGTCAGCGCCTGTGCGGGGCCGAGATGAACCGTCTGGAGACCCTCGACAATGCGTGGCTGCTCGCCGAAGACGGGCGGATTGCCGCTTTCGGCCGCATGGACGACTGCGGTTCGGGCGTCGCGGCCCGGGTGGTCGATGCCGAGGGCGGGATGCTTTTCCCGTCGTTCTGCGATTCGCACACCCATCTGGTCTACGCCGGGAGCCGCGAGCAGGAGTTTCTGGACAAAATCAACGGACTGAGCTACGAGGAAATCGCCCGGCGCGGCGGCGGGATTCTCAATTCCGCCGACCTGCTGCACGAGACTTCCGAGGAGGAGCTCTACCGGCAGGCAATGGGGCGCGTGTGCGAAATCATCCGCATGGGTACGGGCTGCGTGGAGATCAAGAGCGGCTACGGGCTTTCGACCGAGGACGAGCTGAAGATGCTGCGCGTCATCCGCCGCATCCGCGAGACGGCGCCGCTGGCCGTGCGGGCTACTTTCCTCGGGGCCCACGCCGTCGCCCGGTCTTACGCAGGGCGGCAGGCAGAGTATGTCGACCTCGTTTGCGATGAAATGTTGCCCGCCGTGGCGCGTGAGGGGCTGGCCGATTTTGTCGACGTCTTCTGCGACGCCGGATTTTTCACCGTCGACGAGACGGCCCGCATCCTCAAGAAAGGGCGCAAATTGGGCCTGCGCGCAAAAATCCACGCCAACGAGCTGGCCGTTTCGGGCGGCGTGCAGGCGGGGGTGGCCCACGGCGCGCTGTCGGTCGACCACCTCGAAAGCATGGGACCCCGCGAAATCGAGGCGCTGGCAGGTTCCGAGACTATGCCGACGCTGCTGCCCGGCGCGGCGTTCTTCCTCGGGATGAATTATCCGCCTGCCCGCGACATGATACGCGCAGGGCTGGGCGTCGCTCTCGCTTCGGACTACAATCCCGGTTCCTCGCCCTCGGGCAACATGCGCATGGTCGTCTCGCTCGCTTCCATCCGGATGCGGATGACCCCGGCCGAAGCCGTCAACGCCGCCACGATGAACAGCGCCTATGCCATGGGCCTAAGCTGCGATTACGGGTCGATTACGCCCGGCAAGGTCGCCAATTTCTTCCTGACGGCCCCCATGCCGTCGGTCGAGTTCTTCTCCTATGCCTATCAGACGCCGCTGATTCGGCGGGTGTTCCTGCGCGGCGAGGAGTATACGGAGCAGTCCTAAGCCTCCGGCGTTTTGAACGTTGTTAAAACGTTTTAGCAGCGGCCGGATTCTTTATTCGCGGGCCGTTGCTTCGGCGTATTGTTCGTCGTCCACCGGGCCGAGCCAGGTGTTGCGGTTGCTCTGCGGATTGGCTTCGACGGCCAGATGGGCGAACCAGCTGTCGGGTGCGGCTCCGTGCCAGTGGACGGCGTCGGCCGGAATCTCCACCACGTCGCCCGGATGCAGTTCGCGCGCAGGTCGGCCTTGGGCCTGATAGTAGCCGCGTCCGGCCGTCACGATAAGCAGCTGCCCGCCCGAGTGGCTGTGCCAGTTGTTGCGGCAGCCCGGCTCGAACGTCACGTTGCTGACGGGGCAGTTGAGCGCCGGGTCGGCGGTGAGACGGGCCAGCCAGGCCTGCCCGATGAAATACTGCGAAAACTGCTCGGGGAGTTTTTCGCCCTGCGGAAAGATTTGCTCGAAAGAGTGTTCCATTGCGGTGTCGGGATTTTGCATGCAGCCGCCGAACGTCAGCAGCAGCGGGATGAACAGCGATTTTTTCATGCGGCAAATGTACCGGCTTTGCGGCGGCCGGACCGTATACGGATTACGGGGTTCGCTACCATTATTACCGATTCGGCGCCCCGGCGGCCCGCGACCGCATTTTTATCGTTACATTTGCAGCGAACAAGCAGCACAGCCATGAATAAAATCGAGCATTTCGAGCATGTTTTCGAGTACAACGACCTGCTGGGCGTCGAGACCCTCCACCCGCTGGTGTCGGTCATCGACCTCTCCAAGTCGCGCCGGATACGTCACATGCGCCATACTTTCGGCTTCTACACCCTTTTTCTCAAGGAGGTCAGGTGCGGCAATCTGATCTACGGCCGTCAGTACTACGATTATCAGGAGGGGACCATCGTGGCTATCGCTCCCGGGCAGGTCGCGGGCGTCGAGGACAACGGCGAGGTGTTCCAGCCCAAGGGGTGGGCGCTGGTCTTCCATCCCGATTTGATTCGCGGCACCTCGCTGGGCCGCAATATCCGCAGTTATTCGTTCTTCTCCTACGAGGCCAACGAGGCGCTGCACCTCTCCGAGCAGGAGCGGGCCATCGTCGTCGACTGCCTGCATAAAATCCGCACGGAGACCGAACATGCCGTCGACAAGCATACGCGGCGGCTCATCACGGCCAACATCGAGCTGCTGCTCGACTACTGCGTGCGCTTCTACGAGCGGCAGTTCCTTACGCGCAGCCAGGTCAACAGCGACCTGCTGATTCGGTTCGAGACGCTGCTCGACGCCTATTTCTCCTCGGACCGTCCGCAGAGCGAGGGGCTGCCCTCGGTGAAATATTTCGCCGAACAGCTCCACCTGTCGGCCAACTATTTCGGCGACCTTATCAAGAAGGAGACGGGCCGCACGGCGCAGGACCATATCCAGCTCAAGCTGATCGACGTGGCCAAGGAGCGGATTTTCGACGTCCGCAAGTCGGTCGGCGAAATCGCCTACGAGCTGGGGTTCAAGTACCCGCAGCACTTCACGCGGCTGTTCAAGAAACTCACGGGCCTGACGCCCAAGGAGTACCGGACACCCAACTGACGCCGAGCCCTGCTAAAACGATTTACCCCTGCCGAAACTCGCTTCGGCAGGGGTAAATTGCATTTGTGCGGCGGGTGTTATTCTTCCTTGTCGAACCGGGCCGCTACCTGCCGCAGGTGCTCGACGATGGGCAGGTGCTGCGGGCAGCTCTTTTCGCACTTGCGGCAGCCGATGCAGTCCGAAGCGCGGCCGTGCGTCTGCGCGAGATTGGCGTAGTAGACGGTCTGCACCGAAAATCCTTTGTTCAGCGACTGCTCGGCGTTGTTGTAGAGGGCGAAGTACTCGGGAATGGCAATCTGTTTGGGGCATCCGTCGACGCAGTAGCGGCACGCCGTGCAGGGGACGGCTATCGAACGGTTGATGATTCCGACGGCGTCTTCCACCGCAGCGCGTTCTTCTGCATTCAGCGGCTCGAAATGCTGCATGTAGGAGATGTTGTCGCGAAGCTGTTCCATCGACGACATGCCGCTCAGCACCATCATGACCCCGTCGAGCCCGGCTGCATAACGGATGGCCCACGACGCGGGCGACAGTTCGGGACGCACCGCCCGGAACCGCTGTTCGGCCTCCTCGGGCAGGCGCGCCAGCGTACCGCCCTTGACGGGCTCCATCACCACGACGGGTTTGCCGTGGCGGCGGGCCGTCTCGTAGCACCTGCGCGACTGGATGCTTTCGTTCTCCCAGTCCATGTAGTTGATTTGCAGCTGCACGAACTCCGTTTCGGGGTGGGCCGTCAGAATCTCGTCCAGCAGCTCGGCGCTGTCGTGGAACGAGAATCCGACATGGCGGATCTTCCCCTCGGCTTTCATCCGCGCGGCGAATGCGAAGCTGTCGAACTGGCAGACCTTGCGGTAGTTCGCCACATTGAGGTTGTGCAGCAGGTAATAGTCGAAGTAGTCGACGCCGCATTTTTCCAGCTGCTCGGCGAAGATGCGTTCCTGGTCGCCCTCGGCCTTGAGGAACATGGTCGGCAGTTTGGTTGCCAGGGTGAAAGCGCTACGGTCGTGGCGTTCGACAAGTGCCGCGCGGACGATCTTTTCGCTCTGGAATTCGTGGTACATGTAGGCCGTGTCGAAGTAGGTGAATCCGTGTTCCAGAAAGGTGTCGACCATCTTTTCGACCTGTGCCATGTCGACTTTCGCAAAGTCTTCCGGGTCGGTGAGCGGCAGGCGCATGCAGCCGAACCCTAATTTTCGGGGTGTCGTCATCTTATTTGCGCTTCAGGTTGATGAGAGCCCAGCCGCCGGCGATTTGCAGAAGCATGCCCGGCAGGCCGAGACGGAAATCCTGGGCGGCGGTCCGGAAGTCGCCGGCCAACGCCCATTCGCCGAGGGTGCCGACGGTCTGATAGGCCAGCACGACGCCTGCCAGCAGCAGGAGCGACGCCCGGCGGAACCGGGCAGCCGTCCAGCTTGCGACAAGGGCCAGCACGACCGACTTCAGCAGAATTGCGGGCAGAGCGGCTGCGACGGGCATTCCGAAAAGCAGCGAGTTGGCCACGGGCGATGCAAGGGCCGTCATCAGCCCTGTCCGCCAGCCGTATTTGTAGGCGCCGACGAGGGTGAAGAAATAGATAGGCAGCCACGTGGGGCCGCCCAGATGCACCGTATGGCACAACTGCGGCAAGGCGATGTTGCCCGCCACGAAAAGCGCCGCGGCTAAGTAGGTTTTCGCCTGGCCGCAGTGCAGCGAGTAAAGTTTTGCGGTTGTTGTTTGCATATTGTTCTTCAGTTATTTAAGTTCTTTTATTGCATCTAAAAGTGCAGGTTCACGCCACCCAAAACCGTGGCCTTGGGCATGGGGTAGCCCGCATTGATTTCGTAGCGCTGGGCCAGCAGGTTTTCGCCCCGCACGAACAGCTCGACGACCTTGCACACGCGGAAACTGCCGCGCAGGTTCCACAACACGAAATTCTCCTGTGTGCTGCGGCCGCGGCCGTTGACTTTGACTTCGGTGTAGAGCCCGCCGACATATTGCACGCCCGTCGAGACGTTCCAGCGGCCCCTGGCGAACGCGGCTCCGACATGGAGCTTGTGCTCGGGCGACGCCAGCACGGGGTAGGCCATGTGCAGATAGCTGTAATTGGCGTCGAGCGACCACGCGGGCGAAATCCGCCACGCGAACTGCGCTTCGGCCCCTGCGTTCTCGATTTTTCCCGTGTTGATGTTTTTCGGCCGCCCGTCGACGGGGACGCGCATGATGAGGTTCTCGCCGTCGATGTAGAAGACGTTGACCCCGAACGAAATCCGGCCGTCGAGAACGCGCTGCGACCAGGCGATTTCGTAGCTCCACAGCCGTTCGGGCTTCAGGTCGGGATTCTGCGGCGGGAACATGTACATTTCGCGGATAGTGGGGTAGCGGAACCCTTTCGAGGCCGAAAGTTTGATTTCGGCATTGTTCGAGGGCAGGAACGAAATGCCCGCCTGCGGCACCCATTCGGTTCCGACGTGCGAATGATGGTCGATGCGCAGGCCCGCATCCAAAGTGAGCCACGAACCGATGGTCTGGCGGAAATCCACGTAGGCGGCCACTTCGTGCAGCGTTTTGTCGGCCAGCATCGAGCGCGGCGAACCGTCGAGCGGCTGGTTCCATGCGCGGCCCCCGAAACGGAACCAGTCGAAGCCCAGCGTCAGGCGGTTGCCCTCGAAAAGACGGGCGCTCTGGTACCACGAAATACCCAGCATCTCGTCGCGCGAATGGAACCGGTAGTCGAGCGGCTCGCTGCCGGGCGAATAGCCGTCGTCGATTTTGTGGCGGCCCCAGTTGTAGAAGAAGCTCAGCGCGCCCGAGGTCCGTTCGTATTCGTTGCGCAGGGCCAGCGAGGTCATGCCGCGTGTGATGTGCGAATCGTTGTCGAGCACCGGAGCCGCGACGCTTCCGGGATTCGAGGCGTTGAAGTGGGTGAGGTTGACATCGGCCTCGATGTTCCATGCCGAGGCGATTTCGTAGCCCGCCTTGGCATAGCCGCCGTACTGCTCGAACCCCATCCGGGGCCGATGGCCGTCGGTGCGGTTGTAGGAGCCTGTCACGACGCTGCTAAAACGTTTTAGCTTCACCCGGTTGGTCGCTTCGGTCTGCAAGGTGTTGTAGGAGCCGTAGCCGATGTGCACCCCCGTTCGGATGCCGTCATTCTTCGATTTGCGGGTCACGATGTTGATGACCCCGCCCATGGCGTTGGAACCGTAGAGCACCGACGCCGGGCCGCGCAGCACCTCGACGCGCTCGGTCAGCATCGACTGGCAGGCGTCGGCGATGGGGTGGCCCATCAGCCCCATGTACTGCGGGTGTCCGTCGATGAGCACCATCAGCCCGGTGGTGGACAGTCCGGCCTGCGGCGCCCCGCCGATGCCGCGCAGCGACATCTGCCCGGCAGCACCCGTCGAGACGCTGTAACCCATGATGCCGCGCCCGGTGGCGAACAGCCCCGGCACCTGCTCGGTGAGGAGCGGCAGCAGCGACGGCTCGTGGCTCTGCTCGATTCGCCCGCGCCCCACCGTCGAGACGGTCATGGGCAGGTGGCGGACGTCGGCCCGGTAACGGGCGCCCGTGACGACCACGCTGTCGATGGGACGGGGCCGCTCCTCTTCGGTGACGGTGTGCGTGTCGGCGGGCAGCGAAGCCCGGACCGGAAAGGCCAGCAGCAGGGCGGCCAGCAACGGAATCTTATTCATGGAACGGTACGGATGAAATTGCGGATCGGTTCGAGACACTCTTCGGCGGTGCGGCAGTCGCGGCACAGCGTTTCGACGGGACACCAGCCCGTGCCTGCGCGGTTGATGATATGCGGCACTTCGAGCGTGCAGCTCACGGGGATATTTTGCGCGTCGAACAACTGGAGCGCTCCGGTGCTGGCGACGTCGGCATGGACCGCGCGGACGCCGCCCAAAATCATCAGCGCCGCAGCTCCTTTGCCCACGACCTTGTCGGCCACGGATGCGCCGTCGAGCAACTCCGGTTCTTCGGTCAGAATCCGGTAGAGGTCCTTGATGCCCCGCTCGCGGAAAATCCGTACCTGCGCACCCTGGCGGATTACGCAGGAACACGGCTCGGCGTGGAGCCGGGTGGCGAGTTCCTGAAGCTCGCTGACATAGGGTCGGAGGGTCTGCTGCACGGGTTCAAGCTGTTTGCACGGGACATGATGGCCGCAGGTCTGCAACGACCGTGCCACGAGGGTTTCGCGGGCTTCCATGCGGCTGACGCATAGTGTTTTCGGCTATGCGGGATTTCATTGCTGCGGCTGCGTTCGGTCGAGGTCGACGAGCGTATATTCGCGGCTGCCCAGCCCGATGGCGGCGGCGTGCTCGACGGTGTGGATGCCGTGGCGCGATTCCATCCGCTCGATGAGATGGACCTTGCCGGGGTCTTCCGAAGCGTAGACCTGGTCGACACATGCCTGATCGAGCGCCACGGGGTCCAGCGAAGCGAAGATGCCGATGTCGCCCATCTGCGGAGCAGCGGGGTGCGCATCGCAGTCGCAGTCGACCGAAAGGTTGTTCATGACGTTGATATAGAGGATGCGCTCGCCGCAATGGTCGGCGACGGCCTTGGCCGCTTCGGCCATGGATTCGAGAAAGGCGTCCTGCTCGGGCAGGTTGTTCCACAGGTCGGTCTTGGTCTTGCCTGCGGTGTGTATCCAGGCCTTTCCGGCCGACGAAGCGATGCCGATGGACATGTTCTTGAGCGCTCCGCCGAATCCGCCCATGGCGTGCCCCTTGAAGTGGGAGAGGATGACCGTGAAATCGTAGGCGGGGAAGTGCGAGCCGACGAAATCTTCCTTGAGATGCTTGCCGCCGACAACGGGCAGCGCGATTTCGCCCTCGGCGTCCATGATGTCGACGGGCGCGATGGCCGTGAATCCGTGCTCCTCGGCGGCTTTGAGATGGTCGGCCGTAGCGGCGCGGCCACCGCCGTAGGCCGTATTGCATTCGACGATGGTGCCGCCGATTTTCCGGACGAAATCGCCGATAAGCGCGGGCTTCAGGAAGTTGCTGCCGCCCGGCTCTCCGGTCGAAATCTTCACGGCGACTTTGCCTTTGGCTTCGCGTCCCAGTGCCTCGTAGACGGCGTTGAGCCCGGCCGGGGAGATGTCGCGCGTCATGTATACTTCGGGGACGGCGGGGGCCGCCTTGCCTGTGCGGCCCGTGCATCCGGCGGCCGCCAGGAGCAGGAGCCCTGCGGCGAACAAACAAATCTGTTTCATGACTGAATGGTTTTGAGTTCGGTTCTGCGTGCAAATATATGGTTTTCAGTGCGAAGATTTGCAGCCGCGGCGCAGAAACCGGAATATGGGTAGCAAATTCCGGAATCGGTATCGGTCCGGCGAGAAAAACGGCAGCTCCCGGAGGAACCGCCGCTGTATGGCTGTTTATCGGATTATCAGATCGTCGATTCGCAGTTTCGGCACGTGGTGGACGCCATGTCCGTCGCGGTAGTAGTCGTGACTGTCGTTTTCGCCGATTTCGGTCAGCTCGATTCGTTCGGCGCCTTTGCCGATGGCGAGAACCAACAGCGGCTCCAACGGCAGTGCGAGCGCATCGGCGATCTTCTCCTTGTCGAAAGCGGCGATGCAGATGCCGTTCAACCCCAGCTCCACGGCTTTCAGCAACATGCTTTGTGCCGAAATCCCGAGGTCGATGTCGACATAACGGCTCTCCCCGACCGTCGAACAAACGACGATGAAGGCGTTGGGCTCGGTGCCGGGCAGCGGCAGGTGCAGTTCCGGCAAAGCGCCGCCCAACCGGATGTGGGGCAGCAGGGCAGGCGCCTCGTCGGCCAGCACGGGGCGGAACCGCAGCACCTGCTGGTTGCGGGCCGAGGGGATACGGGTGTTGACCTCGATGATGCGGCGAAGCTGGTCGCCGCGCACGACGAAACCGGCGTCGTAACCCCGGTGGCTGCGGTTTTTCAGTAGCAGCCTGTCCAATGTCATTGCCGGACGGCGGGCCGCGCGGTCGTCCCTGCGTGCGAAGTATTCGTCCATCTTGCGGTCCAAATAGTTGTCTGCCATGATGATTCCCCTATGGTTTGGAACGAAACAAAGTTACGAAAAATCCGGCTGTTTTCAATCGATTATCATGGGCGAGTACTTCTCGTATTTTGAACGCTGTTCGCGGGACGGCCGGAACAGATACCATGCGGCATCGGAGAACGAATCACCGTCCAGCATGTTTTCGCTGGCCAAGTGCAGGTTTTCCGGAAGAGCTGCGACGTTCCGGGCCAAAGCAAGCATATCCGGGCTCTGCTCATACGCATAGACTTCGGTCTGCGGATGGACCAACACAAACAATAGGCCGAGTTCTCCCTGTCCGTTGTTGACGATGACTACTTTGGAGGGCATATCTTTGCGGTCGATCCAGCTTCTGAAGCAATCGTATCGTTTCAGCAATCGTCGGGTACGGATTTCGACCTCCGGACCTTTGTAAAGATAACGGGAAAGAATCTGCGGCAGAAAATAGGAAGCGGTTTCGTGTCGGCGGCGCATATTGGATTCTTGCGTCCGGATAAGTTCTGCCATTTCCTTTGCCGACTGGAATCCGGCCTGGTCCGGTTGCCCATATTCAATGGTTATTGTTCCGGGGCGAAGCCAAAAATCAGCTGTCGGCAGCACCGCATCGCTGCCATGAATGCAAACGGGCGACACCTCTGTTCCCTGCTCGACGGGCGATTGGCTGTTTTCGTTCAAGAAAAGAACGACATGGCAGCCTGCATCGAGAAGATGCCGTATGACGGAAGCGGCGGGAGAAACGAGCGACCCGGTCGTATGCAACAAAAGCCGGACAGACATGGAAATCGGCTGGTCGGTGGCAATGACTATACAGGGAGAAGTGCTGAGCAACAGGAAGAAATCCAAATCGGAGTGGTAACGTGCGAGAAGCAGCTGGCTCGCAGCAGGTTGAGCAGCTACCTGATATTTTACACCGATAAGGAGCCGCAGGATGATACGGGCCGAACGGGAACCGTATCGGCGGAGGATTCTGGAATTGGCTCCGGTACAGAACGAAACCAACATTCCGATGAATGCTGCCGTCCAAACGGAAACCCGGAAAACGCACGACGCAACCAACCGTCCGATAGTTATGGGCATCGGACGGACGTTGCCGCTACGGTCCCGCACCAACCGATTATAGATGAACGGCGGGAGGATACAGGCCATCAAAACGACGGCGAACATGCCGACGATGGTGACCTCGGCCAGCGAGTGCATGGCCGGATGTTTGGAGATGATCAGCGTGCCGATGCCGATGAGCATGATTAAGGCGGAGAGGATGATGCTGTTCTTGTAGGAATGGAGTAGCTTGCGCCCGTAGGCATATTCGTAGATCAGCCCTTCGGTCATGAAGATGGTGTAGTCGTCGCCCTGTCCGAATATGAAGGTGGCGAGGATGATGTTGACAATATTGAACCGGATGTCGGTCAGCTCCATGATTCCGAGAATCCACAGCCAGCTGACCGCCATGGGCAGAAAAGCCAGCAGACTCAGTTCCAACCTGCCGAAAGAGAACCAAAGAAAGAAGAAGACGATCAGGCCGCAGGACCAGCAGATGTAATTGAAATCGTCGGTCAGCGAACGGGAAACGGCCCGGTTGATACCGTGGACGTCGAAACTGCATGCCTCCGGAAGTATTTCGTGCAATGCGGCTTCGATTGACTCGACATCTTCGGAGCCGATGTAGATTCGGTCGACCACGGTATGAATGCCGTTGTCCTGACATACGTAACCGCTGAAAAGCTGTTCGGCCAGAGGTGAGAACCGTTCCCAGGGCATGGGTCGGAATTTTTGCCGGAGCAGCGATTCAAAATCGGCGAAGGCATCTTCGCGGAATCCGTTGGCAACCGCCGCCTTGGCGATTTGCGAATGCAACATGGTCCCGTATTTTTCGACGAAACGCTCCCATCGCTCCAATCTGCGAATCTGTTCGGCTTGGGACGGAAGATAGGCTGCGGCGCGTTTCAACCGAGCCCCCGGGTATTTTTCGACGAGCTGAACCAATGCAGCGTGTGCCGATTCGTTCGCCTGCAACGCTTCGTCCCATGCAGCGCCCTCCGAAGCGACATAGACGGTGGCCGATCCGCTTTCGCCGAGGAAACTGCCGAGCGCTTTCAAATCGGCGCGCTGCTCGTCGGTCATGTAGTTGATATGCTGCATCTCCGTATCGAAAGCGGTATATTGGCTGAAATAAGCGAATATGCCCGTCAACAGGCAAACGGAGAGGAGGACCCACGGTTTGTTGTCCAAAGTCAGCCGGGAAAGAGGACGCAATATGTAATGTTCCTTGAGCGATGTCTTTACCGGGCTTTTGACCAGATGGGGCAAAAAAATCACTACGAACAGGATGGTTCCAACCAACATGAAAGAAGCGAACAGCCCCAAATCGCGCAGAGCGGGAGCGGTCATGGGCACCAAACACAGGAATGCCCCGACCGTAGTGATGTTGCCGACCAGAAGCGGCGATACGATTTCGCGCAGGGCGCTGCGGACGTCGGGCGCATGGCGAAGATGGGCCAGCAGATGCAGCGGATAATTGACGGCGATGCCTATGATGATCGAGGCGATTCCGAGGATAATCATCGAAACCTCGTTGCGAATCAACGACAGGCAGCCCAGGGCGAATAACCATCCGAAAAGGATGGAGATGCCGATCAGAAACAACGAACGCCGCGAACGGAACGAATACAGCAGCAGGGCCAGAATTAAGATGACAGCGATTGCGATGGACCATGCGCTGTCGATTTTGATTTGCCGGGCATTCGTGACGGCGATGACCGGAGCTCCGGACAAATGGATTTCGATGCCGGAAATCTGCGATTCGGCTTGTGCGGCCGCATCGTTGAGCAGAGCGATGAGCCGGGAGTTGCTGTTCGTCTCGTTCGACCCGTAAGGGGAACGCATCATGACGATGGCCCGCTTACGGTCGGGCGAGAGGATATATCCGTCGTAGAGCTCGTAGCGCAATTCTCCTTGCAGGGTCTGCAACCGTGAAACGACCGGAGAGAAGAGGTGGAGCGGGTCCTGCCGGATATGTCCGGACAGGGCGCTGCCCGCGGGGAAGAGCAACATCATTCGATTGTCGGCAATCCGGGCGGAGATGTACTCTTCGCTCAGCAATGAATCAATACGCCCGTAATCGGCTTCGGTCAGAAAATAGGGGATATGGTCGTAGATGAATTGCAGGCAATCGGAAAAACGCCCGTAATCGATGCGTGTTGTTAAATCTTGGACTGAGTGCAACGAATCGCGCTCCCGGACAGCCTCAGCGAAGCGGTCGACGGCTTTGGTCAGACGTTCGGGATTGGTCGCTATGGAATCGCGGTGCTGAACGATAGCGAAGATGCGGTCGGCGGAGGAGAGTTGCTGATAAAGATTCAGCGCCTTGCGGTGAGACTGACCGAAAGGAAGAAAATCGAGAATGTTTTCGTTGTACCGGAGCGAAAGCGCTCCGGCAAGAAGCAATGCACAGATTACCGCCAATGCGGCAAACGTCCACCTTCGGCAGCTTCTCAGCCGGTCGTAAATGCAAAGAAAGAATTCGGCCATTCTGCAATCGGTTTAATTGTTGTGCGCATGGTCCGCCGGGGTCGAGTATATCCGGAGGAAAATATTCCGCAACAAACCCCGGTCGCTGACATCCAGGCAGTCCAACCGTTCGATATGTCTGAGGAACGCCTGCATCTGCTGCGGATTGTAGCGGTCGGCGAAACGATGCTCTTTGTGTAGAAGATCGTGAGCGATGAAATTGTTGGGAGAGAGCCTGTAATGGCTTCTGATAGTCTTGTCGATCAACGCTGCGATTTGCTTATGGCATTCGCCGGGAGCGAGATTTTCATAAGGCCGCAGGTCTGCCTCGCCCAAAGGTCGTCCGAAAGAGAAGTGCACCGCGCCTTTCGGCTGGAGAATGCCTGTCAGAATACTGTTCAGGTCCTCTCCCGGCTTTTTGACATAAGCAGAAAAACGAGCTTCGCAAAGCTCCCGAGCCTTCAACAGATCGCACGGTTCCCACTCGTAGGACACGGCGACCGGAACGATGCAGAGCTCTGCAAGCGATGCGATTTTATCCTGCGGGCCGCTCATGCAGAACATTTTGATGATTCCCTGATCGGTCGTATCGTTGCCGTCTTTTGTACGCCCGTTGTGCTGGGCTATCCATACCGACTGCCGCTTTTCGGTGATGGCATGCCGGATATATTGTGAGCAGTGCAGGGAACTTTTATAGAAATCCTTCATGTTTCCGCCTCGTTCGACCCGGAACATCTTGTTGGAACGGCCGATGTCGATTACCAGCTGCGACGACATCAGGTTGGCGCCGAACGTGATTTCCGAAGTAGGGTGGCCGTTTGTCACGAGCACATATTGCAGGAGCGAAGCGTCGAGCATGATGTCGCGATGGTTGGAAACGAAAAGATAACGCTTCGCAGGGTCCAACCGTTCCATACCGTCGTAAGTGAACGAAGCGATGCTGCGGGCGATGACCTGCTCGTTGACACGCTTCATGACTTGCAGCTGGAACTCCTCGATTGTCCGGAATCCGAGAATGCGACGGCGTACTGATTCTATCTCCTCGCCGGGGAAAACATATTCGGCCAGAAGTGAAAAGAATTCGCTCCGGGCGATACGCCGCATGGCGTCCGGAATCTCTTCGTCGTAATAGGGGCGGATGTCTTCAAAGGAATCGTTCATGACCGGTTGCGGTTGTCTATGAATTTGACGGGTTTGCGGCTTTGGGCGGGGAAGCCGATTTCCCGGACCTGCTCGGAAGAGAGAATCTCGATTCGTGGAGCCACCCGGATGCGCGAACGGAACCGGTCCTTGAGGTCTTTCTCTGCGTCGAATCCCGGAACGTATTTCAATCCGACCTTGACAATGACCTCATCGGTCCCCGATTCGCTGTCCTGCACCATCACCACGTAATTATCCACGTAGGAAGTATTGTCGAGAACGTCGTTCAGCGCCGGGGGGTAGAGCGTGGTGCCTTTGAGCTTGATCATGTTGTTCTTACGGCCGATAAGCGGGGTCAGCCGGTAGGAACACCGGCCGCATCGGCATGGCTCGGGCCGTTTGGCAGCGATGTCGCCTGTACGGAAACGCAGCAGGGGCATCCCTTCGACACCCAGCGTGGTGATGACGATTTCGCCGTATTCGCCGTCGGGAACGGGCAGATTGTCCGGTCCGATGATTTCGACGATGATGAGTTCCGGATGGACATGGCCGCCGCATCCGTATTCGCACTCGGAAAAAGTGGAACCCATCTCCGTGGAAGAATAAGTGGCAAAAAGATCGACGTCCCATTTCTCTTTAATCCGCCGCCCGAGCAGGTTCAGCGAGAAATCCTGCTCCCGCAAACCCTCGCCGATGCCTATGATTCTGCGGATACTGCTGTTGCGATAGTCGATGCCATGTTCCTCGGCATACTGGATCAGGCGCAGGATGAACGAGGGCACGCACATGATTGTATCCGGCTTCATGCGTCGGATGGTATCCCACTGCAGTTCGGGGATGCCGTTGCCGACGCGGATGATGCTTGCACCCAATTCGCGTATACCTAAAAAATAAGCCAGTCCGGCCATGAAACGCTTGTCCATGGTGGTCATCAGCTGGACGATGTTGCCGGGGTGCAGTCCGGCGCACATGAAAGATTTCTTTTCGTTGTAAGCCAGTCGCTGCAGGTCCTTTTCCGTACAACCGAAAGTAACCGGGTCGCCCAAGGTTCCGGAGGTCGTCACGTAGTCGATGACTTTTTCGGCCGGACAACAGAGGAACTCGCGGTTGAAGAGCTGAAGGTCCTTTTTTTCGGTGAACGGAATCCGGACCAGGTCTTCGATATGGCGGATTCTGTCGATGCGGATGCCATAGCAATCGAACATCCGGCGGTAAAATACCGAATGCTTCTTCAAATAAAGCAGCGCCTTGCGCAGCAGCAGCTCCTGATAAGCCTTTATTTCTTCGGCAGGGCGGTATTCTATGTCGGATTCAATGCGATTCATAATCTTTCCGGTATTTGAGATTGATGGCTCGGATCAACGTATTTTTGCCTAATAATGCTTCGGCCGTATTGATTGCCGTGAGCGGCACTCCGCAGATGCCGTGCAGATTGATGTTTTGCCCGGTAAGCAACAGATTGCCGATTTTCGTAGCGATGGGAACCTGCGACAGGGCGATGTTCTGTGCGTCTTTGGAAAAACCGTACATCGAACCCTCCTTGACATGGTAGTAGTCGCGGATAGTCAGCGGGCTGGAAGTATGGACCGCCTCGATTTTTTCGTGGAACCCCGGATAGATACGCTCCATGATACCGAGCAGTTTTTCGGCCTGCGTTTTTTTCCAATGCAGATATTCGTCGCCGCGCTTTCCGGTTGAAGTATGCTCCCACCGGCGTACGGCATCGAATGACATGGGGCTGGTGATAATCATCTTGCGGCTGAACGGCCCCTGCTCGGCCGTCGGAGGTGTCATGTACATGAATCCTCTTGGCCACGAGTCGTTGCATTCACTCAGATGCCAGCACACTCCATGCGAGGTCTGGCAATAGCAGGTATGGTTGATGTAGGGGAAGGTACCGTCCTTGAGTTTCAGAAAGACCGTGAAAGCCGAGTAACTGTTGGGAATTTCGTTCAGTCTGTTGCGGTAGGATTTCGGCAAAGCCGTTTCGTCCAGCAGTCCGAGCAGCGAACAGGGATGAATGGAGGAAATGTATCGGTCGGCCGTGCGGATTGTTCCGTCGGAAGTTTCGACGCCTCGGATGGTGCGTTCTTCGCAATGCAGTCTGATTGCTTCGGTACCGGCTCTGACCTCTCCGCCGTGCTGCCGGATGATTCCGGCCAAGGCATTGGCAAGCTGGAGACTGCCTCCGGCAAAACGGCTCTCGCCGTTGATGTACAGCACGTTGACCAAAGCGTGAATATAGGCTGGGGTATGGTGCGCCACGCCTCCGTACATTGGGTTCATATAGGCTAAAATATCCTGGAGACGGGGATCGTCGATATAACTTGCGATGAACTCGTCGGCGGGCATGAGGAATTCCTCGGAATGGGCGAAAATGGAAAAATCCTCCTCTCTGAGATAAAAGAGCCCCACCTCCTCGGAAATCCGGTAAAGAGCATCGACATAACGGGACAAGCTGTCCTTCTGCTCGGGGAAACGCCCGGCGAAATAGGCTGTGAAATCATGGCGGCCGCAAGGTATGGCATAACGTTCGTCTTCGTCCAAATAGAGCAGCGAATCCATGCACTCGTCGTCTGTCGGCCGAATCTTCAGATGCTCCATGATTCCCAAATAATGGCATATCTTGAACAGGCTTCCGCCCGGATGGAAGCCACCCAGCATGTGCATTCCGGTGTCGAACGTTTCGCCGTTGCGGACGAACGTTTGCAGACCGCCGCCTATGATCGCGTTTTTCTCCAGCACGGTGATTTTCCAACCGTTTTTGGCCAACAACGCTCCGGTAAATAAACCGCCGGTTCCTCCTCCGATGATGATTGCCGAGTTGTTCATTGGTTTGCCTGTTCAATCTGACGATGGATAACCTGCGCTCCCAAAAGCTCGCTGCATGTGATGAGCGTACCGATCAGTACGCCCAGGATGCCGTGCGAATTGATGTTCTGGCCTGTGAGCAGCAGGTTGGGAATGCGGGTTTTATGGGAGACATGGCCGCCTGCCCCGGCCTGGACGCTGCGGGCAATCCCGTAGAGGGACCCGCCTTCGGTACCTGTATAATCCTGATAGGTGAGCGGGGTAGAAGTGTAGAAGGCGTCGAGCTGCTGCCGCAGTCCCGGAAAATCCTGCTCGACGACATTCAGAAGCTGTTGGGCTTTTTGGTATTTGAAGGCTTCGTAATCTTCTCCGCGATGACCGATGGCAGTGCCGAACCACGGAGCCAGCTCATCGATGGACATGTAGGAAATGAGAACGCCGCTTCGGGCGTATTGCAATCCCGGTTCGGGAGACATGTGCATGTACAGATAGCCTTTCGGCCACGTGGCATCGGTGTAGTTTTCGCATCCCCACGGAGTTGTGCCCCGATAACCATAGAAGTTGCTGTTCATGTAGGGCACCGTATTTTCCCGGAAACGCAGGTAGACGGAAAATCCGGCGGCCGTGTTGCGCATTGCGTGGATGCGGTTTCTGAAAGCCGGGCGAATCAACTTCGTGCTGAGCATTTCGAGCGTGCGCCGCGGATGGACGCTCGAAATAACGAGATCGGCGTCATAATGTTCTCCAGTTTGGGTTTCGACGCTACGGGCCTGCACGTCGTCGCAATGGATGCGTTCGGCTTTTTGCCGGGTGACGATCCGCCCGCCGTAGCGTTGCAGCGTTCCGGCCAGCGAATCCGCGATAGTGTCGCTGCCGCCGCCGATACGGAAAGCGCTACGGTTGTAAAAATCGAAAATAAAGGCGTGCATGGCGAACGGGGTATGCTCGAGTTCTGCGGCATAAAGCGGCAGATTTCCGACCAGCACGTTCCGCAACAGAGGGTCGGCGATCAATTGTTCTAACACCTCGTTGATGCTTCGCAGCTGATACTCGGTATGTAGGAAACTATCCGTGCTTCCGCCCTGCAAGGCATGCAGCGTCGAAGAAGCGGCGATTTGCGATACCAAATCGAAATAGGACGCCAGCCGGTCCCGTTCGGCGGGAAACTGTGCGGCCAGCTCTTCGATGAACGCCTCACGCCCATTGGCGAACCGGAACTGCGAACCCTGCAAAGAGATGACATCGTAGCCCGCAGGGTCGAGCCTGTCGAGACTCAGGTCATCCATGACTTCCAGATAACGCAGCAGTCGGTGGAGTACCTGCCCCTCGTCGCAGCTGCCGATGAAGTGCATTCCGGTCTCGAATTTCGTTCCGCATCGGGTGAAACATTGCAGACAGCCTCCGATACGCGCATTCTGTTCGAGAACGGTGACGTCGTATCCGTTTTTTGCCAGCAGTACGCCGCACGACAAGCCACCCAGGCCGCTGCCTATGATGATACATCGCTTTTTCATAACACATCGACGGTTACTGCGTTCGGAACAGGAGCAGCCTTGCGCCCGTCGTTCAGCCAATATTGCATATCTGCGTCCTGCAAAGGTTCCGCGGCGGTATGTAAATGGAGATTCGCAGGGCGTGCAAGCGCTTTGTCCGCAATCTTATGGCGGGCGGTATCGGTCTCGAAGGCGTGGACTTCCGTCTGTCTGTGAACCAAGGCATAGAGAAGCGCGAATTCGCCTCTGCCGCTGTTATGGATATGGACGCGCGATTGCTCCGGGGCATGGTCTATGATGTCCTGGAAATTTCCGTTGCGCTTCAACAGGCGACGGCAAGACTTGGCAGTCGGCCATCCCTGCGGTCGATATTTCTGCCACACGTACCACGCGTAATAATCGGCCGTCTCGCGCTTGCGGCAGATTTCGGCAAAACGGGTCTGATAGAAACGGTGCAAGGCCGACGTCCGAGCTTTGAAACCGTTTCCGAATTCTTGATTCCCGGGCGGGATGCGCTGTCCGATTTCCATGTACATGGCACCTTCCCGCAACATGAAATCCGTTTTGGGCAGCACATGCCCTATCCCATGCAGGAAGACAGGCAACAAATCGAGGTGCAACTGTTCGGCAAGGTAGAACGCACCGCGGTGAAACCGCTGGATGCGGCAATCCGGAGAACGGGTTCCTTCGGGAAAGACGACGATGGAATAACCTCTGCGGACCAAATCCGCCAGTCTGCCGATATTAGCCTCGAGCCCTTCGGAAACCGGATAGAATTCGGCCTGACGGATGATGAACCCATAAATCGGGTTGCGGTAGACCCAGTCGTTCGTGAGCACGACCAATTTAGGCGACAACATCAGAATGCACATCAGATCGAGGTGCGACTGGTGGTTGCTGATGATGATTGCGGGCTTCGTGAAATCTTCGCCGCCGGCGTTGTCGAATGTAAAGGTTGTTCCCGGGACCCGGCGGATGATGAAGTTGGAAGCCCGGAAAATGAAACGATGCAGCCGCAACCGCTTTTTTTCGGTCGGCCCGCCGATATGAAAATAAAGAAAGAAAAAAGGCGTGACGAACAAAAATGTGCTGAATATCAGAAAGAGAATCGAATAAAGCGAAAAAACGATTCTTTTCCATGTAATCGGCACTTCGCGTTCTGCGCCGTGTGTATGCGTAATCCATCCGAACATGAGACCCCAGGCTGTTATTGTTTTCGATTTCTGATTCGCCGGAACAACTTCCGCGGCCAGCCGTAGATGACGGCGCCGAAGCATAAAGCGGTGTTGAGCAGGGAGATGCGCAGGAAATCGGCTGTCGGCCGGAAATGGCTTATGTGATGCTCCTTGTCCGGATAAAATACGCGGACGGTCACCGGGCGCAGTTCCGCTCCCTGCCATGCTGCGAACACCAGCAGCTCCAGTTCGGCTTCGTAACGGGAGGTAAGCCAGCGCGTGCCTCGGATTCCGGAAAGCGGATAGAGCCGGAATCCGGTCTGCGTGTCCGGCAAGCTGCACCCTGTTTGCAGGCGAAACCAGAAATTGGAGAATTTGTTGGCAAAGGTATTTGCCTGAGGCATGTTCTTGTTTTTTAGCGGACGGCTCCCTATGATGAAAGCCTCGGGATGCAGCAGGGCTTCTTGGGCCAGCAGCGGGATGTCTTCGGGATAATGCTGCCCGTCGGAATCGATTGTCAGCGCATGCGTATATCCGCAGGCCCGGGCTTTCCGGAATCCTTCGCGCAGGGCATATCCTTTGCCCCGGTTTTCCGCAAGTTCGACAACGGTGACGGGGATGGGCGAAGCAGCAAGCCGGCGCTGGGTATCATCGGTCGACCCGTCGTTGACGACAATGATGTCGGGCAACACCCGATATGTGCGCATGAGGACGTCTTCCAGCGTTCCGGCATTGTTGTATGTCGGAACCACAGCGCACAGGCGCATCCGGCCGGCCGGGTCAGGATTCGGAGTCATCGGCATATCGGATTGACAATTGGGCGAACAACGTATCGCCGCTTTTCAATGCGGCCTTGATTTTATAGTTCCCGTTTTCGTCTGCTGCCAGCCGGATTTCGGCCTGTACCTCCGGATGCTCCTGCGGTGAAAGGATGTTCAGAAACTTGACGTTTGCAATGTTACGCAATTCCGGTTTTTGCCGGGTCTGCAACTCCAGCAATTCCGAAACGATCTGGATGATACATACTCCCGGCGTAATGGGATTTCCGGGAAAATGAGCCTGAAAGATGGCATGATCGGCATTGAGCCGGAGCGTGTAGCCGCATCCGTCGGGAGTATCCTCCGAATGCACGATGGAAAAGAAGTCGTTCAGCAATTTCATCCCGTTCTATATTAATCGTTCAATTGCGAAAACCGGTAACGGACCTGATATTTCATATTGGTCAGAACAAGCACGCTTGTTTCCGGAACCTCAATCCGGCGCCGATGAACAACGAAAGGCGAGAGGCTGCCATCGTTGCTGAACAGAATCGTCAGATCGCGGCGGAGAATCTTACGGATATACCAACGGTCGATAAAACTTGTCATGTTCTCCAATTTTACGCGGCGGCGTACCGGGTCGTAGCGGAAATCGAATGCCCGTATGCCGAATTCGTTCAGCAAGGAACCGACAAGAACACTGTCGGCTTTCTTCATGATGCTTATGCCAGTGAAGTGCATCTGCCTGAATTCCAAAGTGACGGCATATTCCGAACGCTGCCCTTCCTCTGCCGGGAAAAAGGGTTTCTGCGAGGCGGCCGAACAGACGCTGACCGTCAGCAGGAAACTAACGTACAGTAAAAACGCTTTCATCTATGTCGATATCCGTCCGGATGTTTTTCAGCTCGATCCGGGTGCGGTCCTTGTTGTTATCGGTTATTTCCACTTTGACGACGATCTGTTTTCCGGCATCGAAATAAAGCCGGATACAGGCGAAAAACTGCGACAGCTCCCGCCGGACCGGGGTGAGCTCGGCTATCCAGAAATCTTTTTCGACGGACATCCGTACGGTGAACCCGGACGCGTCGGTCAGACATTTTCCGGTGAGCGTGTTCATCATCAGACCGGCTATTTCCCGGAATATTCTGTTGGCGGAAGTGTCCATGATGTCCGTACGGTCCGAAGACTGCATCATGACCTGCCTTCCATTGAGCACAAACGCGTATTTATAGGGCCGAAGATATTCCCAGCGGAATTTTGTCCCGGACTGCTGATAATACATGGTTCCGTGGGAAATCATTCGGTCGCTGAGCATCGACAGCTCCCTGGTCTGCGTGAAGTCGCATTGCATGGTTTTGAGCGACGAAGCGCTGCGGTCGATTGCAGCGACCATTTCTTCCTGCCGGATATGCTGTCCGGAAGCGGAACAAACCCCGCTGAGGAATCCGAGTATGACAAGTAATTTTTTCATCTTCGTATTATCGGGCTATCAGTATGCAGCCGCCTATGATGAGGGCGATGCCGACCCATCGGATCGGTGGGATCTGTTCGTGGAAAAAGAGCATGGCAGCGATCATTCCCAGCACATAGGCCAGGCTCAGCATCGGGTAGACCATGCTGAAAGGAAAGCGCTTCAACATGTAAAGCCAAATAAATGCGGTGGCAGCGAAACACAATCCACTGCCGACCATGTACATGTCGGTGAAGAAACGGAGAAACCATCTCCAGCTCCATGCGAAATCCCCGGCACGCATCAGGGCGATTTTTTGCAGGACCTGACAGGCGACCAGCAGGACGGACTGAAGGAAAACGACCGGTATCAGCTTCCACATAATTTTCGGAGAACAGTGAATGAATAATGTTTGCCGTCGCTTTGGTTGAAAAGCAGAATCGCCTGCGGCGGACATTCGGCAACAGGGACCGAACCGTAGTGCATGTGTGCGGGGACGGTTCCCTGGCCGAGACAATGGGCGGCAGCATAGACTGCATAGGCGGAAGCCGAGTAATTGGTTCCGAAAAGATGTTTGTAGCGAAGGGTCGGCACTCCGGGAAGCAGGTGTTCGATTGCATTGTGGTAAACGGCGTCGTTTTTGGCGTTGCCGTTAACCCCTGTCATGACGGCCGATAAGTTGACCGTTGTGAGGCCTGTTTCGGCAAGCAAGTCGGCCAATGTTTGTTTCAACCGCTCCGGTGTCGGACGATAGACAATGCGCATCCCGGCAAGTTCGCAGAGCGCATTTTGCTGTTCGGAAGACAATAGGACGGTCGCAGCTGTTTCGGCTCCGGGAGCCTGCATCTCCCCGCCCAGATACCCGATTCGTTTCAGAAGCGTGAAATAGGATGGCGTCAGCTCGTCGTAACCTCCGACGAGAGCAGTGCCGATACGGTCCAGACGAAACTGCATCCATGCGTCCTGGAGAGCCAGGTCGAACGAAAGGTCCTTGTGAGCGTATGTAATGTTGTACCCTTGGGATTTCGAGCAGATGGCCAGCGAAGATGCAATCGTATTGTGGGTCGACTGCATGAAATGGGTAGGGCTCAACATGGATTCTCCGTTGCGGCAGAGGGCTTCCAGAAAATGTTCGGTATTCTCCATACACCCCAATCCTGTGCCTGCAAGAATGGCATCGGGCTGCCCGATGCCTGTTTCACGTGCGATTGCGATGGCCGTGACAAGCGCCCGTTTGAGGACTTTACTCAGCCGCCGGGTTTCGGCCGGAGCGAGAAACTCCCGGAAATCGGGATCGATGACACGAACATAGGGTGCGTCGTAGCCGATGGGCGATGTCATCCATGTCTGGCAAAGCGGCTGCTGGATGGAAATCTGTTCGGCCGCCCGGATATAAATCTTCTTCATCGTTCATCGTATTTGGAAAGTACCAGAGACGAATCGTTGCCGCCGAATCCGAAAGAATTGCAAAGCACATGGCGTATTTCCCGGGACGGCCGGGAATCGGTCACGGGAACGATGCCGCCCTCGATAGGGTGGCGCCAATGCAAATTGACAGGCAGGAACTGGTGCTGCAAGGCGAGTATGCAGATGACCGTTTCGATAGCACCCGACGCGCTGGTCGTATGACCTGTGAAAGATTTGGTCGACGAAACAGGCGGAACCTGCCCGCCGAAAAGCCGCTGCATGGCCCGGCTTTCGCTGGCATCGTTGTTCGGAGTACCGGTACCGTGGGCATTGATATAGTGGATTTCCTGCGGCGCGAGTCCTGCGTCGGTCAGTGCTTCCTGCATTGCTATGTAGGCACCGTCCCCGTCGGGCGAGGAGGCTGTCTGATGGAAAGCGTCGCAGGCATTGCCATAACCGTCGAGCCGGGCCAATGGTTTCACCCGACGTTTCATAGCCGAGGATGCCCGTTCGAGGACGACATAGGCTGCTCCTTCGCCGAGATTGAGCCCGGCGCGGGCGGCGTCGAACGGACGGCAGGGTTCCCGGTCGAGGATCATCAACGAATTGAATCCGTTGAGATGGAACCGGGTGAGACTTTCGCTTCCGCCTGCGACTACGATGTCGGCCATTCCGCTACGGATCATGTTGGCACCGACGATGATGGCGTTAGCGGCCGAAGAACAGGCGGTCGACGGAGTGGCGACGAATCCGAACCGTCCGAAATGGTCGGCGATCAGTTCGGACGAAGCTCCGCAGTCGTGGGTTGCGATGTAGGCGTTGTAGTTGTCGGTTGCGAGAAAATCCAGATAATAACGCTCGCTTTTATCCATGCCTCCGACAGTCGTTCCGGAAATGAACGCAGCTTCGGACATCTCCTGTTCCGCCATATTGGCGTCGGCGAGCGCTTCTTTGAGTGCAAGCATTCCCAACAACGCCGTGCGGATGGTCGGTGCGGTATCGGCGATTCCCAATATTGACCGTATTTCGCTGTTGGAGAGTTTTACCTCCCCGACAGGAAATTCCGTGTGAGCGGTTTGCAGATAACGCACCGGACCGATGCCCGAACGACGCAGAAGCAATGATTCCAGTGCTTCCTGTTTGTTCAGACCGATGGCCGAAACGATGCCTGCACCCGTAATCAATATGGGCTCCTCCATGATTCTTTTATTTGGTGCGGTTTGCGGCAATGTACTCGGCCATGATGCGGACCGACCGAAAGATTTCTCGGCCGACCGACGGATCGCCCAGCTTGATGCCGTATTTCTTTTCCATCAGGACAATCAACTCCAAGGCATCGATGGAATCCAACGCCAGCCCATCGCCGAACAACGGAGCGTCGGGGTCGATATTTTCCGGTTTGACGTCTTCCAGATTCAGCGATTCGATGATCTCGTTTTTGAGCTCCAAAATCAACTCTTCCATAATTATTCGTTCATTAATAATGTGATTGTTTCTTCGTTCCAAACCGTTCCGGAATTTCCGTCTCTTTCCACCAGAAACAATGCGGCATCGAAATGCGCATCGTCCGGATATTCTACCCACCCGCAGAGCGCCGAACGAACCTCCGGGTCGGAAAAGAGATCGGAAACGATTGCTGCGATTCGGCCGGCCGGTGCTCCGTCAAGTACATAGAAAGAAGTTTCTCCGTAATATTTGTTCCGGATGGCGATTTCTCCGGTGACGATGTTGGGCAGGGTGTAGACAAAGACGGCCGGGCTGGGGTAGTAGTTCGCAGCATCGGCAATCGTATGCTGATAGAGGCTGTCGCTGGCGAACGAACCGCTGCGGTTGAACAGCACGACGGCCCGGTCGTGGCGGGGAACGAATCTCTCCGGCTCATCGCGGAGCAATATTTCCGACGCCAAAAATCCCAGTTTGCACAACGGATCCATCTTGAAGAATTTGGGGTAGTCGCCCACCTGCTCCCGATAAATCGACGTCAGCAAGCTGCCGTTCGTATCTGTCTGTCCGGTTCGGATTCGCACGCCGTTCAACGATGCGCCTGCGGGAGTAAGCCGAACCCGTTTTGCAATCGTCAACATAGCTCGTCTCCTTGTCTGAATAAAAGCGCCGCATTGCATCCGCCGAAGCCGGAAAGCAACTTTACAAAACTTCTTCGTCCGGTAACCTGATGAGAAGCGCTCAGCTGCAAAGGTCGTGAGACCCCGCATTCCGAATATCCTCGGGTACCCGGAATCGTATGATTCGCTGCGGCCTGCATCGAAAGAATGGATTCCAACACGCCTGCGGCTCCCATCGTATGGCCGAAATAACCTTTCAGTCCGTTGACCGGCACCGACAGCAACCCGGCCCTGTCGATGGCGATTGCCTCCATTTCGTCGTTGTAGGGGGTTGCAGTACCGTGGGTATTGACGAAAGCCAGCCGATCGATGGGGCAATCGTCTTGGAGAACGGCCTGCAAAGCCAGATAACTGCCCTCTCCGGTGCGTGAAGGACCCGATATGTGGTTGGCATCGTTGCGAATGGCACCCCGGCACAGGACCCAGTCGTCGGCGTGTACATCTTTCGGGCGACGACGCGAGTAAACAATGGTTGCCGCAGCTTCGCCGAGATTCAACCCGCTCCTGCTTTTGTCGAACGGCCTGCAAGGGTCCGAAGACAAAGCCTTGAACGACTGAAATCCCGAAACGATGAATTTCGACTGCACGTCTGCGCCGATGACAACTGCCGTATCGCATCGCCCGCTTTGCAGGGCACGCATGGCTGCAATCTGCGCACAACTGCCCGATGTACAGGCATTGGTCACTACGACCGGAGCATTGGGATTACGGAAGAATCCGCAGATTTGCCGGGCGGAATATCCCAACGAAATTTCTTCCCGGCAGGAATTTTCCTTGTCGAGCAACCCGACGTTGCCTTTTGTGGTCGAGAGGAAAAAGACAACCCGTTCCGATGCCGGGTCAACATCGGCCTGTTCCAACGCGTACGCTGCGGAAAGAATCGCCATTCGCTCGAAAGAAGTGTATGCTGCGAACGATTTCGTCGGAAACTTGTCATCCAACATCCGGGCGATGGCCTTGTGGTCGAGCAACGAAGCGATGAACGGCTCGGGAATGCCCCATAGACCTTCGTACTGCTGCAACGCAGAGTATCCGGCATTGACTGCATGGTAGGTCTCTTCCGTACCGATCCCCAGCGGGGAAAGGATGTTGTCGCCGATGCTGACGATCAGATCATGTTCCAGCGCTCTTTCCATTGCTCGTAAAAGTCGGGGGCGATCCAGACCAGCTGATATTGTTTGTCCATGAAAACCTGAACGCTGTGGCCGGTAGCCAACAACAGGTCGGTTTCTGCATGATGGATTTCGTAGTCGAACACGATTTTGGCGGCCGCGGTAGGGCGGTAGAATATGTCGATGCGGCAAGGCATGCCGTAGACGATGGGCGACTTGTACTTGAACGACAGCTCGACCAGCGGGGCATAGTATCCGTTGCTGAATATGTCCAGATAGCCCAGTCCGTATTTTGCACCGAAAGCTTCGCGGGCATCCTCGAAGTAAAGCGGATAGGAACCGTGCCAGACGATATTCATCGAATCGACTTCGCTGAAGCGCGCCTCGAAATTCCGGGAAGCCGCCAATCCTTTTTCGGTGTTTGTCTTGCCTCTCATAACTGGTCGCTTTGGGCGTCGATTTCACTCAGCGCAATTTTCATCTGAGCGGTAGCCAGCACCTCGTTGTCCGAACGGACGGTGGCCTGCACAAGCGTCATGCGGAAGACCTCCTCCAGGTTTTCGATGGTGGTCACCAATGTTTCTCCGCAGCGGGGGAGACGATGGATTTCCAGATTCCGGATGGCGCCGATATACCCCAGTTTCACCTGCTCGGAATGAATGAGATTGATGTAGCCCATGCGGGCGGCACATGTTTGGGCGATGTTTTCGATCAAGCCTGCCGCCTGAAGTTTTCCCGCTTCGGTGAAAATGTTGTCTTCTCCTACCGTAAAACGGGTGACTGTCTGCGCTTCGTCGAAGTGCACCAGACGGTCTATCAGGATGAACGGCCGGCGTTGCGGCAACAACCGGAGTATGTCGATCTTTTCAAAATCCATGAATCACTCCCAAAAATCGTAATAGTTGAACCATTGTGTGGGATAACGCCGGACGGTCCGTTCCAGCTGTGCCGCGAATTCCTGTGCGCATTGCTCCATCCGCATTTGTTTGGACGCTTCGGAATCCTGCGGACCGATACGGTCGATAAGAATCCGATAGCGCCTTGTCCCTTCCTTCATGACGAAAATGGAAAGAATCGGCACGTTGCGTTGCACGGCCAAAGCAAACGGCCCCAAAGGGAATTTGGCCGGAGCCCCTAAAAAATTGCATTCCACGCTCTTCTGCGAACCGAAAATCCGGTCGCCGGGCATACTGACGATATTGCCCTCCATCAAGGCGTTGTTGGCGATGAAGAGATGCGACAAGTCCCTTTTCACGGCCACCATCTCGATGTTGTTCGCCCCGAAGAATCTGGCGCGGTTCTTCATGACGATCTCTTTCTCTCCGGCAAAAACGAACGTATAGACCCGCTTTTCTTCTGCATGGAGCGAGTATCCGGCCAATTCGTAATTGCCGATATGCGAACTGAGCATGATGAATCCGTTCGGGGCGGATACCAATTCCCGGTAATATTCGTTGTGCTCTATTTCAATCCGGAATTTTCGGCCTGCATAGAAAGCGAAACGGTCCAGCACGACCTGTCCGAACCGGAAATGGCTCGCATATACGGCGCGCAAAGTCCGGAATGGGCCATACCCGAACCGCCTGCGGAAGAAATCTTTGATAGCAAGATAATTCTTCCGGTTGATGAGCATGTAGAAAACGACGACAAACGCCATGATGGCATAGAAAATCCGGATGTCGATCCAGCGGAACAGGAAGATCAATGATTGCAGCATCCATTTCCGCCCGTCCGTTTTCCCCTGCCAGGCGCTGTGCGAAAGCTCCGCGTCGGGTATGGTTGCGGCCCTGTGTACCATGCGTCAGGTTACAGGCTTATCCGTTGACCTTCGTTTCGATATAATCGCAGAAGTCGCGCAGGGTTTTTACGCCCGCCATCTCTTCGGGTTTGATTTTGAACCCGAACGTACGCTCCACGATTACCACGATGTCGACGAAATCGAGGCTGTCGATTCCGATGTCGTCCTTGAGCAGAGCCTCCGGAGCGATTCGCTCTTCGTCGACCTCCAGTTCCTCTATCAGAAACGCCTTGACTTTCTCTTCGATTTCAACTTTGTTCATATGTCCGATTTATTGATTGTTAGATTTCTTACAAACCATGATGCTGTGGCCCCAACCCAGAACATCGTGGATTTTCTCTACGGTCAGTCCTGCCTGTTCGGCGATGCGCTGCATGTCTTCCGAGTGGTACATTTTGCTGTTCCCATTGGCTATCGCCGTAAAATAAAGGCTTGTCAGAGTTAGGCAAAGCGCTGCCGGCTCAAATTTCTGGCGATCCCAAAATGTCTCCATGATGTAGAGCCGGGTGTCGCCGTCCATGATTTCGGCAGCTCGGGTAAGGATGCTCAGAATTTCTTCTTCGCCGAAACAATCGAGGAACTGGCTCATCCAGATGGCATCGTAATGGAACTCTTCTCCTTTTGGAAACGGTGCGGTGCGATCAAGCAGATTGCACCCGTATGCGTGGATTCGGTCGGCTCCTTTCTTTCCGGCAATCTGCTTTTGCATCATTTCCAGCTGCTGCGGCAAATCCATGATTGTCACCTCTGTCTGCGGGTCGTATGCCACGCATCGGAGAGCCCAGCGGCCGGTATTCCCGCCTACGTCGAGCAGGTGTCCGGTCGGCCGTGAGAAGACAATCGGCAAGGCTTCGTCGAAAGAATTATCGGAGTAGAAATGATCGAAACCGAACCAGCTTTTCTGCACTTCTTCGGGCAGCCTGGAAAGCCCCTCATAGACCGTGGGCCATTCTCCGAAATGCTTCAGTCCGGCCGGACGCCCCTCTTTGAGCGCTTCTTCCAGATGGAACCAGCCTTCGTAATTTACGTCGTGATTGAAAGCTACGTTGACTTGGGTCGATGCGTCGGTCAGGAAAAACCAACCGGTTTTCGAGAGCGAGAAGCGATCAGTCGCCGAATCGACGAGTACGGTCCCGATTGACAGCGAGGCCTCCATCAATACCTTGACGGCGTAAGGCGACAACTTGGTTTTTTCGGCAATCTCAGGCATGGTCAGTCCCTCGCTGCTCTCGCGCAGCAAATCCAGTATCCCGAATTTGACCATCAGACGTGAAACCTGGAAAACGATGGGCCCGAATGCGATGAACTGCGCCTGACGCTGGGCATCCCGGGCGGAGAGCCGCTCTTGGGTATAAACCTTTTCTAATGCCGGAGAAAGATTCATGACGTGTTTGCAATTACAATTTACGAATTATCAGTGCGCTGTTGGTTCCGCCGAATCCGAACGAATTGGACAGCACCGTGTTCACTTCGGTATCGACCGTGACGGATGTCAGATTCAGCTTTTCGGAATACTCGTCGCGATTTTCCAGATTGATATTCGGGGCTACGAAATTGTGCTGCATCATTAGGGTCGAATAGACGATTTCGCTTGCTCCGCCCATCCAGCATTCGTGTCCGGTCATGGATTTGGTGGAACTTATCAGAGCATGCGTCCCCCGGAACACTCGGTCCAGAGCGATTGCTTCATACATGTCGCCTTGCGGAGTGGAGGTGGCATGGGCATTCACATAGTCTATGTTATCTGCCTGTAATCCGGCGTCCTGCATCGCGCGAGTGATGGCGATCACCGAACCGTCGTCACTGGGCTGGGAGATTCCACCGCCGTTGGACGAAAAACCGTAACCGCAGACTTCGGCGAGAATCGTGGCGCCGCGTTTCAAGGCATGTTCATACTCTTCGAGCACCAAAGCCGCCGCCCCGCCGCTCGGAATCAATCCGTCGCGGTCGCGGTCGAAAGGCCGGGAGGCTTTCGTGGGCTCATCCATCCGTACGGAAAATGCGGCCAGCGCATCGAACGTTGCCATCGAATAATAATTGACCTCCTGTGCACCGCCGCATAACACCGAATCCTGCAACCCCTGCTTGATAAGCATATAACCCAATCCGATTGAATGGGAACCGCTCGCACATGCCGCACTGACGGTGAAGTTGATGCCCCGCAGATGGAAAATCGTGCTTAGGTTCATCGTGACGGTGGAATTCATCGACTGGAAAATCAGTCCGGAACCCAACAAGGCCGAATCGTGCTTTTCTTCCATAATACGGGCCGCCTCGATAACCGGTTTGGCCGATGAATCGTTGCCGAAGAGGATTCCCACCTCGTTTCGGTGCAAATAGGCATCGTCCATCCCTGCCTGTCCGAATGCCTGGCTCGCTGCCATGTAAGCATATTCCGCCTCTTCCGAAAGACCGATTCGCAGCCTGCGGTCGATTACCCCTTTCAGCTGCGGACGGGGAACCATCCCGGTCAGCCCGGAACGATAGCCGTAGTCCAGCCGCTCTTTTTCCACCCCGATGCCCGACCGTCCGGCGTAAAGGGATTCCTTCACTTCGTTCAGGTTCTGCCCCAGACAGGACCAAATGCCCATCCCAGTGATAACAACGCGTCGTTCCATCTCTTTTTAAGTATATAATCCACCGTTGATTGAAATCACCTCGCCCGTGATGTATGCGGCATCTTCCGACACCAGAAACGCTACGGCGGCGGCTACCTCCTCCGCCTTGCCGAAACGACCCATCGGCACCAGCTTTTTCAGTTCGGACTGATCCAGGTCCTTGGTCATGTCGGTCTCTATGAATCCTGGAGCAATGGCATTGACCGTGACTTTGCGGGGCGCGACCTCCTGTGCGAGCGCTTTGGTCGCACCTATCAGAGCTGCCTTAGCTGCCGAATAGTTCGTCTGTCCGGGCAGGCCCTTGATTCCCGACAACGAAGCCATGTTCACAATCCGGCCCCAACGTTGCGACAACATGTCTTTCAGCAAGCGCCGTGTAATGAAAAAGAATCCGTTAAGCGTCGTGTCAAGTACCTGCCGCCACTCTTCGTCCTGCATGAAGATCATCAGATTGTCGCTACGGATGCCTGCGTTGTTGACCAGCACGGCGATATAATCATCCGGATGACTTTCGCTCCACTGTTCCATGGCTTTTTCGGTGGCCGCAGGGTCCGAGACATCGAACGGCAGGAGTTCGGCGACGCCCCCGGCATCGAGGATTGCTCTTTGGGTTTCCTCGGCGGCCTCGGCATTCGACCGATAGTTGATGATGACAGGCCAGCCTTGTGCGGCAAGTTTCCGACAGACAGCTCTGCCCAGTCCGCGGGAACCTCCCGTAACCAATGCGTATTTCATAAATAATTATTTCAGTTTCAGAGGGTTGTTTTTCAAATATGTCTCCACGGCAGCTATCTGTTTGTAGAAAGGAGCGTCTTCTATGAAGAGAGGAACGATTTTGCGTATGGCTTCATAAATCCTGCGGGAGACAGGCGCCAACTTATCCTTGATTTTCAGGCAGTCTACGGCCTGTGTCAAGGCAATGAAATGGATGGCTGTCACCTGAAAGGCATTTTCGATTACTTGTTTGCACAACAGAGCCGTATTGGTCCCCATGCTGACAATATCCTGATTGTCGTTGTTGTTCGGTATGCTGTGCACATAGTTGGGCATTGCCAGCGTCTGGCATTCGGCGGTCGTCGATGTCGCGGTGAATTGGCAGGCTTGCATTCCATAATTGAGCCCGAGCGTACCGAGATTCAAGAAAGGAGGCAGGATGTTGTTGATGCGGTCGTGAAAAAGATAGTTCAGCTGTCTTTCAGCCAGCATGGCCACACGGACCATGGCAATCTTTACCTTGTCTTCTTCGAGCGAAATGTAGTCGCCGTGAAAGTTCCCTCCGTGGTAGACATTCTGACGGTCGGGATCGACGATAGGGTTGTCGCAGGCCGAATTCAGCTCTTCTTCGAGAATTCGCCGTGCCTGCCGGAGCGTTTCGTAGACAGGGCCCAGAATCTGAGGGACGCAACGCAACGAATAGTAGGCCTGTATTTTATGGTTGCCATCGAACGTCTCGGTATCGCTGTGACCGTTTTTGTATAGTTCATGTTCGCGTTTGAGCATGCGTGTCCCGCCGGATGCAAGCTCCCGCATCCGGCGGGCAATGATTTGTTGTCCTTCATGGCGCCGGCATTCGTTCAGTCCTTCTGCCATGAAGTCATCGTAGGAGGCTGCTATTTCGTTCATCATGACCGATGCCAAGGTCATCCAGTCGAGCAGCCTCTCTGCATAAATCTGGTTGACGATGCCGATTCCCGTCATGACAGAAGTGCCGTTGGTGACGGACAATCCTTCACGAATATGGATTTGCATCGGGGACAATCCGTTTTCCCGAAGCACCTCCCCGGTCGGCCGCCATGCGCCTTTATGATGCACTTCGCCTTCCCCGATCAGTGCCAGTGCGATATGCGCAAGCTGTACGAGGTCGCCGCTGGCACCTACGCTGCCATGCTGAGGAATAAAAGGAAAAATCTCCCGGTTGATGAATTCCGCGAGCAGCTCGATTACCTCGCAATGAACGCCGGAACGCGCTTGCAGCAGCGTCCCCAGACGAGCTACCATGGCCGCTTTGATATATATGTCCGGCAAAGGTTCTCCTGCGCCCGTCGAATGGCTGCGGATGATGTTGTACTGCAAATCGGTCAGATAGCGGTCGTCGACCCTCCATTGTGCCATGGGCCCGAACCCGGTATTGATTCCGTAAATCACCTTTTCGGCTGAAAAATTGCTGAGAAATTCATAACAGCGGCGGACTTCGGACAAGGGCAGTTCTGTCTTGTCGATTTTGGCTCCGGCAAACAGAATCTCTTCAACTCTATTCAGGTCAATGTGTTTCATTCGCAGACAAAGTACGCGTAAACAGTCCGATAGCCAGCGGCTATCGAATATTTCGCATATTTAGTCACAAATGTAATCAAATTAGCGTTACGGGTCAAATATTTCAATAGTTTTCTACGTCGGAAATGCCCTCTCCATAGAGTTTCCGGGCTGATAATCGTACATTATTTTGCAATAGTCTGGTTGAAGAAAATGACCGGCAGTCCAGAGTTCGGAACCGAACAAGTCCGGATAATTTATCTGCGCAAAGAGAACATAAAAAACGAGACGGTTGTGGTAACCATCTCGTTTCTTCGTCTGCGGTGCGTAGGGGATTTTAATCCGCCGGCGAAATGCACCGTTTATCAGTAGGTTACGCTTGATTTTGCAGTTTCGGGTCACAACATGGTTACGCCGTTTCGACGCTCGAAAATCGAAGTCCGCGAATGCCCGTCCTTCAAAGAACTTTCACGGTTCAAATGTAACCTGTTTTCTGGATATGTGCAAGTCTTTTTGTGTTAATACGTGAAGAATCTCAAGAATGGAATAATTCGGATGAGTAGTTGTTTTTATTTCTGAAATGCACTATATTTGCAGCATTAAGGAAATAAAATAGCAAATGACTTATCTGGAATTCAGAACGCAGCTATTCGATTTGGGATGCTTCAGCATACGGCAGGTGTATGCGTGGCAGCCCGATTTCGATCGCAATAATCTGACACGATGGATCAAGAAAGGGTTGCTCGTTCGGCTGCGGCAGGAGTATTTCGCTTTTCCGGAATATCTCCGACGACCGGATTTCGCGCAATATATCGCCAATCGGATCTACCGACCCTCTTATATCAGTCTGCATACGGCTCTATCGTTCTACGGATTGATTCCGGAGGCGGTCGTGCAGATAACGAGCGTATCGACGCTCAAAACAGCGACCTTCCGCAATCCATTCGGCGAATACTCCTATAAAAGTATCAAGAACGAATTGATGTTCGGATACGAACCTCGTCCGATGGCCGATGGGCGAACGCTCCTTTTCGCAACGCCGGAAAAGGCGTTGCTCGATTTGCTCTACCTGTATCCGTTTTACGACAAGGAAGATGAGTTGATGCAATTGCGGCTCGATGACGATTATATGCAGGAAGAACTGAATCGGGACCGGTTCGGCGAATATCTCGGTCGGTTCCGGAGCAAGGCTCTCGAAAGGCGGACAGCGGTGCTGATGAAAATTTACGAATTATGATCGATATGGATTTCGTGCGGGGATACTTTCCTCCGCAGATGCGCGAAAATGCGCTTTTCGATAAACACATGCTCAAGGAGTATCTCCAGCTGATGATTTTGGATTTTCTCTCCTCGACGCCCTACATGCGGAAGATGGCCTTTATCGGCGGTACGAATTTGCGGCTCATCAAAGGTATCGACCGTTTCTCCGAAGATTTGGATTTCGACTGCAAGGAGATGGACAAGGAGGAGTTCATGCAGATGACCGACGAGGTGCTGACTTTCCTGCATCGCAGCGGACTCGCGGCCGAAGCGAAGGATCGGGAGAATCCGAAATTGACCGCGTTTCGGCGCAACATCCATTTTCCGCAGCTGCTGTTCGATCTCGAACTGACCGGACACCGCGACGAACGATTCCTGATAAAGATCGAAGCCCAGGATCAAGGTATATCTTATGTCCCGGTGATTGCGAACGTAAAAGGGTGCGGCTTCTTCTTCCCTTTGCCTGTGCCGCCCGACGGCGTACTTTGTGCCATGAAACTCGCTGCATTGCTCTCGCGCGGCAAGGGACGCGATTTCTATGATGCGATGTTTCTTTTGAGCAGAGCTGCTCCCGATTTCGATTTTCTGAAAGCCCGCTGCGGAATCGGCTCGTCCGAAGAACTGAAAACGGCCGTGCGGAAGATGCTCGAAACGACCGATCTGAATGTCAAAAAGCGCGACTTCGAGCACTTGTTGTTCGACCGGAGGAATGCGGACAGAATTCTGCGATTCGGCGAATTTATGGAGAGCATCTGACCGAAAAAGTATCCGTTGTATGCACCGGGAGGAATTTCAGTTCTACAAACCGTGTAAGTTGCTACAGCCTTATATCAGGTACTATTGGGCATTCCGAAGCTATCGGCCGATGAGTGCTCTGACCGTTCCGGTCGGTTGTCCGCAGATCATCTTTCACAAGCGGACACCGCTCTATATTCCCGAACTCGACGTCGAGCAAGCCAGGTTGACCGTAAGCGGTCAGGTCGATTTCTCCTCCCGGCTTTGTACCGATGGCGACACCGAGATGATCGTGGTCGTATTCCGTCCCCATGCGATGGGCGTTTTCCTGCATCTGCCCGTTTCGTTACTTTACAATCGGGAAGTTTCCGGGTACGATCTCGAAAATCGAAGTCTGCACGAATTGGCGGAGCGAATTTTCGACTGCGGCGACGATGCGCTCTGCGTCGGTCTCATCGAACGTTGGTTATTGTCGCAGCTTGCGGCAACGATCCGCCGGAACGTTCGATACGGTATCGCCGAGACGAATCTCCGAAGAATCGATGCGGCTATAAAGCGGATATTCGTTGATCCCCGGACTTCGGTCGCAGAGTTGGCTTCGGATGCCTGTCTCGGCAAAAAGCAATTCGAACGGGTATTCGATTCGTTCGTCGGCATAACTCCGAAAGCATACGCCGGCATCGTCCGGTTTCATAAAGCGCTGTGGTATATGCAGCATAAGCAAGACGATAGGAACCATGCACAGATAGCGCTGTCGAGCGGCTATGCGGATCAATCGCATTTCATACGGGAATTCAAGCGATTCAGCGGTCATACTCCCGTATCCTTATCGGAATCGGCGTATCCCTATTCGGATTTATTTACCGACCCTGCATAATGTCCCTTTCATTCTATTTCTTGCAGAATGCTTCCGCTACTTTTGTTGTCTGATTCAAGAACAAAAGTATGAAAGAAGTAAATCCGAAAGAGACGACCCGCGCCTATGCCTTCGAGATGTGGATGCAGGCGCCCATGCCGATGGTGACGTTTTTCCGGACGCTCGACGTATCGCGCCTGGTCCTGATTTCGCGCCGGAAAGGACTGAAGTTCAATATGCTGATGTGTTGGTGCATCGGCCGCGCCGCAAGCGGCACCAAGGAGTTCTATATGCTACCTGTCGGCGGCAAGCTGATACAGTACGATACGATCGCAGTCAATACCATCGTCGCAGACCGGCGGGGCGAGGTCAGTTCGTGCGATATTCCCTTTTCCGACGATCTGCGGCGGTTCAATGACGACTACCTGCGATTCACGTGGCAGGTGGCTGAATCGTATACGAACCACGATCTGACGGACAGCATGGTCATCGGCACTTCGGCCCTTGCGCAGTACGAGATCGATGGTGCCGTGGGCATGTACAGCGGGGTATTCAACAATCCGTTCATGATTTGGGGCAAATACCGGCGCCGTTGGCTGAAGGCTACGCCTACGGTCTCTTTCCAGTTCCACCACACCCAGATGGACGGCGCCCATGCCGCACGCTTCCTCGACGCTTTGCAAAAGGAAATCGATACGTTGACTGTATAACCGAGTAAATGCAGGGCAGCGGAGGCCGATCGTAAAATCGAAACGGAGTTTTTGAATTTCGATTCTTTTATGTAATTTTGTCTTACGATGAAGTGGCAACGCTGTATATAGCTATCCTGCTCCGGGCGTGTCGGGGAGTTTCTCTTCGGCATGGATTCGTTATGCCACTATCTCCCGGAATTTTCAATCGATATTCAAACAACAAGATCGTAACCCCAGCGAGGGGTTGCATCACTATATAGATAATACAATGATGAAGAAAATTTATCCCCGTACCGGGGATTTGCAGACGGTTTACCTGAATGCCGTCGTCCGCGACCCGTCGATCGAGATCGGCGACTATACGATTTACAACGATTTCGTGAATGACCCGTGCGATTTCGAGCGGAACAATGTGCTGTATCACTATCCGATTCACCATGAACGGCTCGTTATCGGCAAGTTCTGTTCGATCGCCTGCGGCGCGAAATTCCTGTTCAACTGCGCCAATCACTCGCTGCGGTCGCTTTCCACCTATACCTTCCCGCTCTTTTACGAGGAGTGGGGACTGGACCGGGCCGATGTTGCATCGGCTTGGGACGATAAGGGAGACATCGTTATCGGCAACGACGTCTGGATCGGATTTGAAGCGGTCATTTTGGCCGGTGTGCATATCGGTGACGGTGCGATTATCGGAGCGCGAGCCGTCGTGACGAAAGATGTTCCGCCGTACACGATCGTCGGTGGAGTCCCTGCACGCGAAATCCGCAAGCGGTTCGACGCGGATACGATCGAATGCTTATTGCAATTGCGTTGGTGGGATTGGCCGATCGAAAAAATACGGGAAAATATTCCGCACATTTTGAACGGAGACGCGGAAAACATCAGTTCATCTAATAATTGCAGAGACTTATGAATTCGTTGATCGATACGCCTTTCATTAACCTGTTAGCCGCATCTTGTTTTTGTCGTCAAGACGAATTGGAGTCGGCCTACGACGCATTTCTCCGCACGGTCATCGAAGTCTGCGACAATACGGCGGATTATAAACAGCTTTTTCGGATTTTGACGCATACGCAGGTTCGGTTGGAAATGTTGCATCCGTTACGAACTCAAGCCAAATCGACAGCAGGCGAGGTATCTACAGCCCGTTATATTGCGGCGGCCAAACGAATCGTGGAATCGGAGTTGAACCTGTTGAACGAGCGAATCGTACATCCGTCATTGTTTCAGCCTCCCCGCAAAAACGATACCCATCTATATACTTTGATGTACCAATCGATTTATTATTTGGCCCTTTGAGAAATTTTGTCTATTTTTAAAGAAAAATAGTATAATGTTAAAACGTATATCCAAATCGGCTATTGATAAAGCCGGAAATATTCTTGCAAAAGAAAAGTTCCAAACATACGAAGAATGGGAGTCTTCGGATGCAATATTTGATGAGTTTAGACAAGCTCATTTGCAACCTTTAACGTCTACGACGATAGCACTTCAAAATTGGTTTAGAGCCGATAATACTTCGTATATTATCGTTCAAAGATTAAAGCGCAAACCCCAAATATTAAAAAAGTTGAGGAGACTTAATACCAGATTGACTCAACTTCAAGACATTGGAGGTTTAAGGATAATAGTAGATCAAAATAGCGATGTTGACAAGTTAATTGAATATATAACAGACAAGCTAAAACAACAAACGTCAATAGTTGTAAAAAGAATTGCAGATTATCGAGAAAAAGGGCGTGACGATTCTGGGTATAGAGCCGCACATATCGTAATGAAACGTGATGGAGTGTTTTTGGAGCTTCAAATCCGAAGTCGCATTCAGCATTATTGGGCTGAATTGATAGAACGCACCTCTGTTATTTACGGATATGTTATCAAAGAACTTGAAGGCGATGAACGAGTAATTAAATACTTTAAAGACTTGTCAAATCTCTTTTACTTAATTGAAACGGGGCAAAAACCTGAGTCTAATCAGAAAATAGATATTGAACGAAGCAGAATAGAAGCCGAAGCTGTGATCAATGAATCCGATACTAAAAATATTTTATCAGGATATGTTAATGAAGGAATAGTTAAAACACTCGTTGATAAAGAAAAGCGAATATGCGATTCCAATTTCAATAACTGGGTATTCATTTTCAACTGGAATCAAGGGATATTTGTCGATTGGACAAATGTAAGTCTTAATCCAGATGAGGCCATCAAAAGTTATGTTGAGTATGAAAATCAATACCCCGCAGATAAAGGCTTTGAAGTCGTTTTAGTTGGTACATCTTCGGTTGCAAATGTTCGAGAGACCCATAGTCATTATTTTGGATTAGCTCAACAAGAAAACATTCTGGAAACACTTAATGAATCAATTGTTGGATTTTCTAACCAAATGGACATTGATGTTGGGGCTCGACAAATTTTGCAAACGATGGAACGCCATCATAATTGGGGTAGTAAACGCATATCAATCGATACGCTTAAAAATCACTATTGCCAAGATGTGTTGACGTTCGAATCTTCGTTGGTAACATTGATTGAAAGGGATTTAGTTTATAAACCCTCAAATAAAGGAGTTTCTCTGAATATTAAAAAGAAAGGAGAGATTCTTTCATATCTATAAATAATTCTTCTTTTAGTACCAACTTAGTTAATGGTATATTTTCCTAATCAAATAGGGAGTCTGTATGGGTTATAGTGTTTCGGAGCAGCAAATCTTCAAAAGTTTGGAGTCTTTGTCGTGTCCGATTCATCATCAACATGTTACAATAGACTTTCCGATAGGCGGCAGTGTCTGTATTTCTAAATGCTGTTGCAAGAAATTCGAGCAACGAATCTTAATAAAACTCTACGCTTTGATTCCTCGAATCATTGAAGCAAGGAAGTAAAATCAGTCACACCAATTAGGAATGTAGTTATTGAACCCTATTCAATAGCCAAACCTCTTGTTATTCTCTATTGGGCAAACGACTTATTTAGCATTGCATTGCCCCCTCTAATCCCTCGTTTACACATACCCATATTTTAGTTCCGCCAGCCTTATCCTCTCTGTGGGTTTGGTCAGGAATCCGATAAATCGTTGTATATCGGTTTGCTTTCTTGTGTTGTAGCGGTATGCGAATTCATCGCAATACATTTGGAGGTATTTAGGTGTTACTACGTGATAGATTCCTCTCAATCCTCGTTTGAGTTGCGACCAGAATCCCTCGATTCCGTTGGTGTGGAATCCCCGTTCGTTTACATAGTTTCGGGTGTGATGCGTTACCACCTCGTGCCGGTAGTCGCGGGATAATCCCCGATAGGCTATCCATTCATCGGTTACTACGGTAGAACCTGCTTTGACCAATCCGTAGATGATGGTTTTCAAGGTACGGCTACCCGTATCCGGGACAACGATTGTATAAACCTTGTCGTCGGTCAATACTCCGACAACGGGTGTTTTCTGTTTGATGCTTCGGCCTCGGTTGAATTTGAATCTTCCTTTGTTTTTGCCGCCTACATAGGTTTCGTCGATTTGGACGACACCCTCGAATTTCGGCAATTCCCAATCGTTGAGATTGTGTCGTATCCTGCCGAGGAGAAACCATGCTGTTTTCTGTGTTACTCCGAGGTCTTTGGAGAGTTGTACGCTGCTTATTCCTTTCTTGTGGGAAATGAACATATAGATTGCATAGAACCATTTATCGAGCGGGATGTTGCTTCCCTCAAACATAGTCCTTGTCGTTACGTTGAATCGCCGTTTACAATGTCGGCATTTGTATAATCCGGTGAATACACCTCCGAATCGCAGTTTATAATGTCGTTCGGATGAATGATTACAATGCGGACAGGTGGGCACTCCGTTCCATTTGTGTTGTTCCAGAAACTCCCGGCATCGGTTTGCATTGGGAAGGGATTTCATCAGGTCGATAAACGACTTAATCGTGAGTGCCATTGTTTTGCCATTAAATGGCAGATAATACAGTTTTCGGTTATCGCATATAATTATATTTTGTATTATAAATATAATAAAAGTTTATGATATGATAAAATTCTGAATAACAAAAGTTTAACGAATGCGACAATATATTCCACCAAACTAAAATCCAAGAAACGAATATGTCGAAAGCATCTTTTAACGAAGCGATGATAAGGGCGGGGTTCGATGATCAAACAACCCGGATCAGCAAGGAAAATCTCAAAAAATGCTTGACTGAATTGGCAAATGCGATATGGTTCGAGACGCCGGTTATTTTGATCGGATCGTCAGGCTTTATCGCAAAAACCACGATTGAAATGAGACAATAATCAGATTACACAAGGTTGATTTTGCAATATCATCTTAATTCGTTATCTTTGATAACCATTTAATCCAAACTAATTAAAAGTTACAATTATGATTAAAAAGATGATTTGCATGGCATTATGCGCTTACATATGTGCATCGTGCGAGAAAAATGACGGGGGGGGGTATTCGATGAGCCGATAAACCCAGCACCGGATATTACTGCCCCGTCGACAGAAAGTTTAACACGAATTCAAATCGACGACGAAACAATGGCAGTAGTAGGATCGGCCAATTGGTATGCTATTGCATACGGAAATGGCAAATATGTAGCAATTAGCAATGATGGCTACGCTACAACATCAACTAATGGAAGTGAATGGACAACGCCTAAACAAGTTACTTCCAACTCCTTATATGACATTCTATTTGCTGACGGTAAGTTTGTAGCCGTAGGTACAAAAACTTTAGTGTACTCTACCGATGGTAATACTTGGACTACGGTTACATCATCTGCATTGTCTTCTGCTTGGTTAAGCAAGATAGCTTACGGCAATGGTATTTTCGTAGTATGCGATGGTTCATACAGTTACACTTCTACGGATTTGGCAACATGGAGTACCAAAAAATATATTGGCACGACCAGTGTTCGTACATTGACATATGGGAATGGCCGATTCATAGCAACCGGGAACACTGGGTTCTGTGCATCATCCGAAGATGGCCAAACTTGGACGAAGTTAAACACTAATTTAGGAAGCGTCTCTGCCAATCGTTGTGTATATGGTAACGGGAAATTCGTGATCTCGACCAGTGGCACGATTTACACCTCTGTCGATGGTGCTAATTGGACTGAAATAGTCATGAAATCCCCGGCTATCGGATATTTATATGTCAATGATCTGGTATATAGCAAATCCCGATTCGTATGGATTGGTTATCGTTTATCCAATGGCGTGAAAACGTATCTTGTTGCGACATCTTCCGATGGTGAGATATGGACGGACTTCGCACCTCTGAAAGATGAAAACGGAGAAGACTTAACGGCTGACCCTACGGCAATGATTGTTATGCCATAATGTCTAACACTATAACACAAGAAAAGCGACCTTAATAGGTCGCTTTTTATTTGTACTATTATTTGGTACATCAAAGTATATAGATGGGAAACGATATTCCGGATTTGTTTTGGAGTTCGGAGTTCACGAAGCGGGATTTGGTCGAGTTGCTCTCCGCTTTGGAGTACCTCGGGCCGATTTTGAATGCTGTCGGTAAGTATGCTCCGTTTTCGGTGCTGGTCACTTTCGCCGAGAGGACGCTCAATATCTCCTTGCCGAATGCCTATAAGATTCGCGAGGAGGTGTTGAACCGCAAGACGAAGAGTACGGATTTTTTGGAACGGTTGATCGAGGCTTTAATCGAGAAGAGCACGAAATAGACATATTGAATAGCAGACGAATAGAAATATTCTTGCGGGTAGTGATGCGGGTACTGCCCGCATTTTATTTTTCGACGATTCGGAACTTTGTCCACGGAAATCGAAACAGAAAGATTATGAAATTGGACGCTATCATCGAAGATATGCAGGGATGCATCTTTGCGCTGCAACAGCGGATCGAAGAGTTGAAGACGATGGACGATAAGTCGGCCGAAACGATTCTGATGACCCGTCAGGAGGCTGCCGATCTGATCGGCAAGTCGCTGCGGCAACTGGATCGGGATTGCCGGCGATACGGCATCCGAAAGGTCCATGCCAACGGAGGGATCCGAATTCCCAAAATCGACCTCCTCGTGCATATGGGTCTGGTCGCACGACCGGCGGAGCCGCGCCAAAGCGAGTTGCAACGGGTATTGGGCAGATTCGGGCGACGATGAACTACCTCACGGAGATAAAACTCTTCAATGAGTGGCTCGAAACCGAACAGCTGCCATCCAATGCCATCGTATTGTGGTACGCCTTGATGTTCACGGCGAACCGCTGCGGCTGGCGCGACGAATTCGCAGTATCGTTCTCGGTATTGCAGAGCCGCACGAAACTCGACCGATCGACCGTCTGGCGAATGCGTAAAGTCTTGTCGGAAAGAGGAATTATCTCCGTGGAGGAACGAGGCGGCAATCGGAGCGCGCTTTATCGGCTGCATTCGTTCGAGCGGCTGTTTGCGTCGCAACGTACTACGCTGACTGCGACGCAATCCGACACGAATCCGTCCGAAGCGTTGCAAGGTGCGACGCTGTCTGCAACCGTACATAGACTGAACAGAGATTCTTCTGAAAAAGAAAAAACAAGCAAAAAAGAAAAAGGAAGTTCGGTGGGCGAAGAGAGAAAAAGTTGCGCGGAAAAGAGAGAAATGCCGCGTCTGAACCGGGCGCAGTTCCTCTCGACGCTCGATCCGGCGTGGCGGGAACCGATGACCGTATGGCTGGAGTACAAGCGCACCCGTCGCGAGAGTTATCGCAGCGAGTCGGGAGCGAGGAAATGTTTGTCGCTGCTGCGCAATCTCTCGGGCGGGGATCCGGCGATTGCCGCCGCCATCATCGACCGAAGCATCGCCAACAATTGGGCCGGACTGTTTCCGTTGCCGTCGGTACAGCCGGCACGGGGACAGCATCCCGGGCAGATCATCCATCCTGCGACCGATGAGCGTACCCGGCGGTTGTTGGAAAAGCTCGACCGCAAATGAAAAGTGGGACAATGACCTCTTTGCGCAAATACCGACGAACCTATTTTCACACGACAAAAACGAAACACCACATGAACCGCATCGCATCGCTTATCGATCGTATGGTCGCAGACAAACGCCTCGTCGTCCGCTCGCCGCACGACCTCTCGTGGGGCGACAGGGACTATTGCGAGG
>ERZ778517.272-NODE-272-length-60427-cov-6.392218_pt1 | contig 60427 bp, 60 predicted proteins | sample MGYA00510341_ERZ778517 | MGnify/ENA primary metagenome ERZ778517 (study PRJEB29527, sample SAMN07138964) | mouse gut metagenome | material: feces | host: mouse | place: China:Nanjing | collected 2016-01-25 ...
TTTTATTAGAGTACAGTTACGGATGGAAGGCATTCACGGAGGTACTGCAGACGGGATGCATCCTGGGGATCGCACTGACCCTGATCGCCCTGTCGCCGGTTTTTTCCGGAGAGAATTCTGTCAATACGCGGCAGATCTTATTCACCACGAAAGAGGGGCCGGCAAAGGATATCCTTGTCAAGATCGCGGCAGGAATAACTGTTGCGGCCGGGATCTATGCCGTGATCCTGCTGTTGGTTCTCGTGCTCTCGTGGAGCGTGTTCGGCCTGGATGGCCTGAACTGTTTCTACGGCCAGGTGATGCAGGGAGAGCCGTATATCAGTGACTGGAACGAATATCATAACGCCACCACCGATTATATGAGGGAATTTTTATGTTATTATGTCCTGTCCTGTTTTTTGGCGATGGCTGAGACCGGGGCGGTTTCGCTGTACTTTTCCGCACACTGCAAAAGCTCCCTGCAGTCGGTTGTAGCCGTCATTATCAGTATCCTGCTGCCGCTTCTCTTATTTATACTAAGACAGGATCAGAATTCTATATTTGTCATCATGAATGTATTTCCATTGATCTTACTCGGGATCGCGCTCATGAGTTTTGTCCCGGAATTTTCTAACAAAGGATATTCCTGCATCGCCAAAACCGTGTGCTGTGCGCTCCCGGCAGCCATGGGCTATTTTCTGAGATATCGTTTTCTCTTTTACGTATCACTTCCGATCTGGCTGATCATGGAGGGAATGTATTGGGATATAAGCATATGGAGAGAGATTTATCCATGGATGCTGTCCGCTGTAGTTGGTTTCGCGGCAGTGTCATCTGTGATCTTTCTTGTGTGCAGTTGGAGAAAATATAAGTGTTCGTAAAGAAACTGATTGAGAAATGCGGGTTCTGGGTATATAATAAGTACAGTTATACAATTCTAAAGATAAAGATCATAGTTTCAGAAATACAAGAGGAAGATCATATGCTGGAATACATATGCCCAAAATGCGGGACAAAAATATCTGTAAAAGAAGGACAGCGGCTGCCGTCGCTATACTGCAGGAACTGTATGAAGATTAATCAGTTGACTATGTTGAGAATGATACAGCCGCGTGACCTGAGACCCAATACATTAAAAAAGATACCGGAGGTATAGGCTGTGGTCATTGAGGGAATTTTTCAGGGAGAATCCCAATTCATGGAGTTTAAGGAAGATATCCCGCCTAAAAGCGAAAAATATATGAAAACAGTTGTGGCTTTTGCAAATGGCACTGGTGGAAAACTGATTTTCGGAGTGCAGGACAACACCTTGGCAGTGAAGGGCTTTGAGAAAGACGATGTGTTTCTGAAAATGGATGCCATTACCAATGCAATTTGTGACAGCTGTGAACCAAAGATCACACCGAATATCGCCATTCAGGAGGTCAATGGAAAATACGTGATCGTGGTGGAAATCTCATCGGGTATGCAAAAGCCCTATTATATCAAAAGCATGGGAATGATGGAAGGAACTTTTATCAGAGTTTCGGGTACGACAAGAAAGGCACAGGCATACACGATACAGGAATTCATTCTGGATGGTACGAACCGTAGTTTTGATCAAACAGAATCAGCGATGGTAGTCTCAGAAGCGGAAGTTTGTGCTTTTTGTGATAACATGTATCAATATGCCCTAAGTCTGTGTACCTCGGAAGAAGCAAAGCAGGCTATTCCAAAAGTAGGAAAAAAACAGCTTCTGTCGTGGAAACTGATTTCTGAAAAGAACGGAAAGATCATTCCCTCAAAAGGATATTTGCTGTTGAACGGCTGCAATGATGCATTTTCGGAAGCAACGATTCAATGCGCAGTATTTAAAGGGACTGTCAGAGATATCTTTATCACTAAAAAAGAATTTTCAGGCGCATTATATCAGCAGATCGATGATGCCTATCATTTTGTTCTGCAGCATATTAATCTCGGATGCCGGATTGAAGGTGTGGCAAGACAGGATATTTATGAGCTTCCAGTGAGAACGATCCGTGAGATGATCGCCAACGCCGTATGTCATCGCAGCTATCTATCCCCCGGCAAGATACAGGTAGCACTGTTTGATGACCGTTTGGAGGTCACCTCGCCAGGGATGTTGGATAACGATATTACAATTGAAAAAATGAAGACCGGTTTATCTAAGATCCGCAACAAGGGGATTGCCGCTGCATTTTCGTATATGAATGTAATCGAGGCATGGGGCAGCGGTATCCCCCGAATGTTTCAGGATGCAATGGAATACGGCCTGAGAGAACCAGAGCTGATCGACATGGGAAGTGATTTCAGGGTAAACTTGTACCGGGCTGAAACGAAAGTAGATCAATTTGGCGTGATCGAACCCGGAAATTGCAACTTTGGTGCCAATGGTGCCAATGGTGCCAACTTTGGTGCCAATGGTGCCAAAGTTGGCACCGATGAAGACGTTATTTTAAATTTGTTACGTCAAAATTCAAAGATCAGACAAAAGGAGCTTCATGAAGAGACAGGAATACCGATCAGAACGGTTAAACGGATCATGGCGGTATTACAGCAGAAGGGAAAAGTAGAACGTCAGGGCAGTAATCGCTCTGGAGAGTGGATCGTGAAATGATGCGAGTGGCTTTAGTTTCATTTCTCGGAAAAGCAGTGTTTACAGTAAAAACATAACAAGGAGGACAATATGGAACTAAAGTTTCGCGCAACGATACTTCAAAATGGAAATATGGATGCTGCCTATGTAGAAGTCCCATATGATATCAAAGAACTTTTTGGCAAAGGCCGTCTGCTGGTAAACGCCACTTTTGACGGCATTCCATACAGGGGACAGGTCGTAAAGATGGGCACCCCCTGCTATATCATCGGCGTAACCAGACAGATCCGCAGGCAGATCGGCAAGAGCTTTGGCGATACTGTCGAAGTTGTTCTGCAGGAAAGGGACAGCGAGGAAGCGCCCCTGTGGAAATGCCCCAAATGCGGGAAGACATTTCAGAAAAAAGGACAGAGTCATTTCTGCGGGGAAAAGCCGGAAAACATCGATGCATATATCCAATGCCAGGATCCGGATAAACAGGAGGCACTACAGCATATCCGTCAGATCCTCCGAAGCGCATTGCCGGAAGCGGAAGAGCGCATCTCATGGAGTATGCCAACTTACTGGAAAAAGCACAATATTCTTCACTTTGCCGCATCGAAAGGACACATTGGACTGTATCATCACACTTTAAGGAGGAACTCCAGGACTACAAGACCGATAAGGGGACGATCCGTATCCCTTACGGCAGGATTGATGACGCGTTGATCGCAAAGATCGCAAAATGGTGCTGGGAAACCGGAAACCATGCGTAACTTTATAAATATAGTCAAATTAAACATGCCATGAAAATTCTGATATCAGGATTTTCATGGCATGTTTGGTTTTAATCGGTTCTTGCAGATCAAATGTAAGGCAACTGAAAAGGTACTGTAGTCACCCTTATTGTCGGCATCTGTGCAGGGCTGCCGGCAGTGTGATCGCCTCCGTATGACTGCCCGTTGAATAGGATATTAACAGGATGTTCTCACAGATATCATGAAAATACCTGCGATTTTTGCGAAATATCCTGCGATGATATTGACATCCTATCAATTGATCGTTATAATATCAATTGATAGAATATGGCGTCGGAGGTGGCTTAGAATGGCAAACAGCGTGCTGATTGGCAAAATTCACATGGATTGTCCCATTTGTAATATGCTCCACGAGGTGGAAGAGCGGACTCGAATGACCAGCACCTTCATGAAAGGTGAAAAGGTATTCTATGAGGAACATTTTTACATTTGTACAAACAACAGCAGCACGAGCAATTCCGAAAGTCCGGGTGATCAAAAGGACAGCCGCGAATTTCAGCCAGAGAGCCTGGTAAACAGCAACCAGATGGCGGCGAGAAACGCATACCGCAGGACACACGATCTGCTTACTTCCGATGAGATCGTTGCGGTGCGCGAGAATTATGGCCTGACACAGGTGGAAGCGGCCAGACTGCTCGGCTGGGGGGAAGCGACCATCGCCCGGTATGAGAGCAAGGCAATACAGGACGAGGCTTATGACACGATGCTGCGCATCATACAGGAAAATCCGCTCCAGGCGATCGCTCTATTGGATAAAAACAGTGACAAGTTTCCGGAGCCGAAGAGAATGCAGATACGGACCAGGATGGTAGAAAGACTGGATTCTTACGGAAAAGAGTTTCTGAGCCGTCAGGTTTTTGCGGGTGAGTATGTAAAATTTTCCGTCCCTTCTGATTTTAACGGCTATAAGCTGCTTGACATTGACAAAGTTGAAAGCGTTGTCTCATACTTTGCAGAGCGGATCGCAGATCTATACAAAATCCAGCTCGTGAATCTGCTCTGGTATGCCGATGCATTATTCTTTAAAACCTGCGGCAACTCCATGACAGGGCTGGTCTACCGCCATGAGTCCATGGGAATGATGCCGATCGGTCATGCGAGTCTGACAGGTCTGAAAAATGTGATCGTGCAGGCGGAGGAGGACTATGAGTCATCCAGATATCGATTTTATCAAAATGCTGCACTGGATCCGTTCGGATTGTCCAAAAACGAAACAGCAGTTCTGGATACCACGATAGCCAAATTCAGAAATTATGATGCTGCCCTTATGGTCTCCTATGTCCAGGAAGAGGCCGCATACACGCAGACAGGGTCCGGAAATATCATTCCATACAGCCTTGCCAAAAAAATGCGTGCTCTCTAGAGCGTGTTTCAAGCTTACCAGATTCATATGCAGAGAAGGAAAGAGCAATGAAGAAATCAAAAAGAGAAATTCTATTTACAGTGGCAGCGGCGGCAATGCTTGCCAATAATATGACCGTATGTGCTGCGCCTGAGAGAATGGCAGACGGCACGATCTTCGATGCGGCGTACTATGCCGACACCTACCCGGATGTACCGGCAGAAGTAGGGACAGATCCTCTGGCATTATACCAGCATTATGTCAGTTTTGGGAGATCAGAGGGACGATCCGCGACCGATCCGGCAGATGCTGAACAGGTGTCCAGGATGCAGGCGGAGGTCCGGCAGCTCACGATATCCTTTGCCGGGGACTGCACACTGGGCGGTTTCAAAGGACAAGGCGGCGGAAATCTGTGGCGGGATTACTATAATCTATATGGAAACGATTACTTTTTCAAAAATGTGCGGGAAATCTTTGATCAGGATGATATCACTTACGTCAATCTTGAAGGTGCTTTGACGCCATATAAACAGGTTGCGGAGAAGAAATATCCGATCAAAGGCGAGCCGGAATATGTCGGCGCCCTCCAGAGCGGTTCCATAGAAGTGGTAAATCTGGCCAACAATCATACCTATGACTGCGGACAGGCGGGGTATGATTCCTGCAGACAGATTCTGGAAGACCATGGAATCGCATACTGCGGAGAGCTGGAGACATGTACGCTTGAGCGCAATGGCATCCGGACAGGATTTATCGGATTAAACTGCTGGTCAATGAACAATGCGCTGACAAAAAAGCTCCAGAACCTGATCCTTGAATTAAGAAATAACGGATGCAATATCATCTGCGTTATGTTCCACGGAGGGATTGAACGGGAATATGAGAGCAATGCCGTAACGGAATCATTTGCACATCGTGCGATTGACTACGGAGCGGATATTGTTGTCGGGGCACATCCGCATGTGGTTCAGGGCATTGAAGTATATCAGGGAAAAATCATCTGTTACAGCCTTGGCAATTTCAGCTTTGGCGCAAACAAAAATCCAAGCGATAAAGATACGTTTATCTTTCAGCAGACCTTTTTTGTGGATAATTCCGGAACTGCTTCCTATGGACAAAGCAAAATCATTCCCTGTAAAGTATCTTCAACAGACATTAAAAATGATTACTGTCCAACACCACAAACAGGCGAAGAATATGACCGCATCATGCAAAAACTCGCAAGGTGCAGCCTGAGATATCCTGTCAGTTATTTCGAATAAATGTATTTTTGGTGTATTTGTGGAAATAGGGGGAGTGACGTCTGTTTATTCGCAAAAGCATACTTTAACGAATAGTTGGTGCTGTAGATGCTTCATTTATGATATTTCGTCTGGCGCCAACTAGTTGTTAAAGTATTCAACAAAAAACCTGTGAGTGCCGTGACTCACAGGTTTTTTTGTTATTTGTTTTCATCCTTAGGATCCTGATCTGTAGCATTGTCTTGTTTTATTTTCAACTTTTCATGTCCTTTGACCAAAATTTGTGTGATATCTCCAAATGGTTTTTTGGCGTTTTCAGCAAATTCTACATATTCGCTGGATCCTACATCAATATATAACAGTCTCAAATATTTTTTGGTTTCCGGGGACAGGTTTTTTGCGGATAATCTTGTCTCGATCAAAGATTTCATGAACGCAAACAAGATTGCAAAAATCGGCACGCCCACGACCATTCCCATGATTCCCCAGATCCCTCCAAACAAGGTAATGGAAAATATTACCCAGAAACTTGACAAACCAGTTGAACTCCCGAGGATTTTGGGACCTATGATATTTCCGTCAACCTGCTGTAATATTATGACTAATATTACAAAATAAAGTGCCTGCAGCGGATCAATAAAAAGGATCAGTAATGTGGATGGAATTGCTCCCAAAAAGGGGCCAAAAAATGGAATGATATTTGTTACCCCGATGATCACACTGATCAACACACAAAACGGTGTTCCAAGTATGCTTGTCACAGCAAAACATATGATACCGATAATGATCGAATCCAATATCTTTCCGACAAAGAAACCGCCGAAAGTCTTATGGGCAAAACGCACATTACTGATAAAACGGTTGGCACGGTTCACAGAACAAAAGGCATACACCATTTTCTTGGCCTGGGCGGCAAACAACTCTTTGCTTGACAGCAAATAAATGGAAATGATAAAACCGATCACCAGGTTCCAGATTTCCTTGAAGATAGAATAAACACTCATCGAAACTGATGTGATGACATTGATGAGACCACTAAACTGTGATAACATCTCTGTCACATTGTTCAGGCTGTTGAGCTGAGGCAGGATCTCACTGTTGATCACTGTTGTAAAGTCCGTGGAGGACTGGTATATAAAGTCCATAACACTCTTTTGAAATTCAGGATTGTCATTTAAAAGGTTGGCGATCCAGAGACCAAAGGTATTGATATAACTCGGAAATTGTTCTAATATAGTACGGATGCTGTTGGCGATCTGCGGTATAACGATCGAGAAAAATACATAGATTGCCCATAAAACCAATAAATCTGTGATTAAAATGGAGAGAAAACGTTTTGGATTCTTCTTATCTTCCTTTTTGATCATAACAAAAAAAGGAGTGGTGATGATACGCTCTGTTGCATTCACAAGTGGAGCCAGCAAATATGCCAGTATGAATCCGTCTATGATAGGCATTAAAATCGAAAAAAGATTTTTTATTGTAGATGAAAGGCTGTCGATGTGAAAGATCACATAATAGCTCACAAAACCCCCAAGAACCACAAAAAATGCTGTAAGTCCCCATTTAATATAGTCTTTATTACTTTTCATTTCCTGACTATCTCCTATCTTTTCCAATTTTTAATTGGAATTATTTTGTAAAATGGTATAAAATGATTATAGCATATTTGTACGTATATTTGTACTAAAGTTTTATTAATTATCAGAGGAGCTGCGTTCAAGTGGAAAAAGTAAACAAATCGACTTATCACGATGAGGTCAATAAAAAAAATATTATGCATTTAAGGGAACTGTTAGATACACTCCCACCCTTTTGCGGGCAATACTTCAGGGGTATGCAGGAATACATATCCAGCAGGACACGGGTTGCCTATGCCTATGATATCCGTGTGTTTTTTGAATATCTTCATGATAACAATCCTGTTTTCAAAAAAACGCCGATCAGGGAATACCGGCTTGAAATTCTCGATCTCATCACCAGGCTGGATATTGAGGAATACCTGGAGCACTGCACGTATTATACCAAAGATGGCAAGGAATATATGAATGATGAAAGAGGCAAGGCAAGAAAACTCGCATCATTGAGAAGCTTTTACAATTATTTCTTCAAAAACGAGATGATCGAAAAGAACCCTGCCGCTCTTGTCCAGATGCCCAAACTGCATGATAAGGAAATTGTCAGATTAGATCCCGATGAAGTCGCCATACTGCTCGATACCGTCGAGAATGGGGAAAATCTGACCAAAAAACAACTGCAGTACCATGAAAAAAATAAGCTGAGGGACATCGCACTTCTTACACTGATGCTTGGAACCGGAATTCGAGTATCCGAATGTGTTGGTATCGACATACAGGATGTCGACTTCAAAAACAACGGTGTCAAAATACGGCGCAAAGGCGGTTATGAGGCGGTTGTATATTTTGGCGAAGAGGTTGAGATCGCGCTTCTTGACTATCTCGAGCAGCGTTCTGCCATGACACCTGTGGAGGGACATGAAGATGCCCTGTTTCTGTCCATGCAGAATAAGCGGATCACTGTGCGTGCCGTAGAAAATCTCGTCAAAAAGTATGCTTCTGTGGTCACATCACTGAAAAAGATAACGCCGCACAAATTGAGAAGTACTTATGGCACCACTCTTTACAGGGAAACCGGTGATATTTACCTTGTGGCAGATGTGCTGGGTCACAAGGATGTCAATACCACCAGAAAGCATTATGCCGCACTTGAGGAAGACAGACGGCGCCAGGCTGCAAAAGCTGTCACTTTGAGGGAAAAACGCTGACGAGCTGCAGGAATATGACCGATGCCGCAGATCCTAATCACTCACAAATTCCGATGTGTAATATGGAACTATGACATAGTGTCCGGCAACAATATCATCAGAGTACAGCGTATTCAGTTTCATTACTTCTGAGACGTATTCATTGATGTCCTTATAATGAGCTGGATCAAAATTGACATTGGCGATAGACCATAAAGTATCCCCTTTTTCTATTTCGACACTCTTGTAATATTTGTAGGAAGGCTGGTGTTCCATATCATTTGCTTCTGTCGAAAAAGAAATCAGTAAAATCGATACTGTTATGATCATAAATAAGGATACGATCAGTGCGCTCCTGTGGCGTCTCACTTGCCTTTTGCGGTTCTGCCTGTTGATCAGCGCCTTTGTTGTGTAATCTGTATGATTCATAAAGCATTACTCCTTTACAGAAATAGAACGAACATGATTTCCAAACAATTATTCCGAACAGCTGTTTAAGACAGATTATACAGAACAAAGATTTGCTTGTCAATACTTTCTCAAAAAATTTCCAAACAATTTTTCGGAATATATGTTTGCAATTTTCTGTAAGGTGTGTTATAATAACAAAAAAGGAGGCATAAAAAATGGCATATGGAAAAATAACAGCAAAACAAAAAGAAATCTTGGAATTTATTAAAGCGGAGATTCTCAGAAAAGGATATCCGCCATCAGTTCGGGAGATCTGCGAGGCCGTAAACCTTAAGTCCACATCTTCCGTTCATTCACATCTTGAGACACTTGAGAAGAACGGATATATCAGAAGGGATCCGACAAAACCCCGCGCTATTGAGATCATGGATGACAGCTTCCAGATGGTCAGACATGAGATGACAAGTGTCCCGATCGTGGGAACTGTCGCAGCCGGCTTACCGATCCTTGCCGAGCAGAATATTGAGGGCTACTTCCCTATTCCTGCCGAGATGGTTCCGGCCGGCGAGTCCTTTGTATTGAAGGTCAAAGGCGACAGTATGATCAATGCAGGTATTTTCAATGGGGATCAGATCTTCATCCACGCCTGCAACACAGCTGAAAATGGTGATACTGTTGTCGCCCTTGTCGATGATTCTGCCACTGTTAAGACATACTATAAAGAAGACGGACACTACAGGCTTCAGCCGGAAAATGACACAATGGAGCCCATTATTTTAGATGATGTAGAAATTCTTGGAAAAGTTTATGGTGTTTTTCGTCTATATCACTAAATCCCAGCGACATCGAACATAACTTGTAATAAAAATTTCATATTTATTACAAAAAAATGACGAAAGTGATCAAATCTTTCATATTTGATCGCTTTCGTCACAAATTTTATCATTATATGGACGCTATATCAACGGTCTTCCCGTCACGCCACATGCGTTCCAGATCATAGAATCCACGGCTCTCCCTGTCAAATATGTGTACAAGAATATCGTTGTAGTCCATCAGTATCCAGTTTGCGGTGTTGTAGCCTTCAACGCTTCTCGGCCGGATTCCGGCCATGGATAGCTTCTCTTCCACATTGTCTGCCAGTGCCTGGATCTGGCTCACGTTTGTACCGTTTGTGATCACAAAATAATCTGCGATCGTCGATACCCCACTGATGTCAATGAGCTGTATATCTTCTGACTTCTTGTCTTCAAGAGCCTCAACAATTGTTTTTAAAGCAGTATTGTCTGTATTCAAGCGAAATTCCCTCCTTTATATGTAGGCTGTACATAACTGTCATATGTCGTCTGTGTCATCTGGTCTATCGGATTTCCCTTTTCCTCAAGGAATTTTAGCGTATTTGACAAAATTTTTTCCATAGCTTTGTCAATGTCAATAAATGCAAGCTGGCGGATCGCATCAAGCTCCGGGATCGGATTGCGGGAAGGTTCTATATAATCCGCGATAAAGATTATTTTTTCCAGCAATGACATATCGGGACGCCCTGTGGTATGCCACGTGATGGCCTGCAGGATATCCTCGTCCTGTATGTCAAATTTTGTTTTCGCAATGTAGGCGCCCACTTTTCCATGCAGAAGATATGGATGCCTGGCTTCAAAATCGCTGTATGGAATATCATTTTTGTCACAAATATGAAGTTTTTTGTCATTATCCATGCATTTGGCACAGTCATGAAGAAGCCCTGCAGTTTCCGCCCTCCTCATAAAATCAGGATTGCTGGGATCAGGATTATACCGCATAGCCATAGCAACGGCCGTGTATGCGACACCAAGCGTATGATGATACCGGTCTTTTGTCAGATGTTTTTTCAAATATTTCTTAATCTTCTTCATAATATAAATGCTCCTGTTCTATATAGTGCGCAACCTCCGGCGGCACAAGCGCCGAGATCGATCGGCTGCATTTTACTTTTGCTCTTATATCTGTAGATGATATTTCTAATTTAGGCATATTTAAATAAATGATCTCTGCACCAGATTCCGCCAGAATCCTTCCCTTCTTCTGGATCGCATCAAGGTCATAGTCATCTCTTACCGCGCATACCAGTACTGCCATGCGAAAGATCTGCTCCGGATCCCGCCACTGTTCTATCTGAAACAGAATATCCGCCCCTATGATAAAGAAATACTGCGCATCGGGGTCTGATGTCGTCAGATACTCTAATGTCTCCACTGTGTAAGTGTTTCCCGATTTCTGAGCTTCGATCAGGGACAGCTCGAAATCAGGATACTGCTCTATAGCCAAGGCCACCATATCAACCCGCTTCTGCGTTTCAAGAACATTGCTTTTCATATAGGAATTTCCGCTTGGCATAAACAGGATTTTATCCAGCAAAACCTGTCTTTGTGCCTCTGCGGCTAACAGCAGATGACCATTGTGGATGGGATTAAAGGTACCTCCCATAATGCCGATTCGCGTTCCGCTTTTCATGGAATACCTCCATTGTTTATCTGGGCAGGATTATTTTAGGATTTTCCTTAAACGGTTTGTATAACACGATCTTCTTTCCGATCACCTGAACCACCTGTGCGTGTGTACGCTCTGCGACAACATTTGCGATCTCTTTGGGATCGTCGGTACAATTCTTTAGAACCGCTATTTTTATCAGCTCATGTGTATGAAAAACCTCTGAGATCGCCTCGACGTTCTCCGGCGTCACTGATGACTTTCCGATCTGAAATACGGGTTCTATATTCATTGCCAGTCCTTTTAGATAGGATCTCTGTTTGCTTGTCATCATAGTATCTATTTCCCTTTCCATTACTCTTTATAATAACTAAATGCCAGCCCGTACATCCGCACAGTATCACCCTCCTGAATGCCGAGCGCCTCCAGTTCATCCAGTATTTCATTCTTTTTGAGAAATTCCTGGAAAAATTTGAATCCGCGCTCCGATTCAAGGTTGGTATATCCGAGCATTTTTTCGATGCGCGGCCCTTCCACGATATACTCATTCTTCTTCTCGTCATATTCGACGGTATAAGGCTCATTTCCCACAACGATCTCTGTATCGGGATTGAATTCAGGCTCAAAGACTGTGGGCGGCTCATTGATCTGGGAAAGCAGATCTCTCACATAATACAAGAGCTCATTCAATCCCTGGCCCGAAACAGCCGAGACCGGAAATACCCTGATTCCTTTTGGCTCAAATTCCTCTTTGATCGCAGCGACAGGATCTTCATCATTTCCGGCATAGATCGCGTCGATCTTATTAGCAGCGATCACCTGGGGTCTGTGTGCCAGATCCGCATTGTATGCTTCGAGTTCCTTATTGATCGCATAAATATCTGCGATGGGATCACGCCCTTCCGTCGAAGCCGCATCAACCAGATGAATCAGCACTTTCGTGCGTTCGATATGGCGGAGAAACTCATAACCGAGCCCCACGCCTTCAGATGCACCCTCTATAAGTCCTGGAATGTCTGCGATCACAAAGCCTTTTCCGTCATCGAGATCCACAACGCCGAGATTCGGGTTTAAGGTCGTAAAATGGTAATTGGCGATTTTGGGTCTGGCGTTTGTTACGCGTGACAGGAGGGTGGATTTTCCGACATTTGGAAAACCGACAAGACCTACATCCGCGATCACTTTCAATTCAAGGAAGAGATCGAGCTCCTTCGATGGCTGCCCTGGCTGGGCATACTTGGGCGCCTGCATTGTGGATGTGGCATAGTGCTGGTTGCCATTCCCCCCTTTTCCGCCGCTCAATATGATCTGTCTGCGATTTTCACCTGACATATCAGCGATGATCTTTCCGGATTCCAATTCCCTTACAACAGTTCCCTCAGGTACTTTCACAATGATGTCCATGCCGTTTTTTCCACGGCAGTTCCGCTTTCCGCCCTGTTCTCCGTCCTGGGCACAATATTTTCTGATATGGCGGAAATCAGTCAGCGTGTTGAGCCCCTCATCAATCTCAAATATGACACTGCCGCCGTCGCCGCCGTCGCCGCCGTCGGGACCACCGTTCGGCACATATTTTTCGCGCCGGAAAGATACATGCCCGTCGCCGCCCTTGCCGCTTCTGATATATATTTTGGCTCTGTCTGCAAACATTTTATTCTAAACCTTTCTATATAGATTTTTCCTGCAGGTCTTATACGGAAAAGGCTTCAGGTGAAACCTGAAGCCTTAGTAGATTCACAATCTGGTCTTATTTCTCCTCTACAGGATATACGGAAGCCTGTTTTCTGTCCCTTCCTTTTCTCTCGAATCTGAGTACACCGTCAACTAATGCAAACAATGTATCATCTCCGCCGATTCCAACATTTACGCCCGGATGGATCCTGGTTCCACGCTGTCTATATAAAATGTTTCCTGCCTTTACGAACTGACCATCTGCCCTCTTTGCACCTAATCTCTTAGACTCGGAATCTCTACCGTTCTTAGTAGAACCAACTCCCTTTTTATGCGCAAAAAACTGAAGATTTAACTTCATCATGGTACTACACCTCCTTGATTATGAGTTCGAAATATTTTTTGCCGTAATTTTGTTCGATTCCTTTTAAACCCATCACCATCGAGTCCATCAAAAGTTTTGTCCTGTCATTGATCCGGTCGGGAAAATGACATTCGATACTGCCCTCTTTTTCATCGCTTTCGGCAACGAAGTTTTCTTTTGCCAGCTCTTCTATAGAATTCAGCGTATTGATCACTAATATCGAGATCGCTGCACATACGATATCGCTGCCTGACTTTCCAAAGCCGGCATGTCCCATACAGGTGAATCCTTTATAACTGCCTTTGGATTTAAAAATAACAATCGTAGTCATACTATCTGAACGAACAACATCTATTAAGCGTTGATTTTATCAATCTTAACTCGAGTGTATGCTTGTCTATGACCGTTCTTTTTGTGATAGCCTGTCTTTCTCTTATACTTGTAGACGATGATCTTACGATCTCTGCCCTGTTCCATAACAGTAGCGGAAACCGACGCGTTCGCCACATCTGCGCCTACCTTGAGAGAATCATTGCTAACAGCAATAACATTGTCAAAAGTTACAGTGTTTCCTATCTCAACATCAAGCTTTTCTACCTTGATCACGTCCCCCTCGGAAACCTTGTACTGCTTTCCACCTGTTGCAATAATTGCGTACATATTGCACCTCCTAAATAATTACTCGCTAACTTTGGTAGTATTCTGAAATACACTTCAACCTAGTTATGCGGCATACTCATATATACTAACATTTTTGTGGATGATTGTCAATGCTTTTTTCTTCAGAACTTCTGCCTTTCTGCCCCAAACTGTTCCGCCAGCGACTTCAGCGTCTTTTTGCGCGTGATCTCCACCAGTCCAAGCACAGTCATATCGATCACATCTGTCTGAATACGGTCCTTCCTGGCATGAACTCTTAACTCCTGCAGCAGAGCCTCTTCCTTCTGGCGGTCCTCCATGTTGATAAAATCAACCAATATCATTCCCGTGAGGTTTCGAAGCCGGATCTGGCGCATGATCTCACGGGCAGCTTCCAGATTGATCTGGTAGATGTACTCATCCGCGTCTTTTTTTGAGATATTCTTTCCGGAGTTGACGTCGATCACATACATCGCTTCTGTCTTCTCGATGACCAGGTAGGCGCCGGACTTAAGCCATACTTTTCTCCCAAGCAGTTCCTCGAGCTGCGTCTCTACGCGGTAAAGCTTATATAATGGATAATCGTCATCCTGATACAATGAGATGCGGGTGAGCTGTTCTGGCATATACAGTTCTGCAAATTCCTTTATTTCATCGCAGATCTGCGGGTCGTCCGTAACGATCTGCTGATACAGAATCCCCTCGTCCCGCATATGTGTCAAATAGGGAGAGGGTGCTTTCCAGATCTGACTGTAACATGTCCTGTGAGGACCATTCTGAAGCAGTGCGGACATTTTGCCATTCAGACAGCTTATCTCATCCCGGACTGGCTGTAACACATCTGTATCATCATCTTCTTTGGTATCCAATGTATGCAAAAGCGAAACTGCGTTTGTGCGGATGACGACACCGTAGTCCGTTTCCCCGGGAATGGCTGCCCGAAGCTGCTCTTTCTCGGCTTTGGTGCACTTTCTGGATACTCCTTTATAGGTGTTGCCATAAGAAACGACGCTGTACCTGCCAGCCAGTGACAGATTGGTGGTAAATACGGCATCCTTTGTCCGAACAGCCTCCTTTTCAAGCTGGACCAGTATCTCATCTCCGGCCAGTATCCTGCCGTCATATCTGCGGTTGGTCAGGACAGGGGCATAGTCCGTGTGAATGGGCAGATAGCCTTTTTTGTCCGGCGCATAGTCTATGAATGCCGCGTTGATCTGCCTTGCGACATTCTTCACCTTTGCGACAAAGATATCGCCTATTTTCGCATCCGATATGTTTTCGTCGGAATGTGTGAAGACGACAGATTCCATCTTGCCAGTTCCGGGATCTGACACAAACGACAGGATGCCATCCCTGTATCTTGTTATGACATAGCGCATAGATTCCATTGCAGTATCACCTTTCCTATTCAGTAATCACTCCCAACGAATCCGAGCGGTTTCAGCTGGACATCCTCCGAAGTCCCGACATTGGTGTACGTTTCCTCACGCGTGATCAGTAGCGCAGATTCATCAAACGCCTCATTCTTATAGTCAAATAGCGCTTTGACAACGAGCGAGGGCTTAATGTTGCCAGCGCTGCTGGCATCGACGGTCAGATCGATGGAATTGTCCGCCTCATTATAACTGCACGCGAATATATAGGGTTTCATATCGAACGTTGTTTCACTCTTTTTCGTCTTTTTTGTCACAAGTATTTCGTCTTGACTGAAAAAGTCATCCATATCCGACCTGGTCAAGGTTTGAGGACAGCATTCTTCCCGAAAAGAAATGGTGTAACGTGCCGCCGCAACACTTGCCATTGCATTGCCTGCATGGTCGGGAAGCAGCCTGGCCTCCAGTACTCTGATACCGTCAACCATCTGCGCATTGAGTGCATTGGTCAACCCCTCGGAACTCGTCAGTGTATTGACTTCAATGTCCATATACTCGCCATTGCTCTCGAGACCAACTCCGAGCGGGGCTGCAAACGACATGATCTGATGCGGGCTGAAGCCTGTTGAGTAGGCAATGTCGATACCCGCGCGGCGGACCGCCTTCTGAAAATAGCGCATGACGTCCAGGTGGCCGATAAATCTAAGAGCGCCATGCTTGGAAAATTTTACTCGTAATCTCACTTTTTTCCTCCCAACTATCTCACTGTACATATCCCACACTGAAATCTGGCCGCGCCGCAGCCACTGCACTGCTGCTGGCAGTTTGGCGTCACCTGTCCGGCAAGCGCCCGCTGCCACTCACGCTTTAAGAATTCCTTTGAAACGCCGCAGTCGATAAAATCCCATGGAAAGATCTCATCCAGACTGCGCTCGCGTGTCGTATAAAAGCCTGTGTCAATGCTGCATTCAGCAAAAGTCTCCATCCACACATCGTGTTTGTAGTACTCTCCCCACGCGTCAAAGATACAGCCCTTCTGATATGCTTTCAGGATCGGCCCGCACAGGCGTCTGTCTCCGCGGGCGAGGATTCCCTCCATGACGCTGGCGTCTGTCTCATGCCAGTTGTATTTGATGCTCTTCTGGTTCAGCTGTTCCGCGACAGCTTTTCTGGTCGTGTAGGCTTTCTCCAGGAACTGTTCCCTGGTACACTGCGGCGCCCACTGAAACGGCGTAAAGGGCTTTGGAACGAAGAACGACGTGCTGGCGACGATCTGCACCTTTCCGTTTCTTTTCTCCTTTGGCACCGTATCATAGAATACCGCCGCGATCTTGTTGGAAAGTTCGGCTATGCCTCTGATATCTTCCTCTGTCTCCGTCGGGAGTCCCAGCATAAAATAGAGTTTTACCCTGTTCCAGCCGCCCTCAAATGCCTGCGCAGCCCCCTTTAAGATATCTTCTTCCGTCAGCCCTTTGTTGATGACATTTCTAAGCCGCTGGCTCCCGGCCTCCGGTGCAAACGTAAGGCTGCTCTTTCTGACATCCTGCACTTTTTTCATGACATCGAGCGAAAAGGCATCGATCCGAAGGGACGGAAGGGATATATTGACCTTTTTTTCGCTGCATTTATCGATCAGGAAGTTTACAAGCTCTTCAAGCTGGGAGTAATCACTGGAACTCAGGGAACTCAAAGAGATCTCGTCATATCCTGTGCTGTCGAGCATTTTTACCGCGTAATCCCGGAGCATCTCCACGCTTCGCTCCCGCACAGGCCGGTACAGCTGCCCTGCCTGGCAGAAACGACAGCCGCGGATACAGCCCCTTTGGATCTCAAGGACTACCCTGTCCTGTGTACATTTGATAAATGGTACGACTGGTTTTTCAGGATAGTATGTGTCCGATACATCTGTGACGATCTCCTTCATCACCGTCCGGGGAATGCCGGGGCGTGTCGGTTCGAAGGATCTGATCGTGCCGTCATCATGATAACGCACTTCATAGAAGCACGGCACATACATTCCGGGGAGCTTTGCCGCTTCCTCCAGAAAGGCTTCCCGGGACAGACCGTTCTTCCGGCTTGTTTTGTACAGATCCAGAAGGGCACGGTACTGCGTCTCCCCCTCTCCGATATAGAACATGTCGAAAAAATCAGCAATCGGTTCAGGATTATAGCTGCAGGGGCCGCCGCCGATCACAATGGGATGTTCCCATGTCCGCTCTGCTGCCAGCAACGGGATCTGTGACAGATCCAATATCTGCAGGATATTTGTGTAGCACATCTCATATTGGATCGTGATACCCAGAAAGTCAAAATTCCTGATCGGATCCTGTGATTCCAGCGCAAACAGGGGAATCTTTTTTTCACGCATGACCGCGTCCAGGTCAGGCCAGGGCGAGTAGACACGCTCGCACCAGGTATCCTCGAAACGATTGAACATATCGTACAATATCTGGATACCAAGGTGCGACATGCCGATCTCATAAACATCGGGAAAGCACATCGCAAACCGGACAGAAATATCCTGTTTGTCTTTCATCACACTGTTTACTTCGTTTCCGATATAACGTGCCGGTTTTTCGACTTTTAGCAATATTTCATCGCTCAAAGCTAGATTTCTCATATCAATCCCCTGTTCTATTCATATTTCTATTCATATTTCTATTGTGGAAGCTGCGGTGCGGCCGGCTGTGGGAGCATTTTGCCATCGACATCGAAAATGTAGGGGATTCCGTCGATCTCGACGATTCCCGTCTGCATATTTCCATTGATATCAAAATAATATACACTGCCGTTGATCGTTACCAGCCCGACTGCCATATGCCCGTCTGCCTCGTAATATTTCGCTGACACACCGTCATTAAACCATCCCGTGTACATCGAACCATCTGCTGCAAACAGATAGGAGAGACCATTTAAGTTCACTGTGCCGGTCATCATATGCCCAAGCTCATCAAAGAGATAGGTTTTTCCTTCGATCGTCTGCCAGCCTGTCACCCTGTGGCCGTCCACCATCGACAGATAATAGCTGTACATACCGTCGTTAAACCATCCATATGCCATTGAGCCGTCCGCTGCGAACAGGAATGTCTGGTTGCCGATCGTCTGCCAGCCTGTCTGCATCACTCCGTTGGCATCAAAATAATAATATTTGTTGTTGACAATGCTAAGTCCGGTGAGCATGTGCCCGTCTTCTGCAAAAAAACGCTTTCCATCGGGAAAATCAAGAAATCCAATATACATCGGTCCCTCCGGCGCAAAATAGTAGAACAGGCCATTCAGGTTCTGAAGCCCGGTGAGCATTTTCCCATCCGCGCCAAAGAAGTACATCCCCAGTCCGATCGGCGTGAAACCGACCGCCATGACACCGTCCGGCTGCAGGTAATACATGCTGCCATCGAGCGGCAGCCAGCCTGTCACCATGCGCCCGGCAGGATCGAGATAATATTTTGCAGTCCCCAGGTCAAGCCAGCCCCGCTGCATCTTGTAGTTGATGTAGAAATACAAATAGCCTTTTCTGGGAACCCATCCCGTATTTACGATGCTGGTGGAATAATCTTTCAGGGCGTAGTCCAGATCGACGTCGCCGGCGATCCCGGGAACACTGCCCGTACTTGAGTACTGCCATATGGCTGCGTCGGGGATCTCACACGCAGCCGCCCACTGCGCTACCCACTTGTCATAGAAGACCGGTCCTATCCGGTCGCGGAACCAGCTGGTGCTGGTATATACCATCGGATAATATCCCTCTGCCTCGATCATGGCACAGAACGTGTTTGCCATGAGGGACAGTGTCTCCGGGGAGAGGGATTTCTGGACATTATCCTCCACATCCCACACTACCGGATAAGATACCTGGACATTCTGGATGGCATTTAACACAAACTGCGCCTCCGCTGCCGCCTCCTCGACACTTTTCGCGTAAGAGTAAATGTAGACACCTGTCTTGATACCCGCCTGCTGTGCGGCAAGCATATTGTAGTTAAAATATGGGTCGATGCCGGATTTCATGCTGCCGACCTTGATAAAGGCAAACGAGACACCGCTCTGCGCCACTGCCTGCCAGTTGATCGCTCCCTGGTATTTTGATACGTCAATCCCCTTTTCTATGGCTGCCGCTTCCGATGGAAAAGCCGGCGCGCAGCAAAGCATGCACGCCGCAAGAAGCGCGCAGATGATCCGTGTAATTTTGTTGGCTGATCCCTGTTTCTTCATCAGTCACCTGTCCTCTCTGTCTATGTATTGAATGGTTTCCTAAGTTTCTTTCAGCCTACAGGCTTCCCTTTGTCGAGAGCACATCCTCTATGCGCCCATCCATTGACACCGCCTCGTCAAGCGCCTTGGCAAATGCCTTGAAAACAGCTTCGATCATATGGTGGCTGTTCCCGCCGCTGAGCATCCGGATATGGATGTTCATCCCTGCACTGTAAGATACGGCGTAGAAGAATTCCCGCACCAGCGAGGTGTCAAAACTGCCGACCATATCATTTGGAAAGCTGCAGTCGAACTGCAGATACGGTCTGCCGCACAGGTCCACCGCACACAGCGCCAGGGCATCGTCCATTGGCAGGATAAAATATCCGTACCGTTTGATCCCCTTCTTGTCACCGACAGCTTCCCTGATCGCGCCGCCAAGCACGATACCGGTATCCTCAACCGTATGGTGTCCGTCGACCTCCAGATCTCCTGTCACCTTGATGTCCAGATCAAAAAAGCCATGCCTGGAAAAGCCCTCGAGCATATGGTCAAAAAAACGGATACCTGTGTCGATAGACGCTTTTCCGCTCCCGTCCAGACTCAGCTTCATCATGATATTGGTCTCCTTGGTGACTCTCTTCATTTCTGCGATTCTGTCCATGATCCTATCCTTTCTGGTCTGTCCGATCTTCAAAACGCACATGGATCGAATTGGCATGCGCGGTAAGTCCCTCTTTTCTGGCAAAAAGCTCTATATCCTCATGAACCTTTTCCAACGCTTCCCTGGAGTATGCGATCACACTGGATTTCTTCACATAATCATCAACGTTCAGCGGTGAGAAGAATTTTGCCGTGCCGTTTGTCGGAAGGACATGGTTGGGACCGGCATAATAATCTCCAAGCGGCTCTGATGAGTATTCTCCCAGAAAGATCGCACCGGCATTGCGGATCCGCGTCATGGTATCGAACGGATTCCGGGTCAGGATCTCGAGATGCTCAGAAGCGATCTCGTTGGCGGCATCAATGGCTGTATCCATATCCGGCGCCACAAGGATATAACCGTAGTTGTCAAGTGATCTCTGTATGATCTCCCTGCGCTCGAGAATCTTCACAAAACCGTCGACTTCGTCAGATACTTTCCTTGCCAGTTCGTCGCTCGTGGTGATCAGGATCGCCGATGCCAGTTCGTCATGTTCCGCCTGGGACAGCAGGTCTGCCGCCACATATCTCGGATTGGCGCTCTCATCCGCAAGCACAAGGATCTCGGAGGGACCGGCGATCGAGTCGATGCTGACATGGCCATATACGGCGCGCTTTGCAAGCGCCACGAAGATATTGCCGGGTCCGACGATCTTGTCGACCTTCGGGATCATCTCCGTGCCGTATGCGAGCGCCGCGATCGCCTGTGCGCCGCCAACCTTGTAGATCGTGTCCACGCCGGCAATGTCAGCCGCGACGAGCGTCGCCGGATTGACACTGCCGTCAGCACCGGCAGGCGTTGTCATGACTATATTGGGAACGCCTGCGACTCTGGCAGGGACGACATTCATGAGCGTGGTGGACGGGTAAGCAGCCTTTCCGCCGGGAACATAGACGCCGACATTCTGCATCGGTGTGATCTTCTGTCCCAGTATCGTGCCATCTTCCCTGGCGTCAAACCAGCTGTTCCGTTTCTGTCTTTCGTGGTATGCACGGATGTTGGCCGCCGAGTCGCGCATCACTTGTACAAAGTGTGCATCCAGTTTTTGATATGCCGCGTCAATCTCCTCTCTTGTAACTTTAAAATTTTCCCTTGTAAGGGCACATTTATCAAACTTCAGGGAGTACTCAAAGATCGCCTCTTCTCTGCGCTCTTTTACATTCCCGATGATGTCCGCCACGACTTTCTCATAATCGCCGTAGTCATTTGTGCTTCTTTTTAACAGATTTTCAAGCAGATCCTGCCTGGTATCAGTCGATAATTTTACGATTCTCATAATTTGCCTCCGTAGTGATCACATCCTTAAGCGCCTGCAATAGCTTTTTGATCCTTTCCGCTTCCATCTTCATGCTGACCTGGTTGACGATCATCCGCGCAGACAACGGACAGATCTCCTCCAGAACCTCCAGACCATTTTCTTTTAATGTGGAACCTGTTTCGACAATATCGACGATGACATCGCTGAGTCCGACGATCGGGCCAAGTTCGACAGAACCGTTCAGCTTTATGATGTCGACAGTCTGATGTTTCTGATCGTAGAAATAATCCTTGGCGATCTTGGGATATTTGCTTGCCACCCGGATCATCTCATGATGCTGCAGCAGCTCTTTTGCCGGAGCCGGTCCGCATACACACATCCGGCATTTGCCAAAGCCAAGGTCAAGCACTTCGTATACGCGCCGGTTTTCTTCCAAAATAGTATCGCGGCCGACCACGCCGATATCTGCCGCGCCGTATTCCACATAGGTCGGAACATCCGACCCTTTTGCCAGAAAAAAACGAAATCGCAACTCTTCATTGACAAAGATCAGTTTCCGGGAGTTCTTATCCTTCATCTCCTCGCAGGTGATGCCGATCTTTTCCAGAAGCGCCAGTGTTTTATCCGCGAGCCGCCCCTTGCCGAGCGCAAAGGTAAGGTACCGCATATCCTGTGTCTGTCCACTCATATCAAATACCTCCCTTTTATACAAATATTACCTGTGAAAAATTGTTGTCCGCGGCAAAACGGGTGTACCGCTCCCTGGGCTGTTCCAGCTTCATCAGCACGGCAGAATACCCCTGTTCCCGATATTCCCGCGCTCTTTCCAGTGCGCTGCGAAAATCCCCGTCATATAAGAGCAGGAGGCTTTTGTTTTCGGGTTCAGGACAGATCTTCTGTCTGGTGAGCGCTGTCATCAGGTCGTCGATCATGACGACAAAACCGGTCGCAGGCGCTGTCTTGCCAAATTTCTCCAACAGGTTGTCATACCTGCCGCCCTTTGCGACCGCACTTCCGGCCTGATAGGTATACGCGCTGAAGATGACGCCCGTATAGTAATTGTACTTGCTGACCATTGCAAGGTCAAAGGATATGTACGGGTCCACGCCGTAGACCTTCAACAGCTCATAAACCTGCTTCAAACGCTCGACTGCCTTCTGTGACCGCGGATTGTCCGCAGCCTCCGATGCCCGATCCAGTATTTCATACGAACCAAACAGGTTGTTTACCCCCAGAAGCGCCTGTATGGACTGTTCGGGTATCTTTTTGTTCAATAACAGCTCCTGCGCCCCAAATTCATTTCTGTTTGAAATGAATTCGCGCAGTTCGAACTCTGTCTCCTCGTCAAGCTGCGCATGGGCGCACAATCCCTTAAAATAATCGATCTGTCCCACAGATACCTGAAATTCCTTCAGGCCGGAATTGCGCAGTGCCTCGACCAGCATGGCGATCATCTCCGCGTCTGCTTCCGGCGAGGCGTCACCGAGCAGCTCCGCGCCCATCTGCGTTGTCTCCTTTAACTTTCCCTGCAGATTGCCTGTGTTGATAAAATTGTTTCCCAGATAGCAAAACCGCAGCGGAATGTTTTCATCCATAAAATATTTGGCCGCACACCTCGCTATGGAGGGGGTAAAGTCGGGTCTCAGGACCAGCGTGTTTCCTTCCTTGTCAAAAAATTTGTACAGTTCCTTGGAAGGCGTCGTACCGATCTCGCGGCTGAATACATCAAAAAACTCAAAAGTCGGCGTCTGGATATCCTGATACCCGTAGCTGTGAAGTTTGTCGCCAAACAGCTTCTGGATAGTCTGCTTGCTGGCATATTCCTTTCCATATATATCGCGCACTCCCTCGGGAGTATGTACAAGTCGTTTTCCCATAAGATCCTCAGTATCCTTTCCAACATTTTACTTTAACGTATTAACGCACTGCATTAAGCGAAGTATACCCTTTTTTGCCTGTCGTGTCAACCATTATCCGCTGTCCCTCTCCCGGTCATCCAGGTCAAGCTGGATCATATCCAGATAAGGCACGATCTGACCGCCCTTGTGGCTCATGAAATACCGGTCTTTTAATTCTTCAAACCGAAAACTTTTTCTTCCGCCGTTTTCCATTCTGTCCCAGAACACGTTCAATTCACGTATACTCATATAGTACATGATATCGCGCGCTGTGAAATAGATCAGAAAAAAAGCGATCCCGCTCTGTCTGTCAAAATCCCTCATGAACCGAACCTGATGCGGGTGTATCTTTTGCAGGGTGAACAGGTCGACCGCACACTCCTTGGCGTCAAAACAGACCGGGATCCCCTGGACGGCACCTATGTAGTCCACCGTACTCTTCTGGTCAAAATAGGCAAGGGTGATATGCCTGGTCTCCTTGTCGATCGTGATCGGCGTGATCGGCGTAGGCACTTTTTGGATCAGCGCCAGTCCGTTCTCCCTGTACTTCTCGTTTGTCATATTGATCATTTCTTCCAAAAGGGAGCCTCGGAGGCCTCTGGAATTCCATGTAGACATATTCTTTCGCTCCTTACAATCTAACGCAGCAGTTCCTCGAATATCGCAGGAGGCGGACATTCCACGACCCTGCCCGAAGTTTCTGAAGATCCCTGTCCTGAAATTTCGGGAAATACCAGCTTATGTGCATGCAGCAGCTGGCAATGGACGCCTCTCGGTGCATACATGCGGTTTATGGCAGCATCGCCATATTTGGCGTCCCCGATGATCGGATATCCCAATGCCGCCAGATGGGCACGGATCTGGTGCGTCTTTCCGGTAAAGATCTGTACCTCCAGCAGTGTTATGCTGTTGGCTGTACGGATCGACCGGAAAGCTGTATCGATGTACACAGCGTCCCTTTTTAATGGATCCGGAATATCAGCCTCATTGTGATAAACTGTCACCTTGTTCTGCGTTGCATCTTTATGTAAATAGCCTGTCAGACGTTCCTGGATCGCCAGTTCTCCTGCTGTCAGACAGTAGTAATATTTCTCAAAGGTTTTATCCTTGATGATACGGCTTAGATACTGACTTCCCGCGAGCGTCTTTCCACATGCCACCATTCCCGAAGTGTTCCTGTCGAGCCTGTTGCAGACAGACGGCCTGAAGGTTGTCAGCGAATCCGCTGTCAGGGCCTGCTGTGAGAGCAGATATCCGACCAGCCACTCGTTAAGGCTCACGTCTTCCGGCTTTGCTTTCTGTGACAAAACGCCGGATGGCTTGTCCACGATCAGGATATTGTCATCCTCATACAAAACGGGCAGATCCCCTAATCTCTGATAGGCTGAGACATACTGTGCAGTGCTGGTACGATCTTTTTCCAACACTGCGCAGAATTTCTCAAACGTTTCATCTGCGAGGAAAAACTGCACTTCGTCACCCGGACACAGCTTTTCCTTTCCATCGGCTTTTTTTCCGTTTAAGACAATGTTCTTCTTCCGCAGCATTTTGTATATAAAACTGTCCGGCGCATTTTTTAACAACTTCTTTAAGTATTTGTCAAAGCGCTGTCCCGCCTCATTCGCAGAAATTCTGGTCAAAATCATACTGGTCTCTCCGCAGTCATCACTTAATTTTCTCCGCAATTTTTATAGGGAGATATCACACAAAAGCGTCAGGATCTCCGCTTCCTTTTTGCCGTGTTCCAGCGCCTGTAACTGGACTAACCGCTCCACAAAACGCGCTTTCTCATGAAAGATCTTAATGGTCACGTTCCTGATACTGTTCTGTTTCAGGATCCCCTGGATGTGCTCCTCGCAGGCAGCCGCGTTGCAGTCCGGAAACTCCGTATATCCGATCAGGTTACTGCCGCGCACGGCAAAACAATTGACCGGGAAGTTTGAACGATACGAGGTCAGATACATGCTGTAAATGACAGACACATCTCCCGCACGTTCAGCGATCTCCTGATAAACTGCTTCGCTGAACCTGGGAATCCTGCAATACATGACAACTGAAACCAAGCTTTTGCTTGAGGGCAGCAATCCCAGCACGGCGACGATCGTCAGGAGATTTTCCTTTTTGCCTGTCGAAAAATATCCCAGTAAAAATACTGCGATCGATATCAGAAAGAACGCTGCCGTGCGGACCATCACCCTCTTTCGTTCACAGGGCGGATAACCAAACTCCCCTTTTTTATGCCTTTGTATACTCATCTGCTGTCTCCTGGTCCATATTTCTCTGTTAACGGTTCCTTTTACGCTGCCTATTTGAGAAAGCGCATCAGCTCCAAAACAACCCTGTGCGGAAGCACTTTGGCCGCGATGTCAAAGCTCCTGATCCATGCGCTGTACACGGACTTCTCATGTCTGTGATAAGAGTCCGCGATCGCCCTTTCCACAACATGGTCCGCGCGGACAATCGTCAGCTTTTTTACCGCGAGCGTGCTGCCCGTTTTCTCTGCTATGTCAAAGAACGGTGTGTCCACCGGTCCCGGACATACTGCTGTCACATAGATCCCCTTAGAACGAAGTTCCTGGTTTAACGCCCTGGAAAAACTGTACACATAAGATTTTGTCGCCGCGTACACCGCGAAGTTGGGCTGGGGCAGGAAAGCCGCGCTGGAGGCGAGCTGTATGATCCTGCTGTTCTTCCTCATATACGGTATACACAGATACGTCATCTGGGTCAATGCCCTGCAGTTCACATCTATCATACCAAGTTCTTCACTGATATTGGAAGCGGAAAATTCTCCCATAATGCCATATCCCGCACAGTTTACCAGCATACGGATAACTGGTTTCTCATCTGCGAGCAGTCTTGCGAACCGCTCCATCTGTTTCTCGTCTGTGACATCCATATCAAGAACGCGCGTCGTATGTTCCAGATACTGCGCGACCTCGAGCATCTCCTTCTTGCGGCGCGCGACCAGCCAGATCTCATCGATATTTTGAAAAACATTGTCCAGCTGCAGTGCAAATTCTACGCCCAGTCCGGAGGACGCTCCCGTGATGATGATGATATTCATATTTCCTTCCTTCCCTGTAGATCCTTATTTGTCCACGATCCCTGCATTCAGGACAAAATGCGGTCAATGTCCTCTGGTCTCGTTCTTCTGTTTATGTATATTTCGAATCGTTCTCTTCTTCTTTGGTTTCTGAGCTGCTTTTTTCTGTATAGTATGGACATGCGTGCCCTGCTTATTCTCCCGTCCGTGTTGTTTCGGAGGCTCCTTTGCCATTTTCCGCGGTCTGATCAGACATTTTCTGTCAAAGCCGATCAGATCCTCGCGCCCTGCAAGCTTCAGCGCTTCCCGCACAAGGTCATAATTTTTGGGATTGCGATATTGGATCAGTGCGCGCTGCATCGCCTTTTCATGGGGATTCCTGCAGACATAGACCGGTTTGAGGGTCACAGGATCCACTCCTGTATAGTACATTACGGTGGACATCGTTGACGGCGTCGGATAAAAGTCCTGCACCTGCTCGGGCATGTAGCCGGTATCCCTCAGATACTCGGCGAGCGCGACAGCTTCTTTCAGCGTAGAACCAGGGTGCGAGGACATCAGATACGGCACCAGGAACTGATTTTTACCAAGCTCCTGATTCAGCCTGCGGTATTTTTCTGAAAATGCTTCGTACACGGCATTTTCAGGCTTCCCCATCCTCGACAGGACCGTATCGCAGATATGCTCCGGCGCCACTTTGAGCTGGCCGCTGATGTGGTGTTCGACGAGTTCCCTGAAAAATGTATCATCCCTGTCAAGCATCAGATAATCAAACCGTATCCCTGAGCGTACAAACACCTTTTTGACCTTCGGAAGCTTTCTTAGTTTACGCAGAAGCGACAGGTAGTCCGAATGGTCCACTTCGAGGTTGGGACATGGCTTCGGGCACAGACATTGTCTGTGTCTGCAGACACCGTCCTGCAGCTGTTTCTGGCAGGACGGCTGTCTGAAATTTGCCGTCGGGCCGCCCACATCGTGGATGTACCCCTTGAAATCCTTATCCTGCGTGATGCGTTCTGCCTCCGCCACGATGGACTCGTGGCTGCGCACCTGTACAGTCCGTCCCTGATGAAACGTGAGGGCACAGAAATTGCATCCTCCGAAACAGCCGCGGTTGCTGACCAGGGAAAACCTGATCTCCGAGATCGCCGGCACACCGCCCTGTGCCTCGTAGGAAGGATGATACGTTCTCTGATACGGAAGCGCATAGACATCGTCCATCTCCTGCATTGAAAGTGGTTTCTGAGGCACATTCTGCACGACATATACTCCGTTTGGATAAGGTTCTATCAATGTTTTGCCATGAAATGGATCCGTATTGTCATGCTGTATCCTGAAGCTTTTGGCGTACAGGACTTTGTCTGCCATCATCTCATCATAGGAAGGCAGGAGTTCATAGTCATAGAGACCGGCGATCTCCTTCGTCTTGTATACGGTCCCTGCAATGAAGGACAGATCCCGCACACAGATCCCGCTGTTCAAGGCGTCGGCGATCTCTACGATCGATCTCTCCCCCATACCATATGAGATGATGTCCGCCTGACTATCCAGCAGGATCGACCGCTTGAAGGAATCCGACCAGTAGTCGTAGTGTGCCATCCGCCGAAGGCTTGCCTCGATACCGCCGATAATGATCGGAACATTTTTGTACCGTCTGCGTATGAGATTACTGTATACTACAACAGCATGGTCAGGTCTCCTGTAAGCGGCGCCGCCGGGCGTGTAAGCATCCGTCTCGCGGTGCTTTCTGGATACATAGTAATGATTGACCATGGAATCCATGTTTCCGGAAGACACCAGAAAGCCAAGACGCGGCGTACCGAGCACGGTGATACTGTCATCATCCTTCCAGTCCGGCTGTGATATGATACCGACATGGTATCCGTGGGAACAGAGGAGGCGGGTGATGATCGCGTGTCCGAAAGACGGATGATCCACATAGGCATCCCCTGTGACATATACAAAATCTAACTGCTCTATTCCAAACTCCAACACTTCCTCCATTGTCATTGGAAGAAAACCATTTGCAAGTGACAATTTCCTGTCCTCCTATTTCGGGCTTTGTACCAGATCCGATATCTCTATTTCCGTGAGCGGCCGGTAAGAACCTTTTGGCAGCGCCGTATCCAGGGACAATGTGCCCATCGAAAGACGCTTCAGATACGTGACAGAGCCTCCGATGGCCTGAACCATTCTTTTTACCTGATGAAAACGTCCTTCCGTGATCGTAAGCTCCATGACATACGAACTGTCTGACTGTGATATCCTGCGGACTCTGGCGGGCAGGGTCCGTTCCCCGTCTCCGATATCGACGCCTTTTTCCAGTATGGAGATCTTGTCCACAGTCAGCACGCCGCGGCATTCCACATAATACGTTTTTTCTACGTGCTTCCCGGGGGCAAGCAGCCTGTGGGCGAGCTCCCCGTCATTTGTGATCAGCAAAAGCCCTTCTGTGTCCTTGTCAAGCCGCCCCACAGGAGCCAAACCCTTTCCGCAGGCTCCGTTCATCAGATCCATCACGGTACGCTCACGGCGGTCCCGGGTGGCAGTGACGACTCCGGCCGGCTTATGGAGCATATAGTAAAATAATGTCTGATAGGTGATCATTCTGCCCATATAGGACACTATGTCCTTCTGTTCATCCAGTTTCATATCTGGATCTCTGGCTAAAATGCCATTGACGGATACGAGGCCTTTTCTGATCGATTCCTTGACCTGGCTCCGCGTGCCAAGCTGCATATCACACAAAAATCTGTCCAGTCTCATCGCGCATGCCTCCAAAAATCTATCGAATCCTGACTCATAATTCCTGCCAGTCTCCTATAAAATAGAATAAACGGAAATTCCGGTGAATGTATGCTGTTTAAAACGTTAGCGTATCTCCTGCTGATCATCATCATATTGAGCAGACCCGAAGCCACCTTTCAATATGCCTATGAAGGACTGTACCAGTGGGCGGCAAAAATGGTTCCTACCCTCTTTCCATTTATGATGATCAGTTCCATCATGGTATACAGCGGCGCTGACCTGGAACTCGGCCGTATGCTCAGCCATGTGCTCAGAAAACTGTACAGATACAGCAGCTATGGGCTGTATGCACTGTTCATGGGTTTTTTTTGCGGTTTTCCCATGGGCGCCAAGGTCGTCAGCGATCTGTATGAAAAGGAAAAGATCAGCAGATCTGAAGCCGATACCCTGCTTTCCTTTTGTAACAATATCGGTCCGGCCTATTTTATGGGGATCATCATACCGATCCTGCACGAGTGCGGCTATCAGAACACGCTGCCTTTCGTGTTTGGGATGTATGGGATCCCGGCAGTCTATGGGATCGTGATGGGACGCCTGCACGCTGCAGAGATCCCGGATACACCTTCTGCCGGCGTGCGCCCTCACACATCCGGCACGCCGCAGATCTCGCTGGCCGCATCACTCAAAAGATCCTGTATGGACAACACACAATCCCTCATTTTATTGGGTGGATATATCACCTTTACCAACGCGTTTCGAATATTTCTGGACCTCATGCCGCTGTCTGTCAACAGCAAAAATCTGCTGTCCAGTTTTCTGGAGATCATCGGCGGTGTCCAGGCAGTCTATACGACAACACTCCTGCCGGACCAGAAAGTTTTCTGGATCATGACAGCACTGTGCTTTGGCGGCATATCCTGTATCATGCAGACGAGCAGCTTCCTCGAAAGATCAGGACTGTCGATCAGCCATTATCTGAAACACAAAGTCATGACAACGCTGATCTCCGCGGTATATTATTTTGTGCTGACCAGACCGTTCTGATACAGGAAACAGGGATCCTGTCTCTTTACCGCAGTTGTATGATATTGGATTCCGTGTATATATCATACAGATTGTATGCCCTGAAGATCAGCGTATCCTTTTTGCCGTATCCCATGTTCACGGACACCGTCATCGAAGGGCTGCCTTTTGTCCACGGCTGCAGGTCTGACCATGTCAGGCCATTATCATATGAGTAGGAATAATGCTGGATCACCGATTCCTCATCGATCGCTGTCAGCTCCACAGTCGCATATTTTCCTGTCTGGTCGTATTTTATCAGATCCGCGCCGACATACGAGGGCGCTGTGGTATCATTGCAGACACGGCTGGATGGGACTGGAACGGCCAATGGCGCATACTCCCTGTAATCCGTTTTTCCATCTTTCGACACGAGTCCAAAATATCTGGCCACTGCCTCCGCATCACGGACGCCAAACTCCTTCAGCTTATCGGCAGACTGTATATAAGGCGTGTCGTTTATGTTGTCCACATGACAGTGCTCCACAATGACAGCCGGAATGTTCCGCAGGGAGCTCTCGCGTATGATGCCGTAATAATCGGACTTCCCGCTGCTTCCGATCCGGGTCTTGATGCCGCGGTTAAACAGTCCCATCTCCGCAAACTGTATCATAAATTCATTGGCAGCAGAGTAACCCTGGCTGTACAGCTTTCCGCTCGACGGAACCCACACCTCACTCCCGTAGAGGATATGGGAAATGGACATATTGAAATGCAGCGAAAAGAGAAAATCTGCATTTACGCTGGCGGCGAACTCAGCCCGCTCTTTCAAAGACATATCGACATCTTCGGTGTGGGTCAGATACACCTGAACATTCTGGTATTTTTCCAGCTGCTCCTTCATGTGCAGGGCAACTGTCATGGTATATACCTTCTCGGGAATCGGCAGATAGTCCGTTCCGAGATTGCTGCCGCCATGACCGGGGTCGATGACCACCACGACAGGCTCCGCTGCGTCAGCCCTGGATACAGGTAACATAGAAAAAGGCAGCGCTGTCATGGCAATGCATAAGAGCCAGGCGACTGTTTTTTTGATTGCTGTTCTCATCAGATTCCTCCTTCAAAATTCAACGATCGAAACTCAATTAACCCACAGAAAAAACTGTGGGTTATGATCATCTACAACACAATTTTCAGCTGTCTGATCCGTCGCCAGCCTGCGCCTCCTCGACAATCTCGTCCACCGGAACAAGCTCTGCCCTGTTCGTGGTAACGATATGATCGATCTCCTGCAGATGACCGATCATCGTATTGTAGTCGCGCGTGGAGATTTCGATGGACTGCTTCAAAACATTTTCAAGATTGGCAAGCATACTGTCCGTATACTGCATCGCGGCGGATTTCATATTGTTGGCCTCGATCGTCGCGCTGTCAAGGATACCCTGCGCCTGCTGTGTAGCCATTTCCACGATCTTGTCAGCCTGTGCGTAGGCTTCCTGCATGATCTGGTGTTCGCTGACCAGCTCCGTTGTCTGTACCTCCGCGTCGTCGATCAGAGCCTGCGCCTTCTGACGGGCGTCGTTCAGTATCGCTTCCTTGTTGGAAATGATCTTCTGGTAGCGCTTGATCTCCTCCGGCGTCTTCATGCGCAGTTCCCGCAGGAGATCGTCTATCTCCGCTTTGTTCACCATGATCACATCTGTTGAAAATGCCTTGTATTTGCAGTTATCTATGTACTCCTCGATCTCATCGATCAACTGCTCTATTCTGCTGCTCATATTACTCCTCCATATATTCTGTCTGCAAAAACAGAAAAATCAATTCGTTTTCATTGTGCCAAACTTCTCATATACAAGCCTGGCTACAAAATCCGGCACACACTGCGAGATGTCCCCGTTGAACGCAGCGATCTCTTTCACGCTGGAAGAACTGAGATACGCATACTCAAGGCTTGTCGTCAGGAATACGGTATCGAGTTCACCGCCCGACAGCATTCTGTTCGTCTGTGCGGTCTGTAGTTCATACTCAAAATCCGTGATCGCGCGCAGACCGCGCACTGAAATGCGGACATTTTTTTGTCTTGCATAGTCAATAAGAAGACCGTTAAAGGAATCCACCGTCACATTGGGCAGATCCTTTGTCGCCTCCTTTAATATACTAACACGTTCTTCGACAGAAAACAACGCATTCTTTGCCTTATTATCCAAAACACTGACGGTCAGCTCATCGAACATCCTGGACGCGCGCTTGATGATATCGAGATGTCCCAGCGTCATCGGATCAAAACTTCCGGGGTAGATTGCAGCATTCATGATCTCTCAATTCCTCCAAATCCTATACACTTTTTTGTATGAAAACGTGCTTGTTCGTCTTGTACTTCTTCTCCTTCGTGACGGCAAATCCCAGTGACTCCGCGTAATCAAAAGAAGTATCAAGGGCAGTTTCCACGACGATCAGTGTGTTTTCGTCCGCACAGGCCGCGTCCCTCAGGAGCTCGAGCACCCTCCTGTCGTATTCCTGATGGTAAGGCGGATCAAGAAATATGATGTCTGCAGTCTCCCGGATGCTTCCCCTGAGCGCGGCGAAGACATCCTGCTTCAGCACGACGGACTTGTCCGTCAGATGTGTATGTTCGATATTGTCTGTGATACATGCAACCGCTTTTGCGTTGTTTTCAACAAAATAAGCTTTTCTGGCCCCGCGGCTCAGCGCCTCGATACCGATACCGCCGCTGCCCGCAAAAAGATCTACGAATACGGCATCCGGCAGATCTGGCATGAGCATGTTAAAAAGTGTCTCCTTGATCCGGTCCGTTGTCGGCCGCGTATCCAATCCCTCCGGCGTTTTCAGCAAAAGTCTCCTTGCCGTTCCTGCGATTACTCTCATATGATCCTCCATCAGTCTGACCACTCATCCTTCCAGCGGACAGCACACTTTTTTTCATTATACCCTAATTTTTGTTCCTTTGGTATCTCTTTTATTAACTTTTAATTTATTTATCGGCACATTTTTGTCCTTGTACAGGATCGTACCGTCCGAATCAGGCTGGCAGTAATATACCTTCTCGATGAAATCGTCCGCTCCCAGCCGCATGCCCCGCACGCCGACCGCAGTCTTTTTCAATTCCGAGATCTCATCCGTATCAAACCGCAGGAAGTATCCGTTCTTGCTCTGAAGGATCATATGCTGGTGCTCCGTCACGACCTCGATGTCGAGCAGTTCGTCATCTTCACCCAGTTTGGTAGCTGCGACAGTGCGTTTCGTCACGTCGAACTCCCCGCCGCTCACGATCTTGCACATTCCCTGCCGCGTAACAAAAAGCAGCCGGTAAAGGTTCAGTTCCGACTGACTGGCGATATTAACGATCTGCTCCGTGGAGGAGCTGTAATTGCTGATATTGTCCACCGGCTGTCCCTTGTCGCGGAATCTGCCAAACGGAATATCGGCCACTTTGATCGTATGGAGCTGTCCGGTGTTGGTGAATAGGCAGATCCTTCCCGTATTGCGGCATTTTACGTTATACCTGAACTCCGTGTGCGCAGCCTCCTTATTTCTCTCATAAGTAGCCATATCGATGGTCTTGCAGTATCCGAATCTGTCCATGAGGAACATAATGTCCATCTCCTCGGGCTTTTTCTCCTCATAAACTGCCTCCTCGGCATTCTCGATGCGGGTTTTGCGCCTGTGCGCATACTCTTTCTTCAGGGCGTCAAGCTCCTGGATGATGACCTGGGCCATGGAATCCCGTCGGTCCAGGATATCCTCATATTTGTAGATGTTGGCATTTGTCTCTTTATTTTCTGCCATCAGCGCTTCGATCTCCAGACCGATCAGTTTGTACAGGCGCATGTCCAGGATCGCATTTGCCTGCCGCTCCGTAAAGTTTAACTGCTGCGCCATCAGGGCGGACTCTTTCGAGCGGAACCTGATGCCGTCGGTAACGCCGCCTGTCAGACAGTTTTTGACCATGTTCCTGTCCTTGGAACCGCGGAGGATCTCTATAATGAGGTCAATGATATTGCACGCCCTGATCAGGCCTTCCTGGATCTCTCTCTTTTCCAGCTCCTTGTTTAAGAGTGTTGTATATTTCCGCGTGGCGATCTCGTACTGAAAGGCCACATTCTGCGCGATAATGCTCTTTAATCCGAGCGTTTCCGGTCTCCCGCCCGCGATCGCGATCATGTTGACGCCGAAGGTATCCTCGAGACGCGTCTTTTTGTACAGGAGGTTCTTGAAATTCTCGACATCAGTGTCCTTTTTCAGCTCTATGACGATGCGGATGCCCTCCTTGGAGGACTGGTTGGAGATATCGACGATCTCCGGGGCCTTCTTCTGCTCATACAGGGCAGCGACATCCTGCAGGAACTTGCCGATGTTTGCGCCGATCATCGTATATGGGATCTCTGTGATCACCAGATTCAGCTTTCCGCCCCTGGTCTTTTCCACATCAACTTTGCCGCGCAGTTTGATCTTTCCGACGCCGGTCTCATATATGGATAGCAGATCATCCTTATTGCAGACAATGCCCCCGGTCGGGAAATCCGGTCCCTTCACATATTTCATCAGTTCGCGTGTGGTGATGTTCTCATTCAGCATATACGCCTTGGTCGCATCGATGATCTCCCCGAGATTGTGCGGAGGGATACTCGTCACCATGCCGACGGCAATGCCCTCGGAACCGTTCACGAGCAGGTTGGGAAACCGGCAGGGAAGAACGCTCGGCTCCTTCTCCGTCTCGTCGAAGTTCGGGACAAAATCGACGACATCCTTATCTAGATCAGATAAGATGGCATCCTGGGTGATCTTCTGCAGGCGTGCCTCCGTATACCGCATGGCTGCGGCGCCGTCGCCCTCGATATTGCCAAAATTACCGTGGCCGTCGATCAGCGGGATCCCTTTCTTGAAATCCTGCGTGAGGACCACCAGCGCATCGTAGATCGAACTGTCGCCGTGCGGATGGTATTTACCCATCGTATCACCGACGATACGGGCGCTCTTTCGGTAGGGGCGGTCATACCGTATCCCCAGTTCATGCATATCATATAAAGTGCGCCGCTGAACCGGCTTCAGGCCGTCCCTGACATCAGGCAGCGCCCTCGCGATGATCACGCTCATGGCATAATCGATGAACGACCTCTGCATGGTCTCCGCGTATTCGGTTTTTATAATTCTCTCTTCCATCTGTTATATGCTCCTTATATATCAAGTTCCGCCTCTGTCGCGTGTTCATAGATAAATGTACGCCGCGGAAGGACATCCGTCCCCATGAGCAGTTCCGTGATCTCGGATGCCATACGGGCATCTTCGATCTCGATCTGTTTCAGGATCCTGGTCTCAGGATTCAGTGTCGTCTCCCAGAGCTGTTCCGCGTCCATCTCGCCGAGTCCCTTATACCGCTGCAGGGTGAATGCTCCCTTGTGTGTTTTGCGGTATCTGTCAAGCGCCTTGTCATCGTAGAGATACTCTTCCTTTCCCTTTGCAGGCATCACTTTGTACAGAGGCGGCATCGCGATATAGATGTGCCCCTCATAGATCAGCTCCGGCATAAAACGGTAAAACAGCGTGAGCAGCAGGTTGCTGATATGTGCGCCGTCCACGTCGGCATCCGCCATGATCACGATCTTGTTGTAGCGGAGCCTGGAAATATCAAAATCATTGCCGTATCCTTCCGAGAAACCGCAGCCAAAGGCATTGATCATCGTCTTGATCTCAGCGTTTGCAAGCACCTTGTCAATACTCGCCTTCTCAACGTTTAAGATCTTGCCCCGGATCGGCAGTATCGCCTGAAAATTCCTGTTCCGCGCAGTCTTTGCACTGCCGCCGGCGGAATCACCCTCGACGATAAAGATCTCACACCTGCTGTAATCCTTGGATTCGCAGTTTGCGAGTTTTCCGTTCGAGTCAAATGAGAACTTCTGCTTCGTGAGCATGTTCGTCTTTGCTTTTTCCTCCGTCCGGCGGATCTTTGCCGCCTTCTCGGCACAGGAGATCACGCTCTTTAACACCTCGACATTTCTGTCAAAGTAGTGCAGGACCTCATCCCCCGTAACCTTGCTCACAGCTTTGGCAGCATCCTGGTTGTCGAGCTTTGTCTTGGTCTGCCCCTCAAACCGCGGCGCAGGATGCTTGATGGACACGACAGCTGTCATGCCGTTGCGCACATCTGCGCCTGTAAAATTGACGTCCTTCTCCTTCAGGATGTTGAGTTCGCGCGCGTAGTTGTTGATGACTGTCGTGAACATCGTCTTGAACCCGGTCAGGTGCGTGCCGCCCTCCGCATTGTATATGTTGTTGCAGAAGCCGAGCACGTTCTCGTGAAATTCATTGACATACTGAAACGCGCACTCGACAGTGATGTCCTCGCTGACACCCGTAAAGTAGATAATGTCATGCAGTGTTTCCTTATTTTTGTTCAGATCCTTGACATAACCGATGATGCCCTCCGGCTCCGCGTAGGTGATCGTCTCCGGCTCCTCCCCGCGCAGGTCTGAAAATATGATCGTGAGCTTCGGATTGAGATATGCTGTCTCATGGAGCCTGCTCTTGACATCTTCTGCCTTGAACCGTGTCCTGTCAAAAATAGACGGATCAGGTGTAAAATTAATGGTAGTACCCGTCTCTTTTGTCTTTCCGATCACGGGAAGAAGCCCGTCGATCAGATCCACGACGGGATTGCCATACTCATATCTGTCCTGATGGATCAGCCCGTCACTCCTGACGGTGACCGTGAGCTGCGTCGAGAGCGCGTTGACGACAGAGGAGCCCACGCCATGCAGGCCGCCGCTGGTCTTGTATGCATTGTTATCAAATTTGCCTCCCGCATGGAGTGTGGTGAAGACGACCCTCTCCGCGCTGACACCCTTCTGGTGCATTCCGACAGGTATCCCCCTGCCGTTGTCGGATATCGTGGCAGAACCGTCCTTCTCAAGCGTGACGCGGATCTCGCTGCACACGCCTGCAAGGTGTTCGTCCACCGAGTTGTCGACGATCTCATAGATGAGATGATTCAATCCCTTTGTGGACACACTTCCTATGTACATGCCAGGCCTCTTCCTGACAGCTTCCAACCCCTCCAGGACAGTGATGCTGGAGGCGTCGTATACATTGTTATCCGTTTTTGCCATAGAACAACCATGCCTTTCTGTATTTATTTTTATCTGCATTTATCTTCAAATCAAAAATACGACTTTTAGAGTATACCACATTTTTTCAACATTGCAAATACTTTTCATAGAAATTTCAAACATACGTTTTTTGTGCTATATTCATAAAAAATTTTTCTGCACAATTTTCGATACAACCATTGCAAATGAAAAAAATATGTATACAATAGTATTTAGAAACATAAGCGAGCCCTTAAAACATCATGATGTAAACGCTTTCACAGACAGGCTGCAAAAACTATATTATAAGGAAAAGGAAGGATTAAAAATGATGTATGGATTTGGTACCATGATTCAGCAACTGAAAAAAAGCCCGAAGACGATCGTGTTCACGGAGGGTACAGACCCGCGTATTCTTGAGGCGGCTTCCCGTCTTCTGGCAAGCAGCTTCCTCCATCCGATCCTGGTCGGCAACGAGGAGGAGGTGCTGAATGCCGCCGAGGAAGCAGGCTACAATATCCGCGGCGCACAGATCATCGACAGCAATCACTATGACCGGATGGAAGAGATGGTAGAACGTTTCTGCGAGCTCCGCAAGAGCAAGGGAATGACGCCGGAGGAGGCAAGAAAGGTTCTCTCACAGCCAAACTATTTCGGAACGATGCTCGTGGAGATGGGTGTCGCGGATTCACTCCTCGGCGGCGCTACATACTCTACCGCTGACACAGTGCGTCCCGCTCTCCAGATCATCAAGACAAAGCCGGGCAACAGCATCGTATCGTCCTGCTTCATCCTCGTCCGCCCTGGCGCTACCGGTGAGAACGAAGTGCTCGCGATGAGCGACTGCGCGATCAACATCAATCCCACGGAGGATGAACTGGTCGAGATCTGCGGCGAGACGATCGAGTGCGCAAAGATCTTCGGCGTGGATCCGAAAGTGGCATTCCTGAGCTACTCCACGCTCGGCTCCGGCAAGGGACCTGATGTGGAAAAGATGAGGAACGCAGCGTTAAAGGCTAAGGCAAAGTTCCCAAACACTCCGATCGAGGGTGAACTTCAGTTTGACGCTGCCGTATCACCGCGTGTGGCGCGCACCAAATGCCCGAAATCCGAGGTGGCAGGCCACGCCAACACCTTTATCTTCCCGGATCTGAGCTCTGGCAACATGGGATATAAGATCGCACAGAGAATGGGTAATTTCGAGGCTTATGGCCCGATCCTTCTCGGACTGAACGCACCGGTCAATGACCTCTCACGCGGCTGCAACGCGATCGAGGTATATTCCATGGCGATCATCACTGCGGCATTGGTATAAAAGAAAAATCAAAATCATAACAGCAAAACAAAGGGAGCACCGAGATGCTCCTTTTGTTTTGCTGTTATGATTTCAACCGCTTATTGCCCAGGCTGATCGTCTACCTCAGTTTCTTGCAGCACGTCACCGCCAGCGAACCCGGTCCGATGTGGCAGGAAACGCTCAGGGACAGCGGATCGACCGCGATGACAGGATAATCCGGAAACTGCGCCTGCACTTCCTCCTTGAAGACCTTCACCGCTTCCTCGTTCTGCGTGTGCGCCAGCGCCAGATAGATCTGGTTGTCCGGTGCGAGACCGCCAAAACGCTTCTCGATATCGCTCCTGACCGCATTGATCATGATGGATTTGGCCTGTGTCACAGTCCTCGCCTTCGCGAAGGCATCGAGCTTTTCACCCTGTATCTGGAGAACCGGCTTCAGCCGCAGCAAGGTTCCCAGCGCGGCCGCAGCCGGCGTGATGCGTCCTCCCTTTTTCAGATAATACAGCGTATCGATCATGATATAGATGCTGGAGTTGAATTTATCCGCCTCCAGTATATCCCTGATCTCACTGCCGCTCTTTCCCTCCCCCGCAAGCGCAATGGCATCATGGACTGACTGCTTCTGCGTGACAGAGATCCGCTGGTTATTGACGACATGGACTCTGCCGTCATAATCCTGTGCAAGCATGACCGCCGTCTGGCAGGAGCCGCTCAACCCGCTGGACATCGGGATATGGACGATCTCATCATTTTCCTTTAAGAGCGTATCCCAGAGCTGTATGATGGATTCCGGCGACGGCTGTGATGTGGAAATATCCGCGTTCTGTGCCAGTCTCTGATAAAACTCCTCCTGGCTGAGCGTGATCTCCTCATAATAGGTCTCCCCATCGATCATAAAAGGCATCGGCAATACGTGTATGCCAAGTTCCTTCGCCTGATCCTGTGTAATACCACTGTTACTGTCCGTAACGATCGCTATTTTCGACATATCATTCTCTCTCCCTATCATTCATGCAACTGTTGAGCCCTGCCACAGTCACTGATCAAAAAATTTTATTTCTATATATTGATAAAGTCAACGTTCGAATTAACATACTCCTCATAATATTTCCAGAAGGCATAATATTCATGGGCCTCGTCTGTGGACGCCCTGTCGTGGATATAGGCATCGTACAGCTTCGCGGCACACACCTGCGCATCCTGCAGGATCGCGGCATCCTGATAAATATCGCCCAGCTGGAACTCAAACTGGCCGCTCTGCCTGATACCGAACAGGTCGCCCGGACCGCGCAGCCTCATATCCTCCGATGAGATGAAAAAACCATCATTGGACTTGTTTAACACCTGCAGCCTTTCCATCGTATCATTCTGACTGGATGTCGTGATAAAGATACAGTAGGACTGCTCTGCACCGCGTCCGACGCGTCCCCGGAGCTGATGAAGCTGTGCCAGTCCGAAACGCTCCGCGTTCTCCACCAGCATCACTGTGGCGTTCGGCACATTGATGCCGACCTCGATCACCGTGGTGGATACCAGAACATCGATATGGTGCGCGGCATACTCTTCCATGACATAGTTTTTCGCTTTCGGATTCATCTGTCCGTGAAGATATTCCACCCGCACCGTATCCGGCAATGCTTTTTTGAGCTTTGCTGTATATTCGATCACGTTTTCAAGAACAGGCTGGTCACCCATGATCTCCTCGTTCGCCTCCACCATGGGACAGATCACGTAGGCCTGTCTGCCGCCTGCCACTTCCTTTGCGATAAATTCATATGCCTTTTTCCGATAATCTGTATTGACTACACAATTCCTGACAGGAAGCCTGTCTGCCGGCAGTTCATCCATCACAGAGATATCCAGATCCCCGTATAATATAAGGGCAAGCGTTCTCGGGATCGGGGTGGCGCTCATGACAAGAATGTGCGGCTGTATCCCCTTCTGTGCAAGTGTCTCACGCTGCTTTACGCCGAACCGGTGCTGCTCATCCGTGATGACCAGTCTCAGGTCATAAAAATCAACATCGTCCTGCAGCAGAGCCTGTGTCCCGACGATGACATTGCCAGTGCCAAGAATGATACTCTCCTTTGCCCTGCGCTTCTCCTTCGCCGTCAATGAACCGGTCAGCAGAACGGGTTTAAAAGGCAGGCCATACTCCGCGGTCAATTTCATGATGGACTCAAAATGCTGTTTTGCCAGGACTTCCGTGGGTGCCATAAACGCCGCCTGGTGATGGTTCATCACACACATAAACATCGCGAGGATCGCCACGATCGTCTTGCCGGAACCGACATCGCCCTGGATCAGCCGGTTCATGAGATGTGTAGAACACAGATCCGTCTCGATCTGAGCCCATACCCTTTTCTGTGCATTCGTGAGTTCATAGGGAAGCCTGTCGATCAGATCCTGACAGGCATCGATCCGCATCATGGGAGCATCATTGATCTCCTGCGCCGCCATATCCTTTAAGATCATGACAGACACGATAAAAAACAGAAATTCTTCAAACACGATCCTCTTCCTGCAGGCAAGCATCATTTCCCGGTCTGCAGGAAAATGAATCCCCGACCGGGCAGTTATCAGATCCGGAAGCCCGTATTCCATGCGCATAGATTCAGGTATGTAATCCACGACAGGATCCAGAACACTGATCGCCGCACGGACTGCTTTGGTGATCGCGGCGATCGTGAGCCCTTTTGTAGTCGGATAGATCGGAGAAAGCCTGTTCACATTCTGTGCAAACTCGTGCGGACTTACGATCTTGGGCTGATCGATAGTCATACGGTTGTTTTTTAGCATCACACGTCCGCGAAAGATATACTTTTTTCCGGGCAGGATGTTATTTTTGATATAAGGCATATTGAAATATGTGATATCACAGGCCCCACTGTCATCTCTGACACGGAGGGTGGTAATGGTCATATTTTTCCTTATATGTACAGTCTGGGGAGCGCTGATGACCATGGCATGTACCGCATGCACCTGGTTTGCCCTCAGCTCCCCGATCTTCACAATATCGCGCCACTCCTCGTAATCTCTGGGATAATGCCTGATCAGATCATCTACCGTGAAAATGTCCAGCTTATGATACAAAGCCGCGGTCTTATCCCCAACCCCCTTCAGCGCTGTAATCGGATCATTCAAATACATAGTGTTCTCTTCTCTTTGTTTTTTATTCCGCCGAAATGATATAGGAATAGATCGGCTGTCCGCCAAACTGAAGTTCTACATCACAGCCGCCAAACTCGGCCTGCACCATGTCTGCCAGCTTCTGTGCCTGCTCCTCCTTGATGATATCACCGTAATAGATGCTGATCAGTTCGTACTCGTCGGACATCATCTCTTTTACCATATTGAAAGCAACCTCATGCAGATCTGTTCCCACTGCCAGGATCCCCTTGTCACCGATCCCCATAAAGTCTCCCTGATGGATTTCCTTGTCGTCGATCATCGTATCTCTCACGGCATATGTCACCTGTCCGGTCGCGACGCGCTGCACCTCCCCCGTCATGACAGATTCATTCTCCTCAATAGAGATATCCGGAACGTAATTGATGATCGCCGTGATGCCCTGCGGCACTGTTTTTGTCGGGATCACGATAATGTTCTTGTCGGTGGTCAGCTGCTTCGCCTGATTCGCTGCAAGGATGATATTTTTATTATTTGGAAAAATGAAAACATTATCCGCGTTGATCTTCTCGATGGCATTGAGCATATCCTCTGTGCTGGGATTCATCGTCTGTCCGCCCTCGATGATATAGTCCACCCCGAGCGAACGGAAGATCTCATTCATCCCTTCACCGATAGATACAGCAATAAATCCGGTCTCCTTATGTTCCGACGAAACCGCATCACCGCTGTCGGAACCTGACTCTGACCGGACAGGGAGCTCCGTGCTCTGCATCTGCTTCTCCATCATGTCAGAAACCTTTTCATCGCGCTCCAGCCGCATATTCTCGATAATGATCGTCGTGAGCGATCCGTAACGCAGAGCCTTCTGCATCGCAAGTCCCGGATCATTGGTATGCACATGGACCTTGACGATCTCATCGTCAGCCACTACGACGATCGAATCCCCGATCGACGACAGATAATCCTTGAAATCCATCTCCTGCTTAATGTTGAAGGGCTTGCTCAGCATGATCAGAAACTGCGTACAATAGCAGAATCTGATCTCTGCGCTCGCCTGCGCTTCGATCGTGGAGGTCATCGCGCCTGTCCTGGGCGCCGTCTTCGTGGATATATCGAGAGAAAGGTCGATCTCCTTGCCAAGGAACGCATCAAATGCCCCCCTGAGCACCTCCACAAGCCCCTGCCCGCCGGAATCGACTACGCCAGCCTGTTTCAGCACAGGAAGCATCTCGGGCGTCTGGGCAAGGACAGCGTCAGCTTCCTTTATGACCTCACTGATAAACACTTCCAGATCCTTCTCTCCTGCCATCGCAAGGTCGTTTGCCCGTTTTGCGGCCCCCTTCGCAACAGTCAGGATCGTTCCTTCCTTTGGCTTCATGACCGCTTTGTATGCCGTCTCCACGGCCTTATCACAGGCAGATGCGAGGATTGCTGCATTGATCTCGTCGTATTCTTTGATGACTTTGGCAAATCCCCTGAACAGCTGTGACAGGATCACGCCGGAGTTTCCGCGCGCACCCCTGAGTGAGCCTGAGGATATCGCTTTTGCCAGAGAGACCATGTCCGGTTCCGCTATGGCCGCCACCTCCCTGGCAGCAGACATGATCGTCATGGACATATTGGTGCCGGTATCGCCATCCGGAACAGGAAAGACGTTCAACTCGTTGATCCATTCTTTTTTATGCTCCAAATTCTTTGCTCCAGCGAGAAACATCTTTGAAAGCATTTTCGCATCGATTATATTTAATCCCACTTCAGAAATCCTCCTTAATCAATCACTCGAACGCCTTCAACAAAGATGTTGATCTTTTCGATTTCGAGACCTGTGAAATTTTCAACCTTGTATTTTACATTGTTAATCAGATTATCGCACACTGTAATGATGCTCACGCCGTACGCCACGATCACATGAAAATTAAGGATCAGTTTATTGTTGACGATATTGACTGCTATACCGTGCGTGATGCTCTCCTTCATGAGCAGCTTCACAAAACCGTCCTTCACGTTCACTGAGGCCATACCGACGATCCCAAAGCATTCGACAGCAACGCTTCCCGCATACTGGGCAATAACCTCGGGATCAATATAGATATTACCCATGTGGGTATTCATAGATCCTTTCATAGAAATCCTCCTTTTATTTATATCGATAATATAAAATAAAAAACATTAATGCTATTATTATAACCGTTTTTTGGAAAAAAGGAAACATATATTTTAAGAGAATTTCCAACATTTATAAAAAGTTATATTTTTTATGAAAAAGAACTTGCCAAATGTTACTTTTTCTGATAAGATACTACTGTTGTGAGTCGAATGACTTAGTTTAGTCGAGGAGGTGCTAACGATGGCAAAGTGTGATATTTGTGGCAAAGGCGTTCATTTCGGAAATAACGTAAGCCATTCTCATAGAAGATCCAATGCGATTTGGAATTCCAATGTAAAAAGAGTAAAATGCAAAGTGAACGGAGCTGCTAAGAGAATGCATGTATGCACAAGATGTCTGCGTTCCGGTGCTGTTGAGCGTGCTTGATCATCAGAAGATGTGGTTTTTGAATATGGACATGGATCGTTGAGTAGGGGAAGCGCTGTCTTCCCCTATTTGTGTGCGGGTCGTCCGTCATCGCATGCTGACACATTTCCATTGAGTTTCCGTGTGCATAAAAAAGAAGCGCGCATGCGCTTCTTTTTTATGCTGTCTAACTTTCATAGTACCGGCTCTTTAAATTCTCATATTCCGTCTGGATCAGCAGCAAAGTCTTGGTATCGCCGCATTTGTTGTCAGGATGGAAGATCTTCAGCAATTCCTTGTAACGCTTCCGCAGGGCCATGTCGTTGTCAACACCCCTGAAAAAGCTTGTACTATCGTAAATGCCCGACTCATACTGTTGATATGGCTTGGGACTGGACATCTTCTGACGCCTGTATTTGCTTCTCTCATGTTCGAAATTCAAACGCTCGCACTCCAGCGCCTTTCTGTCAAGCGCAAGCTGCTGGTATGCGTCCTCGATGATCTTCTGCTTTTTGGCGATAAAGATCTCATTGTCGTCAAAACGCTTTTTGATCATTTTTTCCCGCACCTCAAGCGCATTTTTTTCCCGCTCCAGTTTCCTCTTCAGATCCTGCAGCTCACGGCTGAGATCCTGTAGCTCGTCCCTCTTTGACTGAATGCTGACCTGCTCCTGAAACATCCAGGCTTTCATCTTTTTGATGTCCTCCGGTGCCTCGGCATTCATGAGTTCCTCATCAAAATCCAACATATTGGTCTACTCCCTCTTAGTACATAAAACTGTGTCACCCTTATTTACAGTCAAATAGAAAATACCCTGAAATAATGAAGATCGCAATAAGTATCAGCCCGATCCATGTATTGCCGATCACCAGCATAAAGAGCATGCCGAACGCAATCCAAAACAAGGTATAACCTACAAGTTTGCGCATAAACTTACACCCCGGCATATCTTTATTTATTATATGCGCAGTGTATCCTATTTATTTCCCTATTTGTTCTCTGGAAAGGCGGTACTGACCACCTCGTCATCACTGGGCATGTCATTCCTGGAAGTAAAGCGGTCGATCAGATCAGGCACCATGTCGATGATCTTGTTGACGGTATCCTGGTTCTTGATATTGACAAGCCGCACCTGGCCGTCTTTGACGACAAGCACTGCGCTGGGAGACATTTTTCCAGTCATGCCGCCGGCTCCGCCGTTCTTCTTCTCCTGGGCAGAGGCGCCTGCTCCAACACCAAATGTCACATCCACCAGGGGTATGATCGTCGCATCTCCTGCCCGCGTCGGCTCCCCGACCACCGTCTTGGATGAGAGAAAGCTTTCCATTCCCTGCATCATGGAATTTACTACTTCGTTAAAACTGTTATCAGACATCCTATACCTCCAAATCAAATTTCACTGCGTTTCAATCGTTTGATCAACTGCCTGATATCCCTGTCAAAAAACAGGATACATGCAGTACGTACAAATACAAATACACTGACAAGTCCCTGAAAAGAAAAATCACCTTCGATGACAGACTGCCCAAATTCCGGCTGCAGATCGATATTTCCCTGATGCAGGGGATAGAGCATCCCCCATACAGCGAGGACTTCTCCCATCACGGCCGGATCCTCAAAACCAAGATGAAGATTTATCCGGTATTTTCGCGGGGATATCTTTCCCAGAACACGCACCAGCTGCCTGCGGCAGGCTGAAAATGCACGCTTAGTGCTGTCAAGCTGTAACACTTTCAGATAATAATCTATACTGTCCTTTATCCTCACTATTGTATCACAAACTTTGTGGAATGTGAACTTGATATTTTTGAAAAAATTTACAAAGTTTATTAAAAAATTCTTAATTTTTTGGACAATTCCAGGCTTTTTTGCACAATTTTCATCCAACTCATCCAGGATGACGTCATTTACGGTCTTCTCTGCTCCGGTCGGACGATCCCCGTCAGATTCCCGGTCTTCCTGAACGATGCCGCCTGGATCAGGCCAGGAGTCCGTCGACGCCGCGGCTTCCGGCATTACCGTTTCTGACGAAGCCGCCTGGATCTCACCAGTCTTCCCTGATTTAGTTTTCGTTGATCTCGCTTTTTTATTCCGTTTTCTGTCAGCGTTCTTTTTCAGGTTGTCATAGACTGTTATCCCTAATATCTTCAGATAAATGTGGAGCTCCTGATCCTTCTGATACTCTCCCCTCACTGTCAGCAAGTGCCAAAGCCACGACACACGCAGCCTTACCGCAAACGAATCTTCCATGTAACTGCCATTTCCACGGTACCTGACCGGCACAAACAGGATCAACAGCAATATGAACAAAATGAGCCCGAGAATGACCAGAACTGTGATACCGATCATTTTCAAAACAGTTAATAGTATTGATAACATACGCTCCCCTTAATGATTGAACAACTATTTTGCGAAATGGGCTTTTACGTCGTAAGCTCCTGTCTCACGCAAAACATCCTGTATGATTTCCATAACCAGATCGACTGCTCCGCCATACCCCACAGCGATCCCGACAATATATGGGGCATTCTCCTTTTTTTTATAATATTTCTGTCTGAGCATCGCACTGTGATAGATTTCGAGCAGATCGTTATTTCTCGCAAGGGCGATGACATAAATCGCGGGCTGCGGTCTGCCTGTTCTGAGTTTCCATTTGACTTTACCACATTTCTTATCCAGAGACGGGCTGATATATAATTTTCTGCTAAAACGCATCCTTATCACTGCTCTCCAATCCTACAATACAGGTTTTCTATGATCAAAGACTATTCTAACATAAGATTCCATATTTTTCAAACCAAAAAGAAGGCCAGAGTCGACCCCCTTTATAGATGTTTTTAAAATGTCTTGCGTGGTTTTATCCATTGTTTATTTTTCCGAAGATCCAGATATTCCTGATACGCCTGTTCCAAAATCTGTTTCTCGTTCGAGAATTTGAGCAGATGATACGCCTCATGGTACTTGTAATATCCTGAATCAACAAAAAATTCTTCGCGCTGTGGCTTGCTGTAATAATTATCCGCCATCATCAGATACCAATGGACTTCTTTTTCTACGATATCCTGCGGCACATTGAAGGTGTATTCACTTTTTCCGATATATTTCATGACAGTTGCCTTCACGCCTGATTCCTCAAACACTTCACGCAGAGCAGTCTCCACATGCTTCTCACCGGTTTCGACGGTGCCTTTGGGCAGAACCCACCCCTCATACCTGTTCTTGAAATTTTTGTATAAAAGTAAAATCTTCCCTCTGAAAATAACTACGCCACCACAGCTAGTCGCTTGAATCATGCTGTTTCCTCCTGTATGGTGCGCATATTTTATTTCATACTGTCCATAATGCTTATGATCTGATTGGTCTCATAGGGCTTTGTCACAAAATCCGCCGCGCCAAGCTTGATGGCATCGAGCATCTTATTCTTCTGACCAGATGCCGTCACCATGATCACCTTGGCTTCCTCATCGAATTCTTTGATCTTGACAAGAGTCTCGATGCCGTCCATCACAGGCATCGTGATGTCGAGTGTCACAAAATCCGGTTCCAGCTCGCAGTATTTGTCATACCCCTCCTGTCCGTTTTCAGCCTCAGCAACTACCTCATAGCCATTTTCTACAAGAATATGGCGAAGCATATATCTCGATGTCTTGGAATCGTCAACTATCAAAACAGTACTCATTTCTTAATCTCCTTAAACTCTTCTTATATTTTGAAAAGCATACCTATTCATATACTTCTAATATCGCCCTGAAACTGCAGCCGTTGGCATGAATCGGGAGGACATACAGATTCTCGTTGCTGATAAAAGGCCCGTCCATGGAATATTCCGGCGAATTCATATCGATCGTGATATCATCGTAGCTCAGATTTGTGGCAAACAGACCGTTCACACAGTTGATAAACTCTCCGACATTGTCCAGGGCATCCTCGTCCACCGCGTCATATGTATCCTCTGTAAAATAATTGGCAATAGCAAGCAGGTTATCATCCGGTGCGCTGATGTATACTTTCATATGCATATCTCCGGCAACCATCTGGCAGGCATATTTGTCCAGCTGGAGGGAACGGGCAGTATAAGCTTTATCCAGGTATGTATCGCTGTCGATCAACCGGCGCAGTGTCTGAACAAGTGTAAGCGTAAATTCTTTAAGCTGTTCTGATCTTACCGGAACAAAAATATTGATGCACTCTCCGAGATCATCATGGATCAGAGAACTGATCTGGGCATCGCTGTAACCTCCGAGCTGTTGAAACTCGTCCAGAAAAGGATTGATCTGATCCAGGCTGAACATCCCTCCGTCCAGGAGATTTTGAACAAATTTCATAAAATTGTTTGTCTGATACCCCAATATCTCATCCAGTTTTTCATCGCTGAGATAACCAGCTTCGATAGCCGCATCGCCAAAGCGTTCATTGCCCTGGTCGATCTGTTCCAAAAGATTCCGCGCAGCTGTCGGCGAAAGAACTTTATTGATAACTGCTATCGTCGCAACCTCAGCCTTAAACTCTTTCCGGACCGGAAGCAGATCATCAAGCTGATCCTGCGACAATATTTGCTTTTCTACCAGATAATTTCCAAATAAGCGGTTAATCATTTTTCGGCTCCCTTCTACCATTAAAATTATATCTAATACTAATATACACCTTTTCGCAAAAAATTACAAAGTATTCTTCATAATTTTGCGAATTTTTATGCAGGGCAGAAAAAGCATCAGTTCAGACTGTAATACTGGTCCAGTATCCTTCTGGCCATCGGAACCGCAAACTCCCCGCCGCTTCCGGCTCCCTCGAGGATAACAGTTATCTGAAGCGGGTTTTCTGTATCATAAGTATAACCGGTAAACCATGCGTGGGAATCGGAAGCGGAATTGTACTCCGCCGAGCCTGTCTTGCCTGCGGCACTGTATCCTTCGCTGATCAGGCGGGTGGCCGTACCGTCCTGTACTACCGCCGCCATCACTTCCTGCAGTATGGCAGCCTCCTGTTCTGTGATCAGCTGTCCCAGGGATGCCGGGGAATAGCTTTTCACCACATCACCATCTGAAGTCTCAACGCGGTCGATCATGTACGGCGCCATCATCTCACCGTCATTCGCGATCATGGCAGTGACCATGGCGATCTGGATCGGCGTCATCTGCGTCGTGCCCTGTCCGATCACTGTCTGGAGCATCACGCTGTCGCTGTCTGAGATGTCATCGGAGATACGGCTGACATTTGCCGGAAAGTCAACCGGCAGATCACTGCCGAAATACAGACTGTCAAGCGTCTGCGCAAATCGGTCCCGGTCAAGCGAAAGCCCGATGTTGGCAAAGGACGAATTGCAGGATTTCGCAAAAGATTTCGTGAAATCAACGCTTCCGTGGTTCGTTCCATGAAAACAGTTGATCACATCCGCACCGTTTGTAAATTTTCCTGTACATTGAAAATGATAATCGTCGTAGCTCTCCGGATTTTCCCGTATATATTCCAGGGCCGTAAGAATTTTGAACGTTGATCCTGGCGGATACAATCCCTGAGTGACCCTGTTGAGCAGCACGGAGCTTGAGGTGTCAGCCAGAAGCTCATCCCAGATCAGGCTGATCATATTGGGATCAAAATCCGGTTTCGATACCATTGCAAGAATCCGCCCGGTTGACGGCTCTGTCACGATGACAGCGCCGCTGTACACTCCAAGGGCATCGTACGCTATTTTCTGCAGTTTCGTGTCAAATGTAGTGACAACCGTATTTCCCATGTGTTTCTCATCTGCCAGATCATTCTGCAGCTTGCTGCCCAGGGAGATATTGGAGGACACAAGAAACATATTTGCCTCCTGTTCCACCCCCATCCTTCCGTGGGAAGCATAGCCGACTGCGTGTGCGAAAACTTCACCAAAAGGATAATATCGCTCATCCGTGTCCGACAGCGTCGTGGCCAATACCTGTCCATCCGCTGAGAGGATATCCCCCCGTATCGTCTTTGCCGCCACAATATCCTGACGCTTCGCATTGTAAGAATTGTTGATCACCTGCGGACTGTCAAAATACACATAATGTATCAGATATCCGCTGATCGCGGCAAACAATCCCACAAACGCGGCGGCGGCAATATTCATGTGAAGGCGGGGCATGCCTGGAGCCGGCGCGTAATCGTCCCAACCGGCATCCTCCGCGTATTCACCGCTGTCATAGCCATCATAATCCTCCTCATAATACAGATCGTTGTTCATATAGAAGCCCTGGACGATCGAGAACATGATCAGCGAGGCAAGCACCGAGCTCCCACCGTAGCTGATCAGGGGCAGCGTCACACCTGTGAGCGGTATGAATTTGCTGTTTCCTCCGATCGTCAGAAACAGCTGTACGATATAAATGATCCCCAATCCAAAGGCTGCGTATTTCATAAAAGGATCATGGCAGGAATGCGCTATATGGACGATCTCCAAAAACAGGTTCACACAGACTGCGATCAGGCAGATCCCAAAAAGGAGACCGAATTCTTCACAGATCGCCGAAAAGATAAAATCCTGCTCCACATACGGTATGGAGCCCGGCATGCCGGCGTCTATCCCCATGCCGAACCACCCGCCTGTCCCGATACCAAACAGTGACTGGGCGATCTGATATCCCGTGGCATTGATATCGTTCCACGGATCAAGCCATGCCGCCACGCGCACGCGCACATGAGAAAACATAAAATAAGAGACATATGCCGCCGCGGAACCTCCTGCCAGGCCAAGGATCAGATAGCGGAACTTACGTGTGGCAACAAACAGGAGAATGATGTAAGTGATAAAATAGATCAATGCACTTCCCAGATCCTTGGACGCGACAAGGAACAGTACGTGAACTGCCGCCAGCACCGCAGAGATCACAATATAAATAAAACGCTCCGCTTTCGACAGGATCGCTGCCAGAAAAAGTACATAGATGATCTTCACAAACTCTGACGGCTGAAAGGACATCCCCATGATAGAAAAAGATAATTTGGAGCCGTTCGTGATGCTTCCGCTGATCAGTACTGCTCCCAATATCAATATACCAGCCGCCGCAAAAAGATACTCGCAGCTTTTCAGGATCCTGATATATTTGATGAAAGCAGGAATGATCAATGCGGTCACGAGTGATATCGCCACGATCGTAAACTGACGTATGGACCGTGTCAGGGATATCCGCGTCAGGATCACAAAACTGACAGATAAAAGAAGCGCGATGTGGTTCTGGATCAGCCTGTCAGCCCTCGGATAGATCGCGCGCATCAGCACCAGGAAAGCAAACACGGTTATCATCTGAAAAAGAGGCAGGAAAAGGTATGTAAAATCTTTTCTCGACGACAGCAGCACAAGGCTGCCAGTCATGTGGTTTATAAAAATCATCAGATACTGAAGAACAAAAATAAATCCTTTGCGTTCTCTGTCATCGCGTCGAAGGACGATAAAACTGGTCAATGTGTACAACAGAATATTGACCACCAGGATATATTTTGACAATTCAATTACTGCTCTAAGCATTCTACTCTACTCCACGCCTATAATGTCCATTTGTATATTCTTTATAAGGGAATGTTTCAGAAGAAGCCTTCCCACAAGGAATCCCTGTCATCAGACCAATATAATAACTGATCACAGCTCTCGTCTGTGTCTCATTTTCAATGGAAAAATCAAGCCGCAGCTTACGATAGTCTTTCTTTAAGATCCCTTCAAGCTGTCCATGAAGGGATAACGGCACCGTATTGTACAAAATATTGTAACAGTGAATACAATTCTGTGTCACAGTGAATACATTTTGATAGCGGTCTGTCAAATAATACTTATTATCTGCAGATCCGGTTTCATTTATACAGTGCTCCAGTGTCTTTCTGACACAGTTCGCCGAGTACATCAGGGGAATATATCCATATAACACAAAGCAGATATCGCGATCTGTGGAAAGCACCCTCAGCTCTTTCCGGTTGAGTTCCAAAGGAAGGGTAACACAGTCCAGCTGACCGGACAGAAACGCCAGCGCTGCATTATTCCACGCATAAATAGTATAGTCCGACTCGATCCTTCCTGCAAAGCCAATCTCATGCAGCCATTCTAACTCCTCGAAATTCCTGATCATGACACCTGCAAAAATCCCACTGTCCAAAAGTTTTTCGTAGGATGACAGATATCTGTAGGTTCTTTTCCGAAATATATGAGGCAGCACAAGAAAATACTCCCTGTCCGGCAGCAGCGACTGCCGGACTGCGCTCTCCCGCAAAAACAGATCCGCATCCACATAGAGCCTGTGTATCCCGGAAAAGGTATTGGCAGTCAAAAGCTGTCCGTATGTTGTTACATATACACAGAGTTCGTTCACTTTCTTGTCAGGCTGCCCTGCTGCAGACAGGGCAGCATTTTTCGGCTCCTGCCTTTTCCGGCAAAAAGAAACATCTGTTTGCTGCGGAGCTGAACACAAACGCCTGCGCGTGAGATCATTCCGCTTTAATATCTCTGATTCTAATTCAGCCACGGCTCTGCGGCGCAGTTCGTTCAGCGCTTTTACAGGCATAAACGAAGCACCGTCCGTATCGACTGTCAGATCAGAGAACACAAAACCAGTATCTCCAAGTTTTCCGAGTTTCCTTGAAATATTCGTCTCGTCCAGCGGTCTGTTCAGTGCCGGACTTGCTGTCTCTCCGGTCACTGTCACGGATACACTGTCATACACGAGTGTCAGCTCCGCCGGTTCCCCCGCGCAGATCCGCGCAGATCCGGCAACAGGCAGAAGCTTGTTCTGTGAGATAAACCGCTCCTGGATATCTCTTAAAACATCCGGGGCATTTCCCGAATATCCGGGTTCCTTCAATGTAACCATCGACCTGTCATTGTGTCTCTGATAATATCCATTACAGATATCAGATCGTATATACAGCTGCCGTATGGCCTGTTCATCCTTCTGGTCAACCTCATAAACCTTTTCGGGTTCTTCCAGATACAGATCAATGTACTTTCGATACACAGCCGTGACGCCAGCGACATATTCGGGACTTTTCATGCGGCCCTCGATCTTGAAAGAATCAATGCCGGCCTGTATCAGCTCCGGCAGCATCGGAAGTGTGTACATATCCTTTAAGCTGAGCGGGTATTGAACCCGGTTCTTCCTGTCAGCATAGGGGAGCCTGCACGGCCCTGCACAGCGTCCGCGATTCCCGCTTCTCCCTCCCAGAATGGAACTGAAAAGGCACTGTCCCGAATACGCATAACACATGGCGCCATGGATAAAGCACTCGACCTCCAGACCGGTTCTCTCCCTGATATCCCTGATCTCATCAAGCGATAGCTCTCTCGCAGGCACGATGCGGCAGACGCCAAGCTTTTTCAGATATGCTGCCCCGTAAACACCTGTGATGGCCATCTGGGTGCTTGCATGAAGAACTAATCCGGGGAAACTTTCCTGCAGACATTTCAGTACACCGATATCCTGGACGATCACGCCGTCCAGCCCTGCATCATATAGCGGCCTGACATATGGGATCAGGGAGCCAAATTCACTTTCCTTCACAAGCGTGTTGACAGTCAGATAGATCCTTCTGCCAAACAGATGAGCAGTACGCAGTGCCTTGATGATCTCCTCAGACGAAAAATTCCCCGCGTATGCGCGCGCGCCGTACTGCTCCCCGCCAAGGTACACCGCATCGGCCCCGGCATTTATTGCTGCCTGAAAGCAGGCAAAATTACCGGCAGGCGCCAACAATTCCACTTTTCGTTCACTCATGCTTTCTTCGATTCCTTCAATTCCGTCTCCAGACGGACGATCTGCTTCGAATTCTCATTCAGGGTCTCCTGGGCTTCCTTGAGAGATTTTGATGTGTTATCAAGTTTGATCTGTGTGGCGATCAGCTCATGCTTCAGGTCATATAATTCATTGTCTTTTGCTTTCAAATCCTGCTCGAGAAGTTCGATCTGTTTTTTGGCTTTAAAATAATCGTCAGCAATATTTAACTGGATCAGCATATTCTGCTTGTCGACGGACTGTCTCTTAAAGCTGTCCATCTTGGCATATTCATTCACTTTATTGTTGATATATGCTGCGACTTTCTGCAGATATTCAGCGCTCTCGTTGCCGCTGACAGTCAGCACTTTTCCTCCGATGATAACTTCTGTATCTGTTTTGGCAGACATGATCTTGCCCCTTTCTCATGTAAAATTTTATATATTATACCAAATACTATTCCGGTATTTCAAGTCCAAAATGGCGGTATGTAAGATCAGATACGACTCTGCCGCGCGGTGTGCGTGTGATAAAACCATTTTTGATCAGATAGGGTTCATATACATCCTCAATGGTGCCGCTGTCCTCCCCGATCGCCGCAGACAGGGTATCCAGCCCTACAGGGCCGCCGCCGAAACGTTCGATCATTGTCATCAGTATCATCCGATCCGTCTGGTCCAGCCCGAGTTTGTCTACATCCAATATATCCAGGGCAGTGTTTGCAGCCTCCAGCGTGATCCGTCCGTCGTATTTTACCTGTGCGAAATCCCGAACCCTTCTCAGCATGCGGTTGGCAAGGCGCGGCGTGCCGCGGCTCCTCCTTGCAAGCTCCAGCGCACCCTGCTCATCGATCTGCACCTTCAACACGCGCGCCGAGTGCTGGATGATTAGCTTCAGTTCATCAACCGAATAAAACTCGAGGTGCTGAATGACGCCAAACCGGTCTCTGAGCGGAGCAGTCAGGAGTCCGGCGCGCGTCGTGGCGCCGATCAGTGTAAATCTGGGCAGATCGAGACGCAGAGAGCGCGCAGCTGTCCCTTTTCCGATCATGATATCGATCGCAAAATCCTCCATGGCAGGATAAAGGACCTCCTCCACCTGCCTGTTCAGACGGTGGATCTCATCGATAAACAGGATGTCCCCCTCCTGAAGCCCGTTCAGGATCGCTGCGATCTCCCCGGGCTTTTCGATCGCAGGCCCGCTTGTCACCTTGATGTGGACGCCCATCTCGTTCGCGATGATATTGGCAAGAGTCGTCTTCCCCAGACCGGGCGGTCCATAAAAAAGGACATGATCCAGAGAGTCCTCTCTCTGCTTTGCCGCCTCAATATATACCCGCAGGATCTCCTTCGCCTTCTTCTGTCCAATATAGTCCTTTAGACACTGCGGCCGAAGGCTTCCCTCGATCTTAACATCCTCTTCCAAAAGTTTTGTCTCTATCACTCTGGCTGCCATAGAACCCTCCAAAAACAATTATATCGTGCTGATGCTCTTCAGTGCCTGCTTTAATACAGTACCGGAATCCATATCCTCTGTGACCGCGACCTGCTGCAAAGCTTTCAGCGCTTCAGACGGGGAATACCCCAGAGCTGTCAATGCTTCCAACGCTTCATTTTTTGCCTCGGAATTTGACCTGGCATCCAGTGGTACGGCTGTATTATCAGAGACAGCCTCGTTTGTGAGATGCACCTTATCCCGCAGCTCCAGAATGATCCGTTCTGCTGATTTGTTACCGATCCCCGGAGCCTTCGATATCGCTTTGGCATCTCCTGACAGAATGGCAAAGCGAAGATCGTCAGCGCTCATTGCTGACAGAATACTCAGTGCACCTTTGGGACCGATTCCGTTTACAGCGATCAGCTTCCTGTAGATCTCCAGATCATCCCTGGAAAGAAAACCAAATAGCTGAAAGGCATCCTCGCGCACACTTGTGTAGGTATAAATCTTTACAGTCGCGCCGGTTCCCGGAAGGCGCTGCGCCACACTGAGCGGTATTCTGATATTATATCCGATATTGTTGCATTCCAGCACCAGGTTGTCCTCGGTGATATCCATGATCTCACCTTTTATATATGCATACATTTCACAGCCCCCATAAACTTAGGATCTGTCATGAAATAAAAAGTTATTTCATGACAGCTCCTTATGATGACAATATCTCCACGATAGAGATATCAGATCATTACATTATATTTATTATAGCACAGATTAACTCAATAAGGGAGAAAAAGAAACGTATGTTTCTGATTTCTCCCTTTTGAATAACTTTTGGACAAAATAATCCTATATTATGTATATATTTTAGTTATTGATAAACTTGTCCTCTTCGTTGTTCCAGCTGTAGAGCTTGCGGATCTCCTCGCCGATCTTCTCAGAAGGATGCTCGGAAGCAAGCTTTCTCATCGCCTTGAAGTGAACCTGACGTCCAGCCGGAGACATATCCAGCAGGAACTCCTTTGCAAAAGAACCATCCTGGATATCGGAAAGGATCTTCTTCATCGTCTTCTTAGTCTCCTCCGTGATCAGCTTCGGTCCTGTGATATAATCACCATACTCCGCTGTGTTGGAGATGGAGTATCTCATTCCGGCAAAGCCTGACTGATAGATAAGATCCACGATGAGCTTCATCTCATGGATGCACTCAAAGTAAGCGTTTCTCGGATCGTATCCCGCCTCTACAAGCGTCTCAAAACCAGCCTGCATCAATGCGCATACGCCGCCGCAGAGCACGGCCTGCTCGCCGAAAAGGTCTGTCTCTGTCTCTGTTCTGAAGGTTGTCTCCAGAACTCCCGCCCTTGCACCGCCGATCGCAAGTGCATAAGCGAGCGCCAGCTCAAGCGCCTTTCCTGTCGCATCCTGCTCTACCGCTACCAGACAGGGAACGCCCTTTCCAGCCTGATACTCAGAGCGGACTGTGTGTCCGGGGCCTTTCGGCGCGATCATTGTGACATCGACATCCTTGGGCGGTGTGATGCATCCGAAATGAATATTGAAACCGTGAGCAAACATCAGCATATTGCCTGCCTCAAGATTCGGTTCAATATCCTTCTTGTACATATCCGCCTGCAGCTCATCATTGATCAGGATCATGATGATGTCAGCCTTCTTAGCTGCCTCCGCTGCTGTATAAACTTCAAATCCCTGCTTCACAGCCCTGTCCCATGACTTGCTGCCCTCATAGAGACCGATGATAACGTTGCAGCCTGATTCCTTTGCGTTCAGCGCATGGGCATGTCCCTGACTTCCGTAACCGATGACTGCGATCGTCTTGCCCTCTAACAGTGAAAGGTTGCAATCCTCCTGATAATAGATCTTTGCTTCTGACATTTTTAAATCCTCCTTGTTTTGCGGAGTAAAATGAGAGCTGCTCATGCGAGCAGAGGATTTTCCTCCGAGATATATTTATTTATTATAAATAAACGCTGTTTCAGTATGGAGATGCTTCGGACAAAAGCGCCCCAACATCACTCCAAATAAACGATATCCTCCGTTCCGCGCCCCAGTCCGGCGATCCCCGTCCTCGCGATCTCAAGGATCTCATAATCCTGTAGGAGACCGATAAATGCCTCGATCTTGGACTGCGTACCAGTGAGTTCGACGATCAGGCTGTCCACATTGACATCGACGATCTTTGCCCTGAAGATATCTGCCACAGCGATCACTCCCTGACGTTTTTCAGGTGTTGATTTTACCTTGATCAGACAAAGCTCCCTGTATACGCTCCGCTCCGGTTTCAATTCCCGGATATCCCGGATATCCACCAGTTTGGCAACCTGTTTCTCGATCTGGTCAAGGATCTCCTCATCCCCGGATGTCACGATCGTGATGCGGCTGAACCGCGGATCTGATGTGACACCTGCCGTGATACTCTCGATATTGTATCCGCGCCTTGAGAATAAACCTGATATACGGCTGAGAACACCGGCATTGTTGTCCACCAAAAGCTGAAATACTCTATTCTGCATAAAGATACACTCCCTTAAATTGCATAAATAAAAACAAATATCTGCATAAATAACCAAGTTTTATTTTAGCAATTCTGATATTAATTGTCAATACATTTCGGCAAAGCCAGCGTCCCAGTCCTTGCCACCTCCACGATACTGATCGATTTGAGCATGTCGAGCATGACCTTGATCCGCTCTGGCATGTCACAGATCTGTATGATCATATTGTTGTTGGACATATCCACGATATCTGCTTTCATGATCTCACAGATTTCCATGATGTCGCGGCGGGTGCCTCGGTTGTATTTTACCTTGATCAGCATAAGCTCCCTGCTGATGCTGTCCTTCTCGTCAAAAGTCTTTACCTTGATGACATCGATCTTCTTGTTGAGCTGTTTTTCGATCTGCTCGATCGTCCGCTGATTGCCGGAGCTTACGATCGTCATACAGGAAACAGCCGGATCGTCCGTCTCCCCCACCGCCAGAGAATCGATGTTAAAACACCTTCTCGAGAACAGACCTGAGACCTTGCAGAGTACACCGGATCGATTTTCTACCAATACAGAATATATTTTCTTCATATAAAACGGAACCTCCTTACTTTACTAAGTCCATAGGATCTACGAGGCATTCCATGAGCATCGTATTGTCCTCGGCGAGAAATTCCCTGATCTTTTGCTGCGCATGGGACATATTCTCCACCCGGATGAACGGAATACCATATGCGACGGCAAGCTTTTCGAGATCGGGCGTGCCGTCTTTGATATCGACAACGGAATAGTTGTCCTTGTAGGTATAGTGCTGAAATTCACGCACCATGCCGAGATAATTATTCTTGATCACGATGATCTTTACCGGAATATGATGCTGTACGATGGTCGCAAGCTCCATCATCGACATCTGGAACGAACCGTCGCCGCACACTGCGACAACCTGCCTGCCCATATCACCGCGTTTCGCCCCCATGGCAGCAGGGATCGAATACCCCATGGTTCCCATTCCGCCCGATGTGAGAAAGCGTCCGTTCTTTACGATATGGTAATTGCAGCTCCATATCTGGTTCTGCCCGACATCAGCAACGTACACTGCGTCATCCTTCATCTCGTTGGAGAGCATTGTGATGAACACAGCAGGATCTACATAGGCAGGATCCGGATTCCGCTTTTGGACCATTGTCTCACGGTATCCTTCCAGCGTGCTGATCCATGCCTCGTGTTCACACGAAAAATCTTCTTTCATGATGTCCTCAAATATATGTCTCGCATCGCCTACAAGCGGGATCGAAGGTCCGACATTTTTGCCGATCTCAGCAGGATCGACATCGATATGTATCAAAACCTTGTCAGTCATGATCAGATCCGGCTGGCTGATCGCCCTGTCCGCGACGCGCGCGCCGACCATGATCAGAAGATCGGATTCGTTCATGGCACGGTTCGCATACGCCTTTCCATTGTTTCCGACCATGCCGAAATACATCGGATCCTCTGTGCGCATGACCCCGATCCCCATCATGGTGGATACCACCGGGATCCGGTATTTGTCTGCGAATGTGCGGAGTTCCGGAACAGCCTCGCTCAGGTGAACCCCGCCGCCCGCACAGATGATGGGTCTCTTTGCCTTTTCAAGTTCCCTGATGACCTTCTTTATCTGGACAGGATTTCCTTTGACAGTTGGTTTATAAGCCCGGATATTTACTGTTTCGGGATATTTAAAATTCCTGATGGCAGCGTTTTGTATATCAATGGGAACATCGATCAGCACAGGTCCCTTGCGCCCGGAGTTGGCGATATGGAACGCCTCCTTAAATATGCGCGGGATATCTTCTACATTTTTGATCAGATAGCTGTACTTGACAAAAGATTCCACAGCACCTGTGATGTCCGCTTCCTGAAATACATCGCTTCCGATCTGCTCACTTTTTACCTGTCCTGATATGCATACCATGGGAATGCTGTCAGCAAAAGCCGTCGCGATACCTGTGATCAGGTTGGTGGCGCCCGGTCCGCTCGTGACAGCACACACACCTACTTTCCCGGTGACTCGTGCTTCTCCGCTCGCTGCATGCGCAGCATTCTGCTCTGTTCTAACTAATATTGTCCTGATTGTTGAGTCGAGAATACTATTGTAAAATGGACAGATTGCTACGCCAGGATAACCATATACCGTCGTAACACCTTCATTCTCGAGACATTTTACGATTGCGTCAGCACCGATCATGATGTTCACTCTTA
>ERZ778517.274-NODE-274-length-60282-cov-6.697893_pt1 | contig 60282 bp, 50 predicted proteins | sample MGYA00510341_ERZ778517 | MGnify/ENA primary metagenome ERZ778517 (study PRJEB29527, sample SAMN07138964) | mouse gut metagenome | material: feces | host: mouse | place: China:Nanjing | collected 2016-01-25 ...
CGTAGTTCATCCTGACAAATACGCCGAACGCTTTATCTATTACTTCTTCACGGTTTGTTATTATCATACATGTTTGTTTTTAATCGGTTACGAAGATACGGATTTTGTTGATAGTTAGGCAGACAAACAGTGGTCAAAGTTGGACTGGCTTAACGGTTGAAAACCGTTACTGTTTCGTTACATATTTGAAATTTAGTAAGTAAAGCAGTTGAAATACGAGCAGTCAGAGTTATAGGTTCAAAACCTTGTCTCTCTGCAGTAGCCGCTGAAAATCATCGATTTAATAATAAAGCACCTTCAAAAACGCCAGAATGGGCTTTTGAAGGTACTATATTGTTAAACCGGACAACTAAGGTGTTTTCAGTGCTTTTTGCCGGGGTGTCGATTCAGGCTTTTTTTCCGTAGAGGTATCTCGCCAGACCGAATACATATCTGCGAAAGCCTGGACGGTAGGCCAGCAGACGGTCGAACCATCCGAGATGCGGGGTTATGAGCTTAATCATATATCCAACGAAGAACATCGCGAAGAGTGTTCCCGGGCCGATGATGTTCCATTTCCAGCTGCCGAAGAAAACAAAACTGCTTATGATGGCCATAACCACGAGTGAGGTGTCTATGATTATCTTCATCTTGGCAAACGGAATCTTTGTCACCTGGCCAAATGCCACGGTTATGCCTTCGCCAGGCATGGTGACCGAGCCGCATTTCACCTCGAAAGCTATCCCTAAGGCCATGATCACACATCCTGCAAACTGGGCGGATATCTGCGACGCCATGCCAGAGCAGTCGAGCCATGCGGTGAGATGGAAGTTGATGTCTATAAGCCATCCGAAAAGGAAGCCGACTATCAATTGAAACAGCTGTATGGGATTGAACCTCTTTCTTAGAACAAGAATCTGCAGGCCCACCAGAACGAAGTTCATGGCAATGGTATAGCCACCCACGCTCAGTGCTGGCATCAGCCCCGACTCGCCGGCCATTGAAAACGACAGCGGCAGCGATGATATCACACTGCTGCCGAGAGCCGATTTGATGCACAACACCACTCCGAGGGTCATAAGATATAAAGAGAGCAGTAGCAGAATATGCTGCCAAAGGAATGAAATCGACCGTTCTTTTATTGTCATAATTATTCCATCTTTCTTTCGTAAGCGTGTGCGAAATTACGAAAAAACGGATGAAACGTATCTTTACGAATGGTAGGCATGGATATCCAGGGACAATCCGGTTACGATAAACCAATATAATAATTGCCTCCGATTGTTGGCCGTATGGCAGGAAAATAGTACTTTTGCGGTGTCAAAACCGAGAAACAGTGAGAGCCACCTTGATAACAGGAGACCCCATCGGTCATGATTCGTGCGGCATTGCCGGTCACGGTCGGTTTTGCCGCCGCGTTTACCGCGAGTGGTGCAGTCGCGCCGCCGCCGCCGCTCTCTTTGCCCGTGCAAGCTCACACCATAGCTTCCACGGGTTTTATATTTTCAGAAAAGGTCAATTTCTAAATATATGTCAGCATCATTGAGGTTCAAAATGGTGGCCGAAGCGTTCGATCGCAAGGCCGCCCCGGTAGCTATTCCGGAACAAAGTCCAGAGAAATACTATGGAGAACTGGTGTTCAACCGCCAGCGGATGTTCGAATATCTTCCGAAAGAAGTGTACGACGAGCTTCTCAAAGCCATAGAGAACAAGACTCCCATCAGCCGTAGGATCGCTGACTCGGTTGCCGACGGCATGCGCCGCTGGGCCGTGGAGAACGGAGTGCATCACTACACACACTGGTTCCATCCGCTCACCGACGGAACTGCCGAAAAGCATGATTCTTTCATCGAGCACGATGGCAAGGGCGGCATAATCGAGGAATTTTCCGGCAAGCTGCTGGTGCAGCAGGAGCCGGACGCGTCGTCTTTCCCCAATGGCGGAATACGCAACACTTTCGAGGCTCGCGGATATTCCGCATGGGATATTTCGTCCCCGGCGTTTATCCTTGGTTCGACGCTGTGTATTCCCACAATCTTTATATCGTACACAGGCGAAAGCCTCGACTACAAGACTCCTCTGCTGCGCGCCATCAACGCCGTGGACAAGGCCGGCACGAAAGTGGCACGGTTCTTCGATTCCGAAGTGAAGCATGTGCGCACTTTCCTGGGATGGGAGCAGGAGTATTTCCTTGTCGACGAGAGCCTCTATAGCGCCCGTCCCGACCTGGTGATGACAGGCCGCACGCTGCTGGGGCACGAGAGCCCCAAGAACCAGCAGTTCGAAGACCACTATTTCGGTGCTATCCCGTCGCGTGTCGAAGCTTTCATGCTCGATCTGGAAATCAGCTGCCAGAGGCTTGGCATACCGGTCAAGACACGCCACAACGAGGTTGCCCCCAACCAGTTCGAGTGTGCCCCCATATATGAGGAGGTCAATCTCGCCAACGACCACAACCTTCTGCTCATGTCGGTGATGACCGAGGTGGCCCGGCGCCATAATTTCCGCGTGCTTTTCCATGAGAAGCCGTTTGCGGGCATCAACGGTTCTGGCAAGCACAACAACTGGAGCCTTGGCACCGACCGCGGCGCCATGCTCTTCTCGCCGGGAAAAACTCCGGAAGACAATCTGCAGTTCATCACATTCGTTGTCAATGTCATGGCTGCTGTCCACCGCTTCAACGGCCTTCTGAAAGCATCCATCATGAGTGCCACCAACGCTCACCGTCTCGGAGCCAACGAGGCGCCTCCTGCAATAATCTCCATCTTCACCGGCAGCCAGCTGGCCGCCGTGCTTGACATGCTCGAGAACAGCAGCGACGCCGATCTTTCGTCGCTTGCCGGAAAGGCGGGATATTCCCTGGGGCTGTCGCAGATTCCCGAAATCCTTATCGACAACACCGACCGCAACCGCACATCGCCCTTTGCGTTCACCGGCAACCGCTTCGAGTTCCGTGCCGTAGGGTCTTCGGCCAACTGCGCCTCGGCAATGATTGCCCTCAATGCCGCCGTGGCCGACCAGCTCGACAGATTCCATTCCGAGGTCAACAACCGTGTCGCAAACGGCATGCCCTTGCGCGAGGCCATACTTTCCGAACTCCGCAAGCTGGTGGCACAGAGCAAGGCTATCCATTTCGACGGAAACGGATACAGCGACGAGTGGAAAGAGGAAGCCGCCCGCCGCGGGCTTGACTGCGAGACTTCGGCACCGCTGATTTTCGACGCCTATCTGGCTCCGGAGGCTGTCGAGATGTTCGACCGCACCGGGGTGTTCTCCAAAGTAGAGCTGCAGGCCAGAAACGAGGTAAAGTGGGAAATGTACACCAAAAAAATCCAGCTCGAGGCTCGTGTGCTCGGCGACCTTGCCCTGAACCACATTGTACCCGTGGCACGCCGCTACCAGTCGATGCTGGTGGACAATGTGGTGAAGTTGCGCGAACTCTACGGGCACGGTGCCGACGACCTCACTTCCGATGAACTCCGCACCATAGAGAATATCGCACGCCGTGTAAGCGCAATCACACGCACCGTAAACGAAATGGTGAACGAGCGCAAAAAGGCCAACGCAATATCCGACCAGCGTAGCCGCGCCATCGCATACCACGACACAATTGCGCCCGCTCTTAACGTCATTCGCCGCCATGCCGACAAGCTGGAGCTGCTTATCGACAACGAGATGTGGCCACTACCAAAATATCGCGAACTCCTATTTATCCGATGATAGAACAGCTCAAACACGAATGCGGCATCGCCCTTGTGCGCTTGCGCAAACCTCTTGAATACTACCGTGAGAAATACGGCAGCGAGACCTATGCCCTCGACCGCCTGTATCTGCTGATGGAAAAACAGCACAACCGAGGCCAGGAAGCCGCCGGTGTGGGTGTAGTGGACCTGAATGCCGAACCCGGGCATGAATACATATTCCGCCAGCGCGAACTCGGCACCGGTGCCATCGACTCGATATTCGCCAATATCGGCAAGGAAATAACAGCAGCACGGGTCAAAGGGGTAAAAAGCCTGCCTTTTGTAGGCCAGATATACATGGGGCACCTGCGCTACAGCACTACCGGCCGTGCCGGCATGGAATACACTCATCCATTCCTGCGCCGCAACAACTGGCGCTCGCGCACTCTGATGCTTTGCGGCAACTTCAACATGACCAATGCCGACGACATTTTCGCGGCAGTGGTTGCCAGCGGTCAGCATCCGCGTCTCAATTGCGACACATCCCTTATTCTCGAACAGCTTGGCAATGCCCTGGATAAGGAAAACCACCGCCTGTACCGCCAGTATCGCGACACGCTCCGCGACCCCGAGCTCGCGCACCGTATCGAAGCCGAAATCGACCTCACGAATATGTTGCTGCCGGTGGCTCCGAATCTCGACGGCGGATATGCCATGTGTGGTGTCACCGGTTCGGGTTCGGCGTTTGTGCTGCGCGACCCTAACGGAATCCGTCCGGCATTTTATTATGTCGACGACGAAGTGGTGGTTGTGGCATCCGAGCGGCCGGTGATTCAGACAGTGTTCAATGTGGCCATAAACGATGTCCGCGAAATCGAGCCGGGAACAGCCCTGTTCATATCGCCTTCGGCAGAGGTGGAGACACGGCGTATTCTTGCCAAGGGAGCCAACAAGGCATGCTCTTTCGAGCGCATATATTTTTCCAGAGGCAGCGACCGCGACATCTATCGCGAACGCAAGCAGCTGGGAGCCAATATAGTCGACGACCTTCTGAAAATGCTCGGCGGCGACCTTGACAATACTGTATTCTCCTTCATCCCGAACACCGCCGAGGTGGCCTACAACGGTATGGTGGAGGAGCTTAACCGGAGAATGGACATTCAGCGCAAAGACGAGATTCTGGCACTGAGCGCGCAGGGCAAGGTCGACCGTGGAAATATCGAGAGAATCCTCGCCCGCAAGGTACGCACCGAGAAACTCGCCATAAAAGACATAAAGCTGCGCACCTTCATTGCCGAAGGCAGCAGCCGCAACGACCTGGCCGCACATGTCTACGACGTGACATACGGATGCATACGCACCGGGGAAGACACCATGGTGGTGATCGACGACAGCATAGTGCGCGGAACCACACTCACACGCTCCATCCTGAGAATTCTCGACAGGCTCAAGCCACGGAGAATCATAGTGGTGTCGTCGTCGCCGCAGGTGCGCTATCCCGACTACTACGGAATCGACCTCGCGAACCTGCAGGAACTGGCCGCTTTCCGTGCCCTGATAGATATGCTGCTCCGCGACGGACGCCGTGCCGACATCGACCGCGCTTTCGAAAAAGCGGTGGCGAATCTTGAAAAACCGGCGGAAGAAGAGGTGAATGCTGTAAAAGACCTTTACGCGCTGTATTCCTATGAAGAGATTTCGCAGCATATAGCGCAAATGCTCACTCCGGCAGGAATAGATGCAAAGGTGGACATCCTCTTCCAGACTGTCGAGGGGCTGCATCAGGCAGTGCCATCGTCGCCGGGCGACTGGTATTTCTCGGGCGATTATCCCACACCTGGAGGAACACGAAATGTAAACCGCGGTTTCCGCGACTACTATCTGCAGACGTTCCTGCCTTCCGGAACAGAAATCTGACAAGTGTATGATACAGAAAGCGGCAGCACCAATCGATGCTGCCGCTTTTTATATCCGGTTGATTACCGTCAGATTCTGCCGCTCGTTGCCATGGCATCGAGGATGGCGAGCGAGGCCATGGCTTCGACAACCGGCACAGCCCGCGGCACGCAGCACACATCGTGTCGTCCGCCGAAGGTGAGACTTGCCGTCTCTCCTGCCGTATCCACTGTGTCGACGGTGCGTCCGGGCATGGTCGCTATCGGTTTGAAGGCCACACGCAACACGATTGGCATGCCGTTGCTTATTCCACCCTGAATTCCTCCGGAGTGGTTTGTGGCTGTCGATATGGTTCCGTGTCCGGCAATGAATATGTCGGCCTGGGCGCTGCCGCAGGATTCGGCAGCGGCGAATCCATCGCCGTATTCAAAACCTTTGACAGCGGGAATCGACAGCATGGCCGCACCGAGTTTTGCCTGTAATTTACCGAAAATCGGATCGCCTACACCTGCCGGAACTCCGTGGATGCTGCAAGCCACAATACCCCCCAGTGTGTCGTGTTGTTCGCGGGCCTGAGATATCGCCATCCTCATTGACTCTGCGGCATAGCGGTCGGGGCAGCGGAGTGGCGATTCGTATACCTGGTCCCCGGTGAATGTTGCCGGATCCATACCGGTGGATATACTTCCTATGGCCTGCGTCCATGCTTTCACTCTCACGCCGGCGGTGGCGAGAACCTGCGAAGCGATGGCGCCGGCGGCGACTCTTGCCACTGTCTCCCGAGCCGAGGCACGGCCTCCGCCACGGTGGTCGCGGTGCCCGTATCGCACCTGCCAAGTGTAGTCGGCATGGTTGGGGCGATAGAGATTTTCGGTCGAGGCATAATCGGCGTGTCGCGCGTCATTGTTGCGAATCAATATGCCGATAGGCGTTCCCAGGGTCTTGCCACGGTAGATGCCGGAAAGAATCTCCACTTCGTCGCTTTCGCGTCTTGCGGTTCCGCCAGCTGCAGCTGCCGGTTTCCGTCGGTCGACCTGGCGTTGCACGTAAGCACAGTCGATGTCGATTCCGGCGGAGATGCCGTCGAGGATGGCTCCGACTGCAGGTCCGTGGCTTTCGCCAAAGCTCATGCATGTTACCCGTTCGCCAAGTATGTTACTCATCGTCGTTGTCTTTGACCAATGATGTTGTTGTGGCGCCGGTGAAGTCTATGAGCTCCTGCGGATGCATTCTGAGCTGCATGCCACGAACGCCAGCGCTGACAAATATGAAATCGTGCCGCAAAGCCGACGAATCGAAAAAAGTGGGCAGCGGTTTCTTCATGCCGATAGGCGAACATCCGCCGCGGATATAGCCTGTGGCACCAAGAAGCTCTTTCATGGCAATCATTTCGGCTTTTTTGTCGCCGGCTGCGCGGGCGGCTTTCCTGAGGTCGACTTCCTTGTTACCGGGAATCACGCATACAAACAGTCCGGTCCGTTCGCCACGCAGTACAAGAGTCTTGAACACCTGGTTTATGTCCTCGCCAAGTTGCTCGGCCACATGTGTGGCCGCCAGGTCGTTTTCATCTACCTGGTATGTGAGCGCGCTGTAGGCCACACCGGCCTTGTCGAGCAGGCGCATGGCATTTGTCTTGGTGGACTTGGCCATATTTTCTACTGCTGCATGAGCAGGAAGCGTTCGGCGTCAAGGGCTGCGCGGCATCCCATGCCTGCGGCCGATACGGCCTGGCGGTAGGATGGATCGGCGACATCGCCCGCTGCGAAAACGCCTTCCACGTTTGTGGCAGTGCTTTTGCCTTCTGTAACAATATAGCCTTGTTCGTCGAGTTGCACGTAGGGTTTGAACACCTCGGTATTGGGCGAGTGGCCGATGGCAAGGAAGAAGCCGTCGACTGCTATATCGAAAGTATTCTCCTCTTCGGTGCCTCGGTTGGAAACAAGCTTCGCGCCTTCAAGTATGTCGTTGCCGAACAGCGATACCGTGTTGGTGTTGAACAGTACCGTGATTTTGGGATTCTCGAGCACACGCGTCTGCATGTATTTGGAGGCGCGCAGTTGGTCGCGGCGTACTATCAGATATACTTTTGAAGCCAGTCCGGCGAGGTAGAGGGCCTCTTCACACGCAGTGTCGCCGCCGCCAACAACAGCGACCGGGCGGTTGCGGAAGAAGAAACCGTCGCAGGTGGCGCATGCCGACACGCCCATACCTTTGAAGCGCTCCTCGTCGGGGAGTCCGAGATATCTGGCCGAAGCACCGGTTGCGATAATCGCGGTGTCGGCGGTAATCACGGTGCTTCCACCGTTAACTTTTACTGTGAACGGACGTTTGGAAAAGTCGACTTCGGTTACTTCGCCGCCGACTGTTCTGAGACCGAACCGCAGTGCCTGTGTGCGGATGTCCTCCATCAGTTTGGGTCCGGTAACACCCTCGGGATAGCCGGGAAAGTTTTCGACTTCTGTGGTGGTGGTAAGCTGTCCGCCGGGCTGGATACCTTCGACCATTATTGGCTCAAGGTTGGCTCTGGAGGAATATATGCCTGCTGTATATCCGGCAGGTCCGGCGCCTATGATGAGGCATTTGGTGCTGAGTTCGGTCATGTTATGGTGTGGTTTATGCTGTTTGAGAAGGGTTGTCAGCGCAGGTCGATTATTTCAACGGCCGGATTGCGCGTGGTGTCGAAACGGAAAGCGCTCGCCGGCTTGGATGCAGCTGCGCCTATGTGGTCGATTGTGGCTATTATCGAACGGCCGTCGGTAAAGCGTATCTCTGCTGCCGCTGGCCAGTTGGAGGAATCAACGACTATTATAGCCTTTTCAATCGTTGTATCGGCAGATGGCAACGGAGTCAGTTCCACACGCTGTTTCCCGGCGGCGTCGGGGAGCCGCCGGGCGCGGTAGCGGGCGGAGTAGTCGCGCAGGATTGCGAATGGATTGCTTTCCATTATTTCCGACGCCGTGGGTTCGGTGATGCTCACCTCGGAGGTCGACTGCAGTTGGGTCCACTGCGTGTGTCCGTCGAACCATACACAGAGCAGGGGAGTGGTCATGGCGAATCGCGGACCGTCCATTACTATGTTTCCCTGCACTGGTTCCTGACCGTGCACGGTGAACTGGGCCTCAACAGACGGAGAGGACGAAAGGCGTCCGGCGGCAGAGCGGAGTATATCGTCGGCAGAGCGGTTGCCGGCTATGGCTCCGAGGCAGCACAGAAAGGTGCCTGCAATCAGAAGGTGTCTTAAGAGTCTCATATGCACTATAAACGTGGGTAGGGCGTCTGTTGTTTAGCTCATGCATCTCCCAGAAGGCGTTGCACCTCTTCGGGCCCCATGGTCACCTGCCGGGGTTTGGCACCGTTTGCCGGGCCTACTATTCCGAGAGCCTCCATCTGGTCCATGTACCGTCCGGCTTTGTTGAATCCTATCTGGAATTTCCGTTGCAGGATGGTGATTGAAGCCTGGGTCTGCGAGGCGATGAAAAGCGCACAGCGCCTGAATTCCTCGTTGCGCAGATTTATGTCTACAGTGGGATTACCTCCGGAATTCTCGTCGATTACCTCCGGAAGCTCGTATGGCGCTATGAAGCCCGGCTGCGACGATATATGGCTGCATATTGCTTCGATTTCATCGGTGTCCACGAAGGCGCACTGCACACGTTCGGTGCCGCCGTTTATGAGAGTGAGCATGTCGCCACGTCCTATGAGGCGGTGTGCGCCTGGCCGGTCGAGAATAGTCTTGGAGTCGATGCTCGACAGCACGCGGAATGCTATTCGTGCCGGGAAGTTCGCTTTTATCATACCGGTGATGATGTCGGTCGACGGGCGCTGGGTGGCAATAATCATGTGCATGCCGGCGGCACGGCCTTTCTGTGCTATTCGTGCAATGGGCAGCGAGATGTCCTTGCCGGCAGTGGTGATGAGGTCGGCGAACTCGTCCACAATCATCACGATATACGGCATGTAGCGGTGCCCTTTCTCCGGGTTGAGCCTGCGCTGCTGGAAGCGGTCGTTATAGGCAACCACATCGCGCACATATGCATCGCTGAGGAGTTCGTAGCGCCTGTCCATTTCCGTGCACAGCGAAGTGAGTGTGGCCACGACTTTCTGCGGGTCGGTGATGATGGCGTTGTCTTCCTCGGGAAGTTTTGCCATGTATTGGTTGGCGATATCACGATAGAGGGAGAACTCCACCATCTTGGGGTCGATGAGCACGAACTTCAGTTCATCGGGGTGTTTGGAGTAGAGCAGAGATGTGATTATGCAGTTCAGGCCTACCGATTTGCCCTGGCCGGTGGCACCGGCAACCAGAAGGTGTGGCATTTTGGCAAGATCCTCGATGAACATGTCGTTGGAAATCGTGGCGCCAAGTGCTACCGGCAGTTGCATTTTTGCCTTCTTGGAGCGGAAAGCCGACGATTCCAGCACTTTGCGCATGGAAACAATCTGCGGATTGAGGTTGGGCACCTCTATGCCTATGGTGCCGCGCCCGGGCATGGGGGCGATTATGCGGATGCCTGTTGCCGAAAGGCTCATGGCGATGTCGTCTTCCAGGCTTTTGATTTTGGCGATTCGGGTGCCCTCGGTCGGCACGATTTCATAGAGAGTTACCGTGGGGCCGATGGTAGCTTCGATGCGTACGATTTCGATGTTGTAGCTCTTGAGGGCGTTTACAATCATCTGCTTGTTGGAAGCCTGTTCACGGGCATCGACTTCGATGCCTCCGGAGCGGTCGAGCAGCAGTTCGGTGGAAGGGAACTGGTAGGAAGAATGTCCGGCCCGCGGATCGTACAGTGTGTCAAGGCCCATGTGGTCGCCGTTGTGGATTTCCTGGGCGGCATCCTCTTCGAATCCATTCTCGGCAGGGGCGGTGCGTATAATAAGCTCCGGCTCGCCGGGAGTAGTCTCTATTTTGGCAGGAGCTGCTTCTTCGGCAGCTGTTGTCGGCGGAATGTCCTCGATTATAGCCTCGGTCTTTTCTTCAGGCTCTACAGCAACCGGAATCGTGGTTTCGGTTGCCGTTGGCTGGCTGTCGAAAGGTTCCGATGGTTCATCGATGCTGAATCCTTCATCCTGCCCGAGTTGGTCTATGTCGGCCTGCGGAGCTTCGATAGCCGGTTCTATGGCAGGAGCGTTTTCCGGCTCGTTGTTGCTCTCGGTAGCGGTTGTCTCCAGATCTTCTATTGTGGCCACGGTGCCTTTCACAGCCTGGGCTGCTGGCTGCTGTTGGACTTTGGCCCTGGCTGGCAGGATACGGCGGATTGCTGCCATGAAAGCTTTTATGGGATGCAGGAACACGGCCACAAGCAGGCCGGCAAGAATCACACTCACGGCGAATGCGCCCAATGCGCCTGCATAGTCAATCAGCAGAGTGTTTATGTATTGGCCGTGTTCACCACCTAATGGAAAAGTGGCGGCACGGTTTATCGTGAGCAGACCTATGATTATCGACACGGCCACGGCAAGAAAGATGCAGCGGAACGATAGGCTCCAGAAGCGCAGCCGCACTTTTCCGAAACATGCAAGACCAAGCATGAAAACATAGAATGCCAGAGCGAAGGAACCTATGCCGAAAGTGTCGACCATCATGAATCCGGCCACGAGGGCGCCGATGGCTTTTCCTGCATTGCCGAGAGTATCGTCGGCCTCGACAATCTGCTGTGGCGTTCGACCGAATGTCACACTCTGGTCGGCGGCGTTCTCCATCATGAACGAGATGCACATCACCACACTGACTATGGCGCATACACACAGCACTATGCCCACCGACAAGTGTAGCCTCTGGTCGCGTATAAAGCCTATGAGGCCTCCGTTGCCGCCAGAGCGTCTTTTCTGTGTTGCCGCAGCCCGTCTGGGACGGCGGGGACCTTCGGGATCGGGCTTCACCTGCGGGCGGCATTGGCTCTTCCGGGGCTGTTCGTAGGGTTCGTCGGTATCCTCATAGTCATCGTATGTCCGATGCCGGGAGGTTCTTTTTCGGGGAGTGGCGACATCGAAGTCGTCCATATCGGGATTTATGGGTCTGGGCATGTTGGATGAGAAGAGACAGTGGAAGAAAGGTTAGAGAATTCGCAGCGACTCTATGGCCTCTGCGGGGTTGGGGCTGCCGAATACATAGCTGCCGGCGACAAGAGCATCGGCTCCCGCCTGGGCACACTCCGCACCCGTGGCGGCATTTATGCCTCCATCGACTTCGATAAGCGCTTTGCTGCCGCAGTCGTTGAGGAGTTTTTTCAGCCTGCTGATTTTTTCGATTGAGTGCCTGATGAAACTCTGTCCTCCGAATCCGGGGTTTACGCTCATCACCAGCACCATGTCGAGGTCGGCGGCAATGTCGGTCAGAAGCTCTACGGGTGTTGCCGGATTTAGTGTTACGGCTGCTTTCATGCCTGCGTTGTGGATTTCCTGCACAGTGCGGTGCAGATGCCGGCAGGCTTCGACATGTACGTTCATGATAGCGGCGCCGCAATCGCGGACACGGCTGATGTACTTCTCCGGCTCGACAATCATCAGATGCACGTCGAGAGGGAGGCCGGAGAGCTTGCCCACGGTTTCAATCACAGGGAATCCGAACGAGATGTTAGGCACGAACACGCCATCCATCACGTCGCAGTGCAGCCAGGTGGCGCCGGCAGCTTCGACAGTTTCAATCTGGCGTGCGAGATGGCCGAAATCGGCGGAGAGTAGGGAAGGTGCGACTATCATGACAGTGTGTTTTTGGTGTCGGGTTTATTCCGGTTTCTTCTTGTTGCGTAGGGCGTGCCAGAGAATGTAGGCCACGCAGAACGCCAGAAGCGCCAGACCGGCTATGGTGAGATAGCCGTTGTATTTTTCTACAGCGCCGAAAAGCTCGTCTAGGCTTACATGCTGGGCAAGCCACCAGCCGAGAGCGGCGAGGATGGCGTTCCAGAGCATTGCGCCGAGCGAAGTGTAGAGACAGAATACCCAGATGTTCATTCTCGACAGTCCGGCAGGAATTGAAATAAGCTGTCGCACTGCGGGAATCAGGCGCCCTATGAATGTCGACACGGCACCATGGCGGTCGAAGTAGCGTTCGGCTTTGTCCACTTTTTCTCTGTCGATAAGGCAGGCATGGCCAAGGCGCGAATCGGCGAATGCATACACTATAGGGCGTCCTATGAGTACGGCCAGGGCATAATTCACCAATGCTCCTGCGAGCGCGCCGGCGGTTGCCACAATCACTACCGCGAATATGTTCATGTCGCCCTGCTGTACGGCAAGGTATGCCGCAGGTGGCACAACCACTTCGGACGGGAACGGTATGAACGAGCTTTCTATCATCATGAATATGAACACGAACAGATAGTCGGCGTTTTCGACGAACCAGTTGAAGAACCAGGCGGCATCGAGGTAGTCGGTTATGGAAAGAGGTATGAGAAGATCTATCATTTCAGATGTGGGTTAATCGAATTTCCAAATTTCGCAAAAATTCCGCGAATCCATGCTATGTGTGTTCTGAATGGCGTGCGTTTTCCATCTTTACGAACATCTCCACTGCCGCGCTGGCAGCCTCGACATCGTGGACGCGCAGTATGGAAGCACCACGCTCCAGGGCGAGAACGTTCAGAGCCGTTGTGGCGGCCAGCGCCGCACCGGAACCAGAATCACAGCCTAATACTTTCGTGATCATGCTTTTCCTTGACATTCCGGCAAGCAGCGGGCGTCCCAGCAGCTCGAATTGCCTCAGTTCGGCAAGCATTCTGTAATTCTGCTCTGTGGTCTTGGCGAATCCGAATCCGGGGTCGACAACGACATCCGCCACTCCCAGCTCTTCGAGCTGCCGCAACCGGTGGCTCAGCCATGCCACAACCTCGGAGGTTACATCGCCATAGTCGGTCATGGTCTGCATGGTCGCGGGAGTTCCGCGCATGTGCATAAGCACATAGGGACATCGCAGCTCAGCCACGGCGGCAAACATGCCGCTGTCGGCCTCGCCACCCGAAATGTCGTTGACAATATCCGCGCCCCATTCACCCACCGCTTTTAGCGCCACAAGGGAGCGGAAGGTGTCGATTGAAAGCGGAATATCGTCGCCTACGGCTTTTCGGACTGCTTTCACGGCTGTTTCCAGCCGCTTGAGCTCTTCTTCGGGAGGCACATCGGCGGCACCAGGACGCGAAGAGTAGGCTCCCAGATCGAGCATGCCGGCACCTTCGAGAACCATGCGTTCGGCAGCATGCGCCACTTCCAGTTCTGAAGCCAGCCGGGATGCGATGTAGAACGAGTCGGGTGTGGCGTTGAGGATTCCCATGACCACCGGTCGGGAGAATTCCACAAGCTTCCCTTTGGTTACCAGACTGAAATGGCTCATTTGTCGATGGCTCAGGAGCGGTTGGCGCGTTTGCGTTCGGTTTCGTCGAGTATTATTTTGCGCAGGCGGATGTGGTGGGGCGTAACCTCCACATATTCGTCTTCTTTGATGTATTCCAGGGCTTCTTCGAGGCTGAACACCACCGGAGGCACGATGCGGGCCTTGTCGTCGGCACCCGATGCGCGCATGTTGGTAAGCTTCTTGCTCTTGGTCACGTTCACGGGAATATCGTTGTCCTTGGCGTTCTCGCCTACAACCTGCCCTGCGTAGACATCTTCCTGAGGGAATATGAAGAAGCGGCCGCGGTCCTGCAGCTTGTCGATTGCGTAGGCATAGGCCGTGCCGGATTCGATGGCTATCAGAGAGCCGTTGGTGCGGCGTTCGATGTCGCCTTTCCAGGGCTGGTACTCGAGGAAGCGGTGGCTCATGATTGCTTCGCCGCCCGACGCTGTGAGAACGTTGCTGCGCAGGCCGATGATGCCTCGCGAAGGAATCTGGAAGTCAAGCTGTACGCGGTCGTTTTTGGTGCTCATGGCAACCAGCTCGCCCTTGCGGCGAGTTACCATGTCGATCATTTTGGAGGCCGATTCCTCGGTGACATTGATAGAGAGCATCTCCACGGGTTCACAACGGCGTCCGTCGATTTCCTTTTCGATTACCTGCGGTTGTCCGACCTGCAGCTCGTATCCTTCGCGACGCATGGTTTCTATGAGCACGCTCAGGTGCAGCACGCCGCGACCGAACACCGTCCACACATCTTCCTTGGCGCCTTTCTCGATTCGTAAAGCGAGATTGCGGTCGAGCTCGGCGGTGAGGCGGTCGCCTATGTGGCGGCTGGTCACATATTTGCCGTCGCGTCCGAAGAATGGGCTGTCGTTGATGGTGAAGGTCATTGACATTGTGGGCTCGTCGATTGCGATTCTCGGCAGAGGTTCGGGGTTGTCGGGTGTGCTCACAGTGTCGCCGATTTCAAAGCCATCAATGCCGACAAGCGCGCATATGTCGCCGTTTTCCACGCATTCCACCTTCTTGCGGCCCATGCCCTCGAAGGTGTGGAGCTCTTTCACTTTCTGGCGGCTCACGGTGCCGTCGCGGCGGCAAAGAGCGATTTCCTGGCCTTCGCGGATGGAGCCGCGGTGAACGCGGCCAATGGCAATGCGGCCCACGTATTTGCTGAAATCCAGCGAGGTTATCAGCATCTGCGTGGCTCCGGGATTCTCGGCGGGCCCGGGAATGGTGTCGATTATGGTGTCGAGCAGCGGCAGGATATTGTCGGTGGGGTTCCGGAAGTCGGTGCTCATCCATCCCTGCTTGGCCGAGCCGTACAGAGTGGGGAAGTCCAGCTGTTCTTCGGATGCGTCGAGATTGAACATGAGGTCGAACACCATCTCCTGCACTTCCTCGGGGCGGCAGTTGGGTTTGTCCACCTTATTTATAACAACCACCGGCTTGAGGCCGATCTCTATGGCTTTCTGGAGCACGAAACGTGTCTGCGGCATCGGACCCTCGAAAGCGTCGACCAGCAGCAGGCAGCCGTCGGCCATGTTGAGCACACGTTCCACCTCGCCGCCGAAATCGGCGTGCCCGGGGGTGTCTATGATATTTATCTTGTAGCCTTTATAGTCGATTGATACGTTTTTGGACAAGATTGTAATGCCTCGTTCGCGTTCGAGGTCATTGTTGTCCAGGATGAGTTCGCCTGTTGACTGGTTGTCGCGGAAGAGATGTCCGGCAAGAAGCATTTTATCCACGAGTGTGGTTTTGCCGTGGTCGACATGCGCGATGATTGCGATGTTACGGATGTTCTGCATTTTCTGTATTCTGCGTTTTCGAGGCGCAAAGTTACGAAAAATGACGCAAGCGGTAAAATAAAACCAATGAAGATGCCCCCGTGTGCGGCATCCACGAATAAATTTTGTAATTTTGCACCAAATATGAAAAAACACACCGAGCGTGGATACTAAATACATTTTCGTAACCGGCGGCGTAGTGTCGTCGCTGGGCAAAGGCATCATCTCTTCATCGCTGGCCTGTCTGCTTAAAGCCAGAGGATTCCGTGTCACCATTCAGAAGTTCGACCCGTACATCAACATCGATCCGGGCACTCTCAACCCCTACGAACATGGCGAATGCTATGTTACCGAAGACGGCCATGAGGCCGACCTCGACCTGGGGCACTACGAACGCTTCACCAATGTGCGCACTTCCAAGGCAAACAACGTTACCACCGGCAGAATCTACCAGAGCGTAATAGATAAGGAACGCCGCGGCGACTATCTTGGCAAGACCGTGCAGATTGTACCGCACATCACCGATGAAATCAAACGTCGTGTGAAGTTCCTGGGGAAAACCGGCAACTACGATTTCATAATCACCGAAATAGGCGGCACCGTCGGCGACATTGAGTCGCTGCCGTATCTCGAAGCTGTGCGCCAGCTGCGCTGGGAACTCGGGCAGAACAGCCTGTGCGTGCACCTCACATATGTGCCGTACATCGCTGCGGCCAAGGAGCTTAAGACAAAACCGACACAGCATTCCGTGAAGGCGCTCCAGGAAGTGGGAATCCAGCCCGACATACTGGTTTTGCGCACCGAAAAGGAAATATCGCCGGAGATGCGCCGCAAAATCGCATTGTTCTGCAATGTAGCCCAGGACTCGGTAGTGCAGAGCAAGGATGTGAACTCAATCTATAAAGTGCCTCTGATGATGCACGCCCAGCATCTCGACGAAATCGTGCTGCGCAAGACCGCGACACCATTCGAGGGTGAGCCCCACATGGACCGCTGGCTGGAATTCATCGACAAGATGGACAAGGCCACGGAGACAGTGACCATAGGCGTGGTCGGAAAATACGTGGAACTTCAGGATGCATACAAAAGCATTTCCGAAGCGCTGTTCCATGCCGCCACATATGCCTGCCACAAGCTCAACCTGATATATATACATTCCGAGAAACTCGACGCCGAAAACGTTGGCGAGAAACTTTCGGGACTCGACGGCGTGGTCATTGCCCCCGGTTTCGGCCAGCGCGGTATCGAAGGAAAGTTCGTGGCGTTGAAATGGTGCCGCGAGAACGATGTGCCCACCTTCGGCATATGCCTCGGCATGCAGTGTATGGTAATCGAGTTTGCCCGCGATGTCCTCGGCCTTTCCGAGGCGAACTCGACCGAAATGAATCCGCACACCCCGCACAAGGTCATCGACCTTATGGAAGAGCAGAAGACCATTTCCGACCTGGGCGGAACAATGCGACTCGGAGCCTACGACTGCCATCTCGAATCCGGCTCCAAGGCTGCCGAAGCATATGGCACAACCGATATCCGCGAGCGCCATCGTCATCGCTTCGAGTTCAACAACGAATATCGCGAGCGTTTCGAGCAGGCCGGAATGAAATGTGTGGGCATCAATCCTGCCACAGGGCTTGTGGAAGTGGTGGAACTGCCGGAAAAACGGTGGTTCGTTGGCACACAGTACCATCCGGAATACTCCAGCACCGTACTTGAGCCAAGTCCGATTTTCCGTTCTTTCGTGAATGCTGCGATAGCCTGCCACGACATCAAAAACAAGGAGTAATCCGCTCTGGATAGAATATACTGAAAATACCTTCTCAAGATGGATAAAAACACACTCACCGGCCTGGTGCTGATAGGTGCCATAATGTTTGGCTTCTTCTATCTTACCAAGCCCAAAGAGACGCCCCGGGAGGGGCAGGAGAGTGCTGTCGCGACTTCTGCCGGCGTTGCACAGAATGCGCAGGCCGTGGCAGGTATCGACAGCCACCTGCTCGCGCAGACAGTGAGAACCTTAGGCTCGATGTCTCCGGACAGCTCGTTCCACTACTCCTCGCCACAGATGTCTCTCACGGTTTCGCAGCAGGGACAGCTTGGCGGATATGTGGTATGCCGGAACGATACCGTTTCTGTTGCCGATGCGGTGGCCGGGCTCAACGGAGAGGCGGCCACGCTTCTCAGGAACTTCGCCGATAACAGCATGCGCTACGGAAATCTGGCCCGCTTTGTCGGCGGACAGAATACCGATGTAGTTCTGCAGAACAATCTTGTGGAAATAACAATAGGCTCTCTTGGCGCTGCCGTAAAGCAGGTGCGTCTTAAGAACTACAAGACGGAAGTGGGTGAAGAACCCGCGGATGTGGAGCTTTTCCGTTCGCCCACCGATGGCTACAGTTTTGCATTCAACACCGCCGACCAGCGCATCGACACCCGCAATCTAAACTTCGAGGCCACACTCGAAGGCGACAGCGCCGTTGTGCTGGCCATACATCCCACACCAGTGTCGACATGGGCGGTGCGCTACACCCTGTCTCCCGACAACTATCTGCTTCGTATGGATATCGTCCAGAACGGTATGCACACGTTCCTGCCCGGCAACACATCGTCCATGGAATTTGCATGGAACCAGAAACTCGGCCGCAACGAGAAAGGACGCACTTTCGAAGAGCGTAACAGTGCCGTTTTCTATAAATACGTAGGCGAAGGCCCCGAAGATCTCAGCTCATCCGACAACAGGCACAAGAGCCTGAACGGACGTGTGCGGTGGGTGGCCTTCAAGAACCAGTTCTTTTCCAGCGTGATTGTGGCACGCGAGCCCTTCGGCAGCGCCGACCTCAACAGCACTGTAATCAAGAATGATCCCACATTCCTGAAGGATATGTCCATGACAGCCCAGGTGCCCTATACCGTTGCCGACGGCACTGCCGCAAGCTTCGATTTCTACTTCGGCCCCAACGATTACCCAGTTCTGTCGGCACTCGACAAGCATCTCGATGTGGGCGAGAATCTCGACCTTACAAGGCTTATTCCTCTGGGCTGGGGACTTTTCCGTTGGATAAACACGCTTATCGTGATTCCCGTATTCACTTTCCTGAAAGGAATAGGCAACTACGGTATCATAATCCTGCTGCTCACCCTCTTTATCAAGCTCATTATATTCCCCTTCACATTCAAGAGCTTCCAGAGCCAGGCCAAGATGCGTGTGCTCGCTCCGGAGATAAAGAAAATCAACGAGCGCTATCCCGATCAGGCCGACGCTCTCAAGCGCCAGCAGGAAACGATGGCACTGTACAGCCGTGCCGGTGCAAGCCCCTTCTCGGGCTGTCTGCCGATGCTTCTCCAGATGCCCGTGCTCATTGCCATGTTCTCGTTCTTCCCATCGGCCATAGAGCTGCGCGGGCAGTCTTTCCTGTGGGCACACGACCTTTCGGCACCTGACTCCATTCTCACCCTGCCGTTCAGCATACCTTTCTATGGCAACCATGTGAGTCTGTTCTGTCTGCTTATGACCGCGGTGAACATCATTTACATCCGCATTTCCATGAGCAGCCAGCCCACCAGTGCGTCGATGCCTGGCATGAAGATGATGCAGTATCTCATGCCTGTGATGTTCCTGTTCATTTTCAATGACTATGCCTCCGGTCTGAGCTACTACTACTTCCTGTCGCTTCTTATCACCATAGTGCAGAGCTGGGCTTTCCGCCGCTTCACAAACGAGGACAAGCTTCGTGCCAAGATGGCCGAGAATGCAAAGAAACCCCGCAAGAAAAGTGGTTTCATGGCCCGTCTTGAAGAGGCATCCCGCCAGGCCCAGGCCGCTCAGCGTCAGCAGGCCAACCGTCGCCGCTGATAAAGAATTACAGCCGAATCCATAAAAGTCGCCGCCACAATCCTCGGGGTTGTGGCGGCGATGCTTTTATCATGATGCGGATTTATGACCGGCAACCGACTGCCATGAGGCAGAAGTAATATCTCTGGCATATTATCCCCGTATATGCCATTACACCATGGATGAACGTTCCGAATATGTGGCTGGTACGATACTGTGCGGTGTTTGCCGCTGCGCTCCTGCTCACAGTGTCATATAAGAAGATTATATCTTTCCTTCCTCTTGAAATCGCGAAGACTATAGGCTGATTGCATTCATGCCGGGAAATTAGCCAGACAGACGAGAAAAAGAAGCGGGCCTCTCGATGTGAGAAGCCCGCTATATTCTGTTGTCGACGGTTTATTGTGCGATGGATGCTTCGATGGCTGCAATCTCCGCTGCGAAGCCTTTCTCGCTGCTGATGCGGTCGTTTACGCACTGCACGCCGTGAATCACTGTGGCATGTGTGCGATCCAGCTTGTGCCCTATGCCGGTAAGTGGCATGCCGGCCAGCTTTTTCGCAAGATACATTACAACGTGGCGTGCATCGGCAATCTCGCGCTTGCGGGTTTTGGTGAAGATAAGGTCGGAACTGATATTGTAGTACGAGGCTACGGCTTCGGTGACTATCTCGAAGTTTACCTGGCGGCGCTTGATTTTTACTGCGTTCGACATCACACGTCGTGCGAGGTCTACGGTAATGTCGCGGTTGAGAACTGTTGCATGAGCCACGAGCGAGACCACCACACCTTCGATTTCGCGGACACTCTGGGTTACATTGGAGGCAATGTATTCGGCCACATCGTCGGGCAGGCTGATTCCGTTCTGCTCGGCTTTCTGGCGAAGCACTTCCCTGCGGAGGTCAAGGTCGGGACGTTCGAGTTCTACCTGCATGCCCCACTTGAAGCGGCTGAGCAGACGGGCCTCGAAGCCTTCCATATCGGCGGGAGAGCAGTCGGAGCTCATTATAATCTGCCGGTCGTGGTGGTGCAGATGGTTGAAAATGTGGAAGAACGTGTTCTGCGTACCGGGCATGTTCTGCAAATCCTGGATATCGTCGATAATCAGGGTGTCGATGCTCTGGTAGAAATGGAAGAAGCTGTTGATGTTCTTCGATGCCGCGGCAGTGTACTGGCTCTGGAAAAGACGCGCGGTCACGTACAGCACGCGGGCCTGCGGGTTGCGTTCCTTTATGCGTATGCCTACAGCCTGGATAAGGTGGGTTTTGCCCACACCGGAGGGGCCGAAAACGAACAGCGGGTTGAAGGTCTTAAGCGTGGGATTGTCGCCGATGGCTTCACCGATGCTGCGTGCTATTTTGTTGCTCTCGCTTAGGCAATAGTTCTCGAAAGTGTATCGCGGATTCAGCTGGGGGTCGAAATCGCCCTTTACAGGTTCGCGGAAGGGGTTGGCGGCTTCGACTCTGCTCTGGGCCATGATTGTACCAGAAGGGGACGTGCTCTTCTGCAGGATGGCTGCGGCAGGGTCGGCCTGGATGGTGGCGGTACGGTAGTAGAGCTTCACACCCTCGCCGTACACCTTTGTTATGGCCGAACGAAGAAGCTTCATGTAGTTCTTCTCGATTTCGTCTACAAAGAAATCGCTGGGCACACACAGCACGAGACGCCCGTCGGAGAAGCTTTCGGAGCTTATTCCGGCGAACAGGGTGTTGTACTGGGCGGAATCCACATTGTCGCGGATAAACGCCCGGCAGCGTTCCCATAGCTGTTGGTGTGGTTGAGAATCCATTGACGTGTTCGGCAGTTATTTTGAAATTGTGAATGCAAAATTGCTGCATTTTTTCCGATAAAACAAGTGCAAAATTATTTGCAAAAATCAAAATCGGTGCAACTGTCGCCGATTCAGTGTCTTACGCAATTGTGTGCGATTTCAGTAGGCAACCGCCGCGGTTGCGTAGTGAATAAGCTGATATTCAAATAGATGAAACGAATGCCTTGAGGCTGGCAGAAAGATGTGGTAGAGTTACAAACGCTTAGCCTGCACCTTGTAGCGCTTTGAGGTGTTAAAAAACCACCTGTTCGCTTGTTTGAAATTTTTTCAGATAAGAACTCGCGTGCTCAGTTTGCGAAATCCACGCTCAACCCAATCTGGAATCTGGAGGGGTTCAGAGGATAGTAAGGCATCGAGAAATAGTTGGCACCGCCGAAGAGACCTTGATTGAAGTGCGAATACATTACAAAGAAACGTGTTTTCGATAGTTTCATGTTGGCATATACGTTGCAGAACGGATAGTTGCCTATCTTGTATTCGCGTTGATTGGTGAACGCTACTGTCGCCGGCTGATACGACGGGGCATAGTAGCGCGTGTACCAGTCGCAGTCGACACCTACCTGTAGGTGCAGAGTCGCTATGCGTGTGAGCAGATATATATTGCTGTATACGGCCAGCGCAGGCAGCGGAATCACGGCGTCGTTGCTGGTGGTCTGGTAGGTCACCCGGTTGTCCCAATGGAATATGCCGAAGGTGAAGTTCTGTGTGAGGGCGAGCGACAGCACCTGCACATTGCCACCGTGCTGTACGGGCATGCCGTCGGTTCCGAAGTAGATATAGTTCTGGAGGTTGTTTACAGCTGCGGTAAAGCTTGTCCCTGTCACAGGGAACGATACGGTGCCGCCGAAGCGAAGAGTGCGCCGTTTGCCGAAATCGTTATGCCATATGAAATGGTTCGACCTGTAGCGGCGTGTGAGGTAGGGTGCCTCCTCGTTGTTGAACGAACCGAAAGCCGTAAGCCGCAGGCTGTCGCCAAGAAGCGGGAACTGGGTGTGTATGCGGCCGTTGACTCTGACGTCGCCAGCCACCGGGCCTAGAATTCCCAACTCGGCTGTCGCTTCGTAGCGCAGTCTCAGGCCGCGCATTTTCGTGAGCTGTGCGCCAACATAGGCGAGTTGTTCGGTCTCATCGTTTTTCACGCTACCCACACCCTCTGGCCAGGGGTCAAGGCCGATTGACTGCGGATCACGGCGGTCGATGGTATCGGCCGGCATGGCATAGTGACGCACCTGATGTGTGATATAGGCAGCGAGTCCGAATTTGGCATATTTGTGGAATCCTTCCAGCAGCGATACTCCGAACGTGTTGCTAAGAGTCCAGTATGTGGATTTGTCGTGGGTGCGGTCGGGATTCAGATAGGTGTGCTCGAAATATTTCTTTGTCTCGTTGGGATTGTCGTCGATGAAGATGTGTTTTCCGGTGCGGAAATCGAGAGTGTATATGAACGACGACACCGGAATATAGGTGCGTGTCGTTGTGGTGTCGTCGACCTGCTCCTCATGCCAGTATCCGACTTTGTAGCGGTTGTTGAGGTACAACTGCTGTCCGGATACACGGTTGTGCGCGGCGGAGAGCTGTGTGGGTATCGATTTGGCGTCGATTGTGGTCACTCCGCCCTGGAGTTCTGCCGGATCCTTTATGTAGAGCATGTCGGTGATGCCGCCATTCTCTTTGTTCAGGAGGTTGTAGTGGTAGTAGAATCCCTGGAACTCATATCTGTCGCCGAGGTAGCTGCCGGAAAATCCCCAGTTGAGGTCCTTCACGGCCTGGTTGGCATAACTGCCTTTCGAGTACAGGTAGTCGAGCATCGCGCCTGCCTGGGCTTTGGGGTTGATATTTCCCGAGAAACGAGCCGACAGCAGTTCCTGGGCGTTTTCCCTGCCGCCGGAACTGGTGAATCCCACCAGAGTCATCGGTATCCTGGTGTTGTAGAATCTGGTCTTGTCGTGCGACGGGAGCCAGTGTTCCACGGCATCACGGAAATAGAAATCGCTTAGCGGCGCCCTATGGTCGAAAATCATGTTCAGACCCTGCGCTCCGTAGTTGCCGGTAGTTGCCCACGCGTCGGAGACTTCCGATGGGATAGACCGCCGGGAATAGTCCACAAACAAGGTGTCGATGGTCGACTCCTCGCGTAGTCCCAGAGGTGCCAGAAGTTTCCAGGCGAAGGAAGGCGCTATCACCGTTTTCCTGCCGGCCGGTTCCTGCTGGTCTTCGGAAGGGTGGGAGTGAGCCTGCCCATAGGCGGAAGCAGTGAATGCCGCCGTAGCGGTCAGGGCTACGGCGGCAATCGCTGTGCGTATCTTATCCGTCGGAGGGGTCAAGCCTTATTGTTCCTGTTCGGCGGTGCATCCGCCTTTGCAGTTACGGCTGAGACTGATATAGGTGTTTTCGTTGTCGGTCTTCAGAGTGGCCACGCTGTCACCGCAGATGCTGTATGTTTTCACCTGGGGAAGAACAGCGGAAAGCAGCTCCTCTGCGCGCATGTCGGGGCATGCCATCTTGGTGCTGAAGAGATATCCGAGGGTGATGGAATCGCCGTTTACGAGATACTGCCCGCCAACGGTGTTGCAGTTGGTGTTGAAGCTCACGGTGCTGTCGCACAGGAATGTCACAGTAGTGCCTTCGTTCTCGCTGGGAGTGTAGGTTGTGCTGTCTGCTACAGCGATTGCGGTGAGGCTCCACTCGCCTTCGAGTGCGCTGCAGTTGGCGCCGCCGCAAGTTGTTTCGACACTTGCTTCAGCAACAGCGGTTTCGGTTGTAGTTTTGTTGCCGCAGGATGCGATGCCAAGAGCGGCGATGGTGAGGATAGGGATAAAAATTTTTTTCATATGCATGAATTTTGCCACAAAGATACGAATAAGTCGAGAGCAAAGCCAAATTTATTTGGATTTTGCCGAGCGTGAGTATCTAAGACGCAGTCAAAGATACGAATAAGTCGAGAACAAAGCCAAATTTATTTGGATTTTGCCGAGCGTGAGTGTCTGAAACGTACGTTAAAAAAACAATTTTACTCGGAATTTAGTTCGATGCCGTTTGTTTCGTAATTTTTGTCGTCGCTATATATAATTAATGTGTCCTGGCGGTGCGCTGCGGCATAGATATGATGTATTTCTTTTTCAGAAAGAGAATTGGCACATGGCACCTACTCGCTGTGCATGCCGCTGCCGGCGGGAGAAGTCGCGGCGTACTCCGAAGTCTATTTCCGCTGCTATTGCCATTCGTGGTGTCATGTACCAGAACACATTCGCCGCTGTGAAAATACCGGTTTTGTACATATCGGCTGGAATCTGTTTACTGGGCAGATAGCGTGTCTGGCTGGCGACTATGGTGGCAAACAGGTTCGGTCGGAAATTATACTGTATTCCGATGCTCCAGCCCAAAGCTCTGGGAGCATACATGCGACCGGCATTGTCCGGGTCGGCCACAAGGTCGTATTTGCCTATGAGCAGGTCGCCACCGAGACTTTCGTAGCCAGCGCCGTAGTTGATGTTCGCGTAGGTGGTAAGAGGATGCAGCGGATGGGCCACACAGCTTAGTTGAAGCCCCCATCCGGCCATATGGTGATTGCGGGCGGAGGCAATGTCGCGGTAGCCGAGAGTGCGTACTATGCCGCTGAGGCGCAGGTGCTGACCGCGTGCCCACTGGTATTGCACGAGTGCGGCGAAGTCGGGCATCCAGTCATCAAGCTTTGCTGTGTGCACATCGTCGGTGTCGATTGCCGGAGATGGAGTTTCCGCCGATACCCCCGCGCTCCAGTTGCCCCACTGCGGCATATATCGTACCAGCACTGCTGTAGGAGCAATCTTGTTGGCGGGTCCCTGGGCATCGACCGTCGGTGCTATGGCGGCGGGATCGGAGAATGTCGATGGCGCATATCCCACGGTGAAGTTGTTGATTACGGCATATGCCTTCTTAAGGTGGAAGTCGCGCGAGTTATAGCCGTTGAAGTTTGCTTCGATATACAGCTGGTAGTTGCCGAGTGTTTTGTTGCGACCTATCACGCGGAAAAACAGGCATGTTCCTGCAGGAGTGGTGCCGAAGTGCCGCATCGAAGCCGGGTTGGGCTCCATTGGAATGAGATATGGAGCGAAGCCTGAGGCTGGAATAGCGCCACCCCAGTCGTAGTATGCCCGCATACGCACGGCACCGCCGATTCCCATGGCCAGCGAGGCATCTTTGCTCAGGAACATGAAGTATGGAGCTTCGGGATCCTGGAAATGCCTGAACTGGTCGTAATAGAAATTGCTTATTACAGCGCGGACCGAATCGACATACGCTTGTGTAGCGACGGGCGCTGGGCGTCCGTCGACATATATAAATTTGTGATGTCGCGAAAGGGAGTCGGCGAAATCGTCGACCGCGCTTTGTGCCGAGGTGTTCATAGCCAGCATTCCCAATGCGGCGAACAGCGTGATGAATCTCGATTTCATAGAGTGGTATAAGTAAGGCGGGAGTCTGCGGCAGAGACTCCCGCCATAATGGTTTCGGGGTACGATTGCCGGAGGTCAGCCGCAGTGGAAGTAGCGGTGCACCATGTCGAGCATTTTCGAGTTGTCGGAGCGGGCTGCTGCTGCCTCGGCGGAGTCGAACGAGCGGAGGCTGCCCACCACGCCGGCAATCATCTCGGGGCTGAAAACACCGCGGTCGGTGAACACATCGGCAAATTCCACCAGAGCTTCTGCCGAAGCTGCGCAATCGGCCGGAAGGCTGCGCAGACGTGCCAGCACTTCGGGGTGATGGTGGATGTCGGTGTCCACATATGTGTTTCTGGCGATGTCGAGGGCTTTGTCGGAATCCATTTCCAGGCCATAGCGCAGAGCCACGCATATTCCGGCAAGAAGCCTGTACACATCGGCCGAGCCGTCGGCATTGCGTATTTCGAATGTCGGTTTCACCGAAGCATCCACTTCCGGGCATTCCGATGCCGCGTGCGCGCCGTTAGCGATTGCGCACATATCGGCGCCTGCGGTCCATCCAAGGGGCACGCGCACAAGCACAGAACGGTTGCGGTCGCCCCAGCAGATGCTTGTGGGCGCCTCCTGGTTCGGCACCAGACGGAAGTAGGAGGTCGGGTTGGTGTTTCCGAAAGCTGTAAGCGCGGGAGCAAGCACCATCAGGCCGGCGATTGCACGCCGTGCGTAGTCGGTGAGACCGTCGGCGGTAGCTGTGGCGCTGGCATCGCCTTTCATCAGGCGAATGTGCACATGCAGTCCCGACCCGGCTTTGCCGGTGGTGATTTTCGGTGCGAATGTTACATTGAGTTCTTCCTGGGCGGCAAGATTGCGGATTGCCCATTTGGCCAGCACAAGCTGGTCGGCGGCATCGCGTGCATCGACAGGCAGGAACTCGATTTCATTCTGCTCGTAGATTTTACCGTCGAGAGTGAAGTTCCCGACTTCGCTGTGTCCGTATTTGATCTGTCCGCCGGTTGCTGCTATTGCGCGCATGCATTTGCAGCGGAAGTCGTTGAATTTGGCATAGGGCGCGCTCTCGTGGTAGCCGCGCTGGTCGGTGGCGGGGAAGAGACCCGGGTCGCGGGATATTACGTAGAATTCAAGCTCGCCCATGGCATGGAATGTCAGGCCGGTAGCTTTGGTGAACTCCTCGCAGGCTTTGGCAAGGGTATGCTCCGGCGCGCTTGCCAGCGGGTTGCCGTCCTTGTCGAAGAAGGAGCAGAGCATGGCGAGGGTCGGAATGGGGGCGAATGGATCGACGAAGGCTGTGCGGAATCGCGGCACTACATACAGGTCGGAGCTGCCGGCCTGTATGAAGGGGAATAGCGAGGAGCCGTCCACACGCTCACCCAGGGTAAGTATGGTTTCGAGATACGCCATGTCATTGACAACGAAATTGAGGGTCTTCAGTCGGCCGTCTCCGGCAGGATACATAAAGTTTACCATCTCGATTCCGCTTTCGACAACGAAACGTATTATGTCAGCCTTTGTGAATTCGGCGGGAGATTTCTTGAGAAACGCCACCACGGCGTTTTTGCTCAATTCGATGTGCTTGTTCATCAGGGTTATAGATTATTCAGTTGGTATGGTTCTTTCAGGCCAGGGGTATGGCGCCTATTCCCGGGCGGTCGGGGATAATCACTTTGCCGTCGACAATCTTCGCACCGTCGAAAATATCGTTGGCGATGAGCAGATTGCCGTCGAGGTCGGCCCAGTCGACCATAGGCGACAGCTGTGCAGCCGCACTTATGGCACAACTTGTCTCGGTCATGCAGCCGAGCATCACCTTCATTCCCATGGCACGTGCGAGGGTGGCCATTTGGTAAGCTTCATGCATGCCGGTGCTTTTCATCAGTTTTATGTTGATGCCGTCGTAGGCTCCGGCAGCCCGGCTCACATCGGGCAGTCGCTGCAGAAACTCGTCGGCGATTATGGGCAGAGGAGAGCGTTCGCGCAGCCAGGCGGTGTCGTCGATGGAGGCTTTGTCCATAGGCTGCTCCACGAACATGCAGTTGCGTTCGGCGAGCCAGTGGCACATTTCAAGAGCTTTCTCGCGGTCGTTCCATCCCTGGTTTGCGTCCACGCATATCGGAACGTCGGTATGCCGGCGAAGGGCTTCGACTATTTCCTTGTCGTGGTCGAGTCCCATTTTCACTTTCACGACCTTGTAAGGCGATGTTTCCTCGATTTTGCGTTGCATTTCCGCAGGATCGGCATCGTAGCTTATTGTGAATGATGTGTTGGGAGTCCTGTCGGGATTCAGCCCCCAGATTTTGTACCATGGTTGTCCCATGATTTTGCCGGTAAGGTCGTGGAGGGCTATGTCGACCGATGCTTTGGCGGCACGGTTGTTGGGCGCCACGCTTTCCATATATTCATGGATATCCTCCAGCCGGAACGGATCCTTGAACTGGGCAAGATCGAGTTTTGAGAGGAAGGTGGTTACCGATTCCACGTTTTCGCCAAGATACGGGGGCATGGATGCCTCGCCGTAGCCGGTGATGCCATCGAGTGTTATCTGCACCTGTACTCCGGGTGTGGTGGTGCGCTGCGAGCGCGCCAGATTGAAGGCATGTCGCAACTGCAGTTCGTAGGGGCGGAACGACAGTTGCATTTTGCCGGGTGTTGTGGAGGTGCGTGTGGCACTTTCCAGTGCCGATATGCTCACGGGAGATGCGGCGAAAAGCGCGCCGAGTACTCCTGTTTTTATGAAATTTCTTCGGTTCATGGCAAGTAATGGAGAAGGATTGAGGATGGAATGGCTGTTCCTGGTTAAAGATTGTAGTACCAGGGATGTTCGGCTGCGCGTGTGATTCCGCGAGTGCCTTCGTTGCCTCCTATGCGCACGCTGTGGAGGAACGGTGTTGTGAGATAGGACGGATTGGTGGGATCCACACTGTTGCGCTTCACGCGACCCGAGGAATGCACATAGTCTCCGTTGGAATCGTATATGGCCACGTGTGTCACCTTGCCGGCGCGTGTGCCGAAGAACAGAAGGTCGCCGGCGCGGCAGTCGCGCCAGTTTTCGGCTTCGATTCGTGTTCCGGTAAGTGCCTGCTGGGAGGCATCGCGCATAAGGATGATGCCGTTGGCGAAATATGCTGTTTTGGCAAGCCCCGAGCAGTCGACGGCTTTCGTTGAGGTTCCTCCCCACAGATAAGGAGTGCCTTCCAGGGAATAGGCGACATCGAGTATCAGTTCCGGATTGAAAGTCTGTGCGGCCCACTGGTCGATGTTTTTCAGTGCGGATGTATCCACATAGGCCTCGCGGCCGTCGGGCAGTTCGATGTGGTAGCGGCGGTTGACTATGTTGGGGCGTCTTTCCGGGATGGTGACAATGCACCCGTTGACAAGGTCGGTAACGACATCGCGCGGTCCGGTCGCTGTGGGGCTGTTATAGGCTTTCACCTGGTCGAGCGATGTAACGATGAAGCGTTTCGCTCCACGCCATGCCCGCATCTGGGCAGGAGTCTTTTCCACAACCGAGGAGGAGGGGATGTAGGCTATGTAGCCGTCGGGGGTCTGCACACGCCACCAGTCTCCTCCGCTTTGCAGAACACGCAGAGGGGTGCCCATAAGCGCCTGGGTGGCCATCTCTCCGGCATGTGCGCCACGCGTGCGCAGACTTGCAGCGGAAAGACGCACTTGTGCCCAGCGGTCGGTGGGATATACAGTGATACTGTCGGCTATGTCGATGCCTGCCGCGGCCATACGGCGTATGGCTTCGGCACGGACACCGGCTTCCGATGTGGCTCCTCGCAACACAATAGCACCCGAGGGTAGTCTGGAAGCGCTTATCTCAGCCACAACCTGGCGGCTGTCGGGAGCCATCTGCGATTTGACTTCGTTGATTATCTCGCGTGCGGCGGCGAGTTTGTCTGCTGCTGCACCCGAGGCTGGAAATGCCGCTATTGCGAACGCTGCGGCAAGTATCACGTTGTATTTCATTGCTGTGTTGTTGCTACGGGGGTTATGGATATGATGTCCATGTTCGACTCCCAGCCGGGATAGAACATGTTTCCTTTGGAGCATTCAACCTCTCCGGCCTGGAAATCGACAGTCTCACTGCGGACGAATTTCTTTGCGGGAACGAACTGGCCGCCAACTCCGGTGTTGATGCACATGCGGTATGAATCGATGCCGTTGTTGTAGAAGCGTTGTGCTTCGGGATCGCTTGCGTTGGCATAACGTCCGAATGAAGCATCGACGGGAACCCATCCTGTGCCTTCGAAGTACACGGCACCCCAGTCGTGGAAATTCACTTCTCCGGGGTGAAGCATCCAGCCGCTTATCCATCGTGCGGGAATTCCAAGAGTGCGCATGAGCGATATGTAGAGGAGGGTAACCTGTCCGCAGTCGCCATGTCCTTGTTCGACAACATATTGCGGAATGCATTCTATTGTGCTGTATTCCCGTGCGCCGGCCCAGGGCAGGGTGTCCTGAATGTAATCGAACACCATTTCGCTGCATTCAAGCGGATTGGTATTGTCGCCAACAATGGCATGAGCCAGAGAGTCCAGCCGCACGTAATGTGGGCCGTCGAAAGCTGTATACTCTTTATAGAGAGTGCTTGTGGTGTCGTAGGGCTGAAGATTGTCGGCAATGCTCCGGCGGCTTGCATATCGTCCTTTGGCGATGTAGCTGCCTACATATTCGAAGTGAGCGGTGTCGCCTGGATTTGTAGGGGCTGGAGCGGTCATATACACGCTGTTGTGCACCGGTATTGTCCCCGACAGCTGTGCCGATGTAATGTAGTCGGGCTGGCTTGTGCTGATAATGGTCACCGAATCCTGATAGTCCACGGCATCGGCACCAAGCGGCAGTGGGAGCCATACGCGCAGAGAGTCGCCGGCGATAGCTTCGCAGTAGGGCACATCGATGCTGAATCGGAATGTGACTTTGTGTGCGCCGCCGAGGGCGTTTTTGCCGCGACTCCAGGCAAGAATGGAATCGACATAGGATATCCTCTGTTCGCTGGCTATGTCGCCACGTCCGGTCTCGCCACTCATCTCCGGATTCAGCAATGCAAGATTGCGGGGCGCTTTGCGGTGCACGCGGAGGGTGTCGTTGATAACGAGAGTCTCAATGTATTTCAATTCCACAAAGCTGTCGATTTCGGCATCGGTCAGTTCCGGATAGCGCTGGCGCAGTATGGGCCTGGCCTGCTCGAGGGTCCATGGAAAATCATAGAGCAGACGTGAGCGGATTGCCGCAGCAGAGTCCGCCTCCAGCCATGATGGTGTGGATGTAGTTACATTTTCTATGCGGGCCAGGTCGGCAATCTTCCAGGCTGCGAATGCGCCTGTCGCGACAACTGCCAAAAGTATTATGGCTTTTTTCATGGATTCAAGATATATTTTGATGTTGTAAAGTTAGCAATTATTCAATCTTTCACAAAATAATTTCTATTTTTATACATTGATTCAGTTATCTTTGCAGACTGGTTGGATGTCCGGCTGTAAAGATGCTAATTCACGGGCAGCTTTTGTTAACACAGATTAACACGGATAGCTTTAAACCGACAGCCGTACCACGAGTCAAATTATCAAAGAATGAAAAAGAACACTTCATATGGCATATTGGAGCAGGCGAGGCAGGCAGGATTAGCCAAGCCATCGGCAGGCATGACTGTGCCCGAGGGATATTTCGCGGATTTCGCGGAAAGGATGTCGTCACAACTCCCGGAGCGTCCCGAAGCCGAATGTGTGCAGGCTCCGCCGGCTGTTGCCGACAAATCGCTGTGGCAGAAAGTGCGCCCCTATGTGTATATGGCTGCAATGTTCGCCGGAATATGGCTTATGTTGCAGATGTTCGCCATGTTGGGAGGTCAGAACCGCATCGGCGATATCGGCGACAGCAAGGTTCTTGCCGAAGCGATGGGCGACGACGATTTTGTTTTCGACTATTTTTTCAGCGATAAGTATTCTTATGAAATCGTCGACGAGATGGCTTTGGCTGAAGAGTCACTTCCCGAAGAGATGGTCTTCGACGACAGTTTCATGTATGAATCAGGCGACAGCGCTGCGGAAAAACTATAAAAGCATGATACGACTGATAGGAATTTTGTCATTGGCTGTCATTTCATGGATGTCCATGGCAGCTGATGCCCAGAACAATCAATGTGCCAACCGCCAGCGCTACCTTAGCGAAGTGCGCGATCATAAACACGAATTTCTTGCGCGCGAACTCGCAATCCCCCAGGAGAACAGGAGGGAGTTTTTCGAGTTGTACGATGCCATGGAGAATGAGCTGATGGTTCTTGACACGGAAACCAGACAGCTTGAGCGCGATATGCGCCGCGATACCACCGCCGGCGACATGCAACTCGAAAGTGCTCTCACTGCTATCTATTCACAGAAACTGAAAGAAGGCGAAATAGAGATGCGCTATGCCCGAGAGCTCAAGCGCGTGCTCACACCCCGACAGCTGTTGCAGCTAAAAGATGCCGAAAGGCGCTTCAACCGCACGCTCATGCGCCAGCATCGCCGTATGCGGTCTGCAAACAATTCCTCACCAAGGCGCTGACTCAGTGGTCAATGGCGTATGGAGTCCAATATTTTTTTGAAGTATGAGCTTGACCGACTTTTAGGATATCCAGGTGTCAATTATTTTATGTCTGATATACGTTATATAAATAACGGCACAGGTCAGCAGTTCCGCAGCCGGAATGGCGAGCCATAGGCCGGGGACACCGAATGCCCGTGGTAACAGGCCGAAGCACGGCACAAGGAACAATATGCCCCGCAACAGCGTGTATACGATGGAAGCCATTGCTTTCTCGACGTTTTGAACCTATATGCGCAGCGCCCGGCTGACGCGGTGGAGCAGATGCGCACCGTAGTTGAAGCTGATAATCGGTTGCGCCGACTGGGCAACGGCATTGCTGATGGAGAAAACAACCGGAAAGAGATAGCAGGCGATGGCAAAAGCCGCTAAACCCTCTTCGCCAAGCATGGAGATGAACATGTAGTTTCCCGTGAGCATCATGACACTCATAGCCAGTTTAATAACTGACAATCACAGTTCTATCAAGATTCTCTTAGCACTTTATAGGAATTATATTCAGAAAGTCGGGGTGTATTCTACTACGTGGCCGTTTTTTTTTGTTGCGGTCATGTCCACGAGCCTCTGGTTCGAGGAGCCGCGGAATAGCAGTCGCGTGTCTTTCAGCGACTCTATGAAAGGGCCGTCAACAATCACGTCGGCCATGTCGGCCAATGCTGCCATGTCGCCGCCGGCGGAGAATATTTCCTCAATGGTGAAGCCTGTATAAATCCACAGACTAAGCCCTGCATTGCAGATTCGCTTTGCAAGCGGAAGGAGTGCTGTGGCCGAGTACATTGGGTCGCCGCCGGTGAAAGTAACGGCAAAGCCGTTGTCGGCAATGCGTTCCATGAGATATTCGGCGCTTAGTTCTGTTCCTGCGTTGAAATCCCAGGTGGAAGGGTTGTGGCAACCGGGACAATGATGCCGGCACCCTGCGAAGTATATGGAGGTGCGTAGCCCGGGACCGTCGACGGTGGTGCCGTCGACGATTCCGCACACACGCAGTCTGTTGTCACTGATGCACGACACGGTCGTTGAGTTCGGCGAGTTTGGCGTTGTTCCAGCGTTCGGTGGTGCCGACAAGATATCCTGTGATACGCTGCAGGCGGTCGATGTTGTGGCTTCCGCATCCGGGACATGCATCCAGACTGTCGGATGCGTCCTCATAACCGCAGTCCATACAGCGGTTGCGGTTATGATTCACAGAGCCGTAGCCTATGTCGTAGCGGTCCATCAGATCCACAATCTGCGCCACTGCTTCGGGGTTGTGGGTGGCATCGCCGTCGATTTCGACGTAGAATATATGTCCTCCGCCGGTGAGGGGGTGGTATGGTGCCTCGATTTCAGCCTTATGCTTGGGCGAGCATTTATAGTACACCGGCACATGGTTGGAATTCGTATAATAGATTTTGTCGGTGATGCCTGGAATCACACCGAAGGTTTTGCGGTCCATGGCGGTGAATTTCCCTGAAAGGCCTTCGGCAGGAGTGGCGAGGACGGAGTAATTGTGGCCGTATTGTTCGCAGAAATCGTTCACGCGGCTTCTCATATGGCTCACGATTCTGAGTCCGAGTTTCTGGGCTTCGTCGCTTTCGCCGTGGTGTTTCCCCGTGAGGGCTATCAGACATTCCGCCAGTCCGATGAATCCGATGCCGAGTGTTCCCTGGTTGATAACGGATTCGATGGTCTGGTCGGGACGCAGTTTGTCGCCGCCTACCCACAGTTTTCTCATCAGCAGCGGGAACTGTTTTGCCAAAGCCGTTTTCTGAAAGTTGAAACGGTCGTTAAGCTGGCGGGCGGTGATTTCGAGAATGTTGTCGAGTTTATGGAAGAACAGGGCGATGCGTTCGTCCTTGTCGCGCACAGGCATGGTCTCTATTGCAAGACGCACAAGGTTTATGGTTGAGAAAGAGATATTACCTCGGCCTATCGATGTTTTTTCTCCGTAGCGGTTCTCGAACACACGTGTGCGGCATCCCATTGTGGCCACTTCGAAACGATACCGTTCCGGATCGTCGGCACGCCATTTTTCATGTTGGTTGAAGGAGGCGTCGAGGTTTACGAAATTGGGGAAGAACCTGCGTGCGGTAACTTTGCATGCGAGTTTGTAGAGGTCGTAATTGGGGTCTTCCGGCAGGTAGCTCACGCCTCGCTTTTTCTTCCATATCTGTATCGGGAAGATTGCGGTGGCGCCGTTGCCCACACCTTCGTATGTGCTGTGCAGTAGCTCACGGATTATGCAGCGGCCTTCGGCGGAAGTATCGGTGCCGTAGTTGATGGAGCTGAACACCACCTGGTTGCCGCCGCGGCTGTGGATGGTGTTCATGTTGTGTATGAATGCTTCCATGGCCTGGTGCACGCGGCTTACCGTGCGGTTGACCGCGTGTTGTCTCAGCCTCTGATCTCCTTCGAGTCCTTCAAGGGGGAGGCACAGGTAGTCGTGGAATTCGGTATCCTTGATATGGGAGAGATCCCGGCCGGTGAGTTTTTCAAGATTGGCCACTTCTTCGGCATAGGAGCTTCGGACGAATGGAGCGAGATAGAAATCGAAAGCAGGTATCGCCTGGCCGCCATGCATCTCGTTCTGGGCGGTTTCGAGGGATATGCACGCTATTACCGAGGCGGTCTCGATTCGCTTGGCAGGACGGCTTTCGCCGTGTCCGGCGGTGAAGCCGTGGTTAAGAATATGGTTCAGCGGGTGTTGTACACAGGTGAGGCTTTTGGTAGGGTAGTAGTCCTTGTCGTGTATGTGCAGATAGCCACCGCGCACGGCGTCACGTGCTTCATCGGAAAGCAGATAGTCGTCGACAAACGGCTTTGTAGTCTCGCTGGCGAACTTCATCATCATTCCTGCCGGCGAATCGGTGTTCATGTTCGCGTTCTCGCGGGTGATGTCGTTGCTTTTCGCCTCGATAATTTCCAAAAACATGTCGCGGGTTTTCGCGCGGCGTGCAATGCTGCGTTTGTCGCGGTATGCGATATAACGCTTGGCCACTTCTTTGCGTGGACTGTTCATCAGTTCGACTTCCACCATGTCCTGGATTTCTTCCACGGTCATGCGTTCGGCGCCACGGGCGCCGATTCTGTCGGCTATTTTCTGAATCAGCGCTTCGTCCTCGCCAAGTTCGGTGGTGAGCATGGCTTTGCGTATTGCGGCTTTGATTTTCTCCTCGTTATATCCTACGACTCTGCCGTCGCGCTTAACTACTACCTGTATCATTGTTTTTGTTGATGTCGATTTTTGGTAGTGCAAAGCTAAGACAAATTTTCCCTTCTGGCAAAGTTGTGGCGATATAAATTATCTACAAATTTTCAATTTTGAAAATTTGTAGATGTGTATTTTATGTTTAATGTTGTGAATTTCAGTGTGTTGGTGTTCTAAAATGGAGAACTTCGTAAAGATTTAGCTACATGATGCCTTTCGAAATCCCCGCGCTGTCGAGTATGGAAATGTCGATATTTCTCAATCCGGATTGTCCGAGAGCCACAGCCTCGTTGTAGTCGTTAAGGTATATGCGCTCCGGCGCCGTGTATAGATTCGAAGACAAGTCGGCCTTTGCATTATAGCGGGGAGTGGCGATTCCGGCAAGTCCCACAAGAGTATGGAATACCGAAAGGCTCGACGATACATCTGATGCCGAATGCCGGTCAAGCATAAACACAGCCTCAGGTTCCATTTCCGCGAAGGACTCGGAAGTCCACGCTATCATGGGCACATGAATCTGATAATATGTGGGATGTGGCGAGGCGTGGAGAAAGCGTCCGCGGCAGTCGTCGAAAATGTCTTCGCCGTGGTCGGAAGTGTATACCAGAGCGGCGGGACGCCCGGTGTCGGCCAGCACTCCTATTATACTGTCGAGAACGGCATCGGTATAAAGGATAGAGTTGTCGTAGGCGTTCATAAGCTCCTGGCGGTTAGCGGCACGGGCTTCGCTTGCGTTGTCAGGGTGGAAATGGTCGAAACCATCGGGGTAACGCTCGCGGTAATTGAAATGTGAGCCATAGGTGTGTATTGCCACGAAAACCTTCCGATGGGGATTGGAGGCGAGGAAGCGCTTCAGTTCATCAGTTGTATCACCATCGAAGTGCGACATGTTGTCATCGGAGAGATAAACAACGCTGTCGGCCTGTTGTCCGAAAAAGTCGATGAACGAGCCATTATGTTTCTGATTGGAAATCCAGGCAGTGGTGAATCCGGCCTCATTGAAAGCATCGATGATACCTTTCGAACGGTATATTGAGTCGCCGAACTCTTTGCTGTTGAGGTGCGACATCATAAGTGGCACGCTTTTGTGTGTGGTGTTGCTCTCGGACAGTGTGCGGCTGAAATTCACGACACCCAGCCTCTTGCACAGCTTCGGATTTGTGGAGCGTGAGTGGCCGTTAAGCTGCCAGTTGCCGGCACGCGAGGTCTCTCCGATAACCATCACATACACTTCGGCAATGCTGTCGGGACGGGTGGACCGGGAGCCGAACCGGAAATTTTCGCTGGTTGCGGGGTAGTGCGATGATTGTTCGGCACGAACGATTGCCGAATGTATGTTTGCGACCACATTTACAGGAAACAGTTTTCGGGATATCGAGTAATCTGGATTGGACCGGTATGCACCGACGGCGGCAATCATGCCTGCTGCGTATGTGGCGGCAGCGACCATCCGCAATACTCGCCGCCGGGACGCATCCACGAATTCATGGCGTATAGAGACCACGATTCCGGCAACCAGCGGCGGGAGGTAGATAGTGCACACGGTTAGTATAGCTGGTGTGAGATTGCTCAGCAGTTCCGTAGCCTCGTTGTAGTTTGTCGTGGCTACGTTGAGGAACATGTCAATGGCAATTATCGATTCGCCGTACAGGAAAAGGAGAACAATCTGGAAGGCGCAAAGAATCATTAGCGGTAGAGAGAGCAGTGTGGTAATCCCCACTCTTTTCCAGCAGGATGCCAAAAAGCAGTAGACACCAAGCGGAAGAAGCAGGTTTGCAGCTTTTTCCCAGCCGTTATAGAGATGTTCTGTAATTGTAAGTCCTATGTTCGGAACCAGCAACAACAGCGGCACAATCCACATGAGCGCCAAGGCTGTACGACTTCGCTTGGTGGTAGGGATAGAGTCAGAACGCTTCATTGATACTGAATATAAAACCTGTCTGATGGCGGCCGAAACCGAGATCCAGACGCACGTTCACACGTTTTTTGAATTCCCAACGGTAGCCGATGCCATAGTTGGGGAGTAGTTTGTGCCATCTCATGGCCGAAAAGCGGGGGAATACCATTCCGGCACCAACCCATGCTACAAGGCCATTCCGGCGCCATATGTGCTGTCGCAGTTCGAGGCACACATCCATTTCGCTTTTATCGCGGTATCTGCCTTCGTAGTAGCCGCGCATGTTGTCGCTGCCACCCATGGTGCTCATCAGTCCCCAGGGCGTGTTGCCGTAGGTCAGACGTGCGTGGTACTGGAATGCCAGGACGGCATCTTTCCATAGTGGGTTGTATGTGGCAATGGTGACTTCTGTCATCGAAAACGCGTTTCTGTTCAGAAGGAAACGCGGGTTGAACCGTTGGTCGAGGCGGAAATACACTCCGCGGAAAGCATTGGAAAGAAAATCTCTGCTGTCGTACTGGATAGTGAATCCCACGCCTAAGTTGAAGGTGCGCATCGGCTGCCCTTCCCAAAGCCACTCATTGTGTACATCGCGGGCGTTTACGTAGTCGAACGTAATCATCGGGCCGAGATAGAATTTGGGAAGCAGACGCCAGATATAATTTACAGAAGCCTGGCTGTTAAGGTATTTATATTTGGTCTCGTTATCGTCGACAATATTATTGTCATATCCTATGCCCCAGAATTTGGTCGCTATGGATGCGAAGTTCACATCGTAGTTCAAGCGGGCGCGGTCGCCAGGCATGATGTGGGTGCCGCGGATGCCGAGCCTGAAAAACATGCTGGTTGTCGCGTTCATGTAAAGAGCCGCCTCCGAGGGTGGCAGGAGGCTGTCGCATGCACTGGTGCGGTACAGGCCGGCAGCCACCAGGCCGATTCCGAATTTGGTGTCGCTCGAGTAGTAGGGGCCTCCTATGAAACTTACATCGAAACCTTTTGTACGCCGTGGTTTGTTACTTTCGTTGAAGTAGCGTATTATTCTGGATACTATGCCTTCCGGCTTCTTCACAACCTCAGGCATTGGCGGAAGCGTATCGGGCGGCTGCACATAGGCCACCGACGGCAGGATTGCTGTCGGCTTGGAGCCGGCGGCTATCGCTTCCTGGTTGCAAATATCGTTGCTCCAGCATGTTGCGATTGCAACAATAGTTGTTGTGATGAATATGGCAAGTCGTCTCATGTAGAAATGCTTTTGCAAAATTAACAATTAAGGTTTAACTTTGTTAGCGCTAATTCCTACTCAAACCACAATTTTATCCTAAATGGCCACAATCAGCAAACCTACGTGTTCCATTCTCACAGGGCTACTTGCTTCCTATGGTATAGAGAGGGCGGTTGTATCGCCAGGCTCTCGGAATGCGCCATTGCTTGTGTCGATGGAACGGAGCGGGAATTTCGCAATCAGTACTGTGGTGGATGAACGCACGGCGGCTTTTGTGGCGCTCGGAATGGCAAAGCAAACCTCAAAGCCGGTCGCCCTCGTGTGCACTTCGGGTTCGGCCATGCTCAACTACGGGCCGGCTCTCGCAGAGGCATACTATAGCCGCACGCCATTGATTGCCATAACCGCCGACCGCCCGGGAGAATGGATCGACCAGCGCGACAGCCAGACTATCAGGCAGAATGGAGCGCTCGATGCCGTTGTGCGCAAAAGTGTGGAGATTGACGAACGCATGTCCCTGCGGCAGGTCAACCGGCTGATTAACGAAGCACTTACGGCGGCTACCGGCAATATCCCAGGGCCGGCGCATATCAATGTACCTCTTGGCGCACCTCTTACGACTATGGCCCAGGAGAGCGAGATGCCCGTAGGCAACAGGATTTCGACAGTCCGCTGCCGCCAGGAAGTGCCCGATGATGTTTTCAGGCTGTTGACCCGTTCAAAAAAAATTATGTTTATCGCAGGTGCCGGAGCCGATGTCAATCCGTTATCCGTTCGTCTGCCGGATAATTCCGTGTGGTTTTCCGACAGGTTCGGAGGAGAGCAGGCCGGCATTTCCGCATTGGCGGCAGGTGTGTTGCTCAATCGTGCCGACGACGAGAAAAAGGCAATGTTACGCCCCGACTTTGTGGTGAATTTAGGTGGAACACTAATCGACGACAAATTCAAGGCATGCCTGCGTCGTTGGCAATCGCCGGTGATCAATATCGGCTTTGATGACAATATGGTCGATACATTCGGTTCTCTTCATATGCAGATTGAATGCAATGCTTCCGATTTTGTGGAGCAGTGGAATGCATATGTATGCCGGAATTATGGGCATACTGTATCGGACCAGCCCGGATATTGCCGCCATTGGCGTGATTTCATATCCGCCTCGGAGCGTGGTGTCGCCGGTCTGCCATGGTGCGACATTGAAGCTATGCGCATGCTTGCCATGAATTTCAACGGCGGCGAGCTTTTCGCTTCTAACGGTATGTGCGCCCGATACGCCCAGCTGATGCCGTGGAAGGTTGACAGGATACATTACAACCGTGGTGTCAGCGGCATCGACGGTTGCACATCCACAGCTGCTGGAATATCGATGGCTACAGAACGCACGGTGCTACTGCTTACCGGTGATATGAGTTTTGGCTACGATATCGGGGCATTGGTGCTGAAAAATCTGCGCGGCAACTTCAAAATAGCCGTTTTCGACAACGGAGGTGGCGATATTTTCCGCCATGTGGCCACAACAGCCTCGCTGCCCGAGCGAGAGACACGCTTTGCCGTACCGGTGGAACAACCGGTAGCACAACTCGCCACCGCTTTCGGCTTCGACTACTACCTTGCAGATGGGAACAGCGGCACTGCCGATGCGCTTGTGGCGTTCCTGCGAGACAGCGAAAAACCGGCAATACTTCATATAATAACTGATATAGAATCAAACCAGAAAGCATATAATATACTGACATGACAGAAGAGACAAAGCCCCGCAATTGGCAGACTATAAAAGAGTACACCGACATACTTTTCGATTTCTACGACGGCATTGCCCGCATAAGCATAAACCGCCCCGAAGTGTACAATGCCTTCCGCCCACAGACAAACCGCGAGATTCTCGACGCTCTCGATTATTGCCGTGACTGTCCCGAAGTCCGTGTGGTGGTACTCACCGGTATAGGCGACAAAGCGTTCTGCAGCGGCGGCGACCAGAACTATAAGACTTCCGGCGGATATCGCGACAGCGACGGCACGCCACGTCTTAATGTTCTCGATATCCACAAAGCGATTCGTTCGCTGGTGAAACCGGTAATAGCCATGGTCAACGGCTACGCTATCGGCGGCGGCAATGTGCTTCAGGTGGTGTGCGACCTGACTATCGCTTCCGAAAACGCGAAGTTCGGACAGACAGGGCCCAAAGTCGGCAGTTTCGACGCCGGCTTCGGATCATCGTATCTGGCACGCTGCGTAGGGCAGAAGAAAGCGCGTGAAATATGGTTTCTCTGTCGCCAGTACACCGCGCAGGAAGCTCTCGAGATGGGAATGGTCAACAAAGTAGTGCCTCTGGAAAGCCTCGAGGACGAAGTGGTGGAATGGTGCCGCACCATCAAGAAGCGCAGTCCGTTCGCTGTGCGCATGATAAAGAGGGCGCTCAATGCCGAACTCGACGGGCAGCATGGACTCATGGAGTTCGCCGGGGACGCCACTCTGATGTACTACCTGATGGATGAGGCCGCCGAAGGCAAGAACGCCTTCCTTGAAAAGCGCGATCCCGATTTCGACAAGTTCCCCCAGTTCCCCGGCTGATGATCAAGGCTCAGTGGGCTAAAGCGCGCCTGGATTTTCGATTCGAAGCCATTACATCGCGCGAGCGCATGTGGCACAAGGATACATTCTTTGTGCGAGTGTGGCATAGCGGCACTCCCGATGTGGTGGGTATTGGCGAATGCCCGCTTTTCCGTGGGCTGTCGGCAGATGACAGGCCAGACTACACGAAAGTTCTTGCTGACTTCTGTCGGCGTCCTTCGGAATGGCGCTTGTGCAGCTATCCATCGATTCGTTTCGGGTTCGAGACCGCGATGGCCGATCTCGAGGCAGGAGGCAGGCGCTTATGGTCCGACGGCCCATGGAGCAGAGGCGAGAAGGGCATTGCCATCAACGGCCTTGTGTGGATGGGCGATGCTGACACCATGGGCAGAAGAATAGCGGAGAAGCTTGACCAGGGTTTCAGAGTGTTGAAACTCAAAATTGGAGGAATCGATTTTGAGAGTGAATGCAGGCTGCTGGAGAACATCCGCAGTCATTTCAGGCCTGCCGACCTTGAAATTCGACTTGATGCAAACGGTAGCTTCGCTCCCTGCGAAGCTATGGAGCGTCTCGGACGGCTGGCCGGATATTCAATACATTCCATAGAGCAGCCCTTGGCTCCAGGACAGAAGGATGCCATGCGGGAGCTATGCCGCAGGTCCCCGATTGCCATCGCGCTCGACGAAGAACTCATAGGCTACCACAGCGAAGAGAGGACTGCCGGCTTGCTTGATGATATCAGACCGCAATATGTGATTCTGAAACCCGCACTCATTGGAGGGTGTGGCGCGGCATCTGTGATTGCCGAGCAGGCATCTGCCCGTGGCATAGGATGGTGGGCTACTTCCGCACTGGAATCCGACATAGGGCTTAACGCGATTGCCCAATGGGTGGATTCCTGTAATGTGACCGTGCCGCAGGGACTCGGTACGGGAAATTTATATTCCAACAACGTACCCTCTCCGCTGGAGATGCACCATGCAGCCTTGTGGCGCAATCCGGCAGGCAACTGGGGCATGCCCGATAATATCGAATGGCAGGACTGAAAGATTTTGAAGCCGAGTTTCTCGCCGCCGGCGAAACAATAACTGCGCATACTTCAGGCTCTACCGGCGTTCCAAAGAACATAGAGCTGAGCAAGGAAGATATGAGGCGATCGGCAAGGACAAGCAATGCTTTTTTCGGCATCGACGAATCTTCGGTGCTTGCCTGCCCGCTTGCCGCCGACTATATAGCCGGGAAAATGATGGTGGTGCGTGCTCTCGAAGCACGATGCCGGCTGATTGAGCTTTCTGTCAGCAACAAGATAAGACTGCCCGACGACATTCCCTCTGTCGACCTGTTGCCGGTGGTTCCGTCTCAACTTGCTTCTGTGATGGCCAATATAGCGCCATCGGCAGTCCGCAATCTGCTTATCGGAGGCGGGGCACCTTCGGAGGAACAATGCCGCGCACTCGGTTCCGCAGGTTATAAAGCCTTTATAAGCTACGGAATGACAGAGACCTGCAGCCATGTGGCGATGGCGGACATACGCGACGATAGACGTATCTTCCATGCTTTGCCTGGCATCGCTTTCAGTGTCGATGTGCGTGGATGTCTTGCCGTGGATGCTCCGGATTTTGATTTCCGTCGTGTGCAGACCAACGATGTAGTCGAACTGATCGACGCTTCTTCTTTCCGATGGCTCGGCCGACATGATAATGTAATCAATTCATCAGGACTGAAATTGCATCCCGAGGAGATGGAGCGTCTGTTCTCCGCTTTTCTGCCCGACATGGATTATTATGTCGTCGGGGAACCCGACAAAACATGGGGTCAGGCAGCGGTGCTGGTTGTGGAAGGATTCCAGGAAACGGCGGATAATGCGCTGGATGTGCTCCGGCAGTCGGGCATCGACCATAAATATCTGCCCAAGCGGGCAGTGGGAGTGCCCATGTTGCAACGCACGGCGTCGCGGAAGATTATCCGTAAAATCCCTAACGCAGGCTCATATTGAAGGTCACTCCGAAAGTACGGGGCTGGCTGCGCTGTACGAATGAGTTGCCGATAGACATGAAGTAGAATGTGTCGTAGCTTGTATTGAACAGGTTTTTACACCACAGCTTAACATTCCATTCCTCAGCTCGGAAACCGACAGTCAGGTTCGCCGTAGCATAAAGATTCTGTTTTAAAGTATTGGCCTCGTTCCAATATATGTCGCCGGCACCACGCACGTCGGCCGAGATTTCAGGCACAATGCCAAGGAACCCGAGCCTCGGGATGCGCCAGTCGGCCATTGCGAAAATTGTGTTCGACGGAGAGTAAGGAACTCGTTTGCCGCGGTAGTCGTAGCGGCCGTCGTTGTATTTGCGGAATGTGGCGTTGGCATAGCCGTAGCTTGCTTGGAAACTGAGATCTTCGGTGGCGTTCCATCGCAGCGACAGTTCTGCGCCGAAACTGCGGGTGCGGCCGGCATTCGTCATCACGCGACCGGTTACAGTGCCCGCCGGAAAAGTCGTCATCTGCTGGTTCCGGCAGTCGATATAGAACAACACCCCGTCGATTCCCAATTCCCCGCCTGCTGTAGTGCTGTGGAATCCGAGTTCGTAGTTGAAGCTCCGTTCCGGTTCGTAGGCTACAATCTGTTCCAGGGAGTAGGGTGCCGCTATGCCCATTTCGCTCATGATTTTTCCTTGGAGCACGTCGGAAAACATCTGGGTGTTGAATCCTCCTGCCTTATAGCCTTTGGAAAAATTGAAGTAGGGGCTGAATGCTTCGTGTTGCCATACCACAGTGAACTGCGGCAGAAACTCCACGAAAGTCTTTGCGATGCTTCCGCCGTCGGCGATGTTCACCGGCGAATGGCTGAAAACCTCCTTGCTTCCGTCGGGAAGGACATGGTATGTGGTATATCCCGTGCTGCAATGGCTGAAATAGCTGAGTGAACTCCGTTCGATGTCCAGTCGCAGGCCTGCCTCGAGGCGCCACCGGCCAATCTCGTATGAACTCTGGTGGTAAACGGCCACGCCACCTGCACGCAGAGTGAAATCGCTGCCAAGAGTAAAGCGGCGGTCGTCCCAGCGGATGGGATAGTCGGGATTCACCTCGTTTCGGTTGTGCTCGATCAGCCGGCTGATACCGGCATCCTTGAACGTTACCGGAGCATCCATACCGGTATCCTTGTAGAATGCGAACACACCTCCGAGCCAGCCATAGCTGCCGCGTCGCCCACGGGTGTAAAGGTCTTCTGTGAATGTCCACTCGTTGCGTTTCTGCCGTAGTGTGAAATAGTCGAGAGGCAGGAAATCCTGGTCGAGATTCATGTCATCGCTGAGATACTGAGCCGTGGTAACGGATGTAACCACAACGCGTTTCCCAGCCCATGCCACAGTCAGGCCATCGGCAAACATTGTCCGGCTGTAGGAACACGTGTCGTTGAAGGCGATTTCGCCAGTTTCCATCGAGGCATATGGGTATCCTCCCTGGCGGGTTGTGGCAAATGATGCCGTGTTGGTGAACGACAGGCGCGGACTGGGTCGCCATACTGTTTTCCAGCGGGCTCCGCCTGAGTTCTCGTGGTCGAGCCTGCTGTTGTCGTATGCGTTGCGGAAGAAACCGTCGGTATGTCGGAACTGTCCGCTGAGGCTCATTGCAAGCTGCGGATTCAGTTTGTGGTAGTAGGCGGCATTGGCACTCACGGTGTTGCCGGAGCCGTAGGATATGCCGGCTCGCATTCCGGTGGCGGTCATGGGCGACAGTGTCCGTATGTTTATTTGTCCGCCCATGGAGTTGCGGCCGTTGAGCACAGCCTGAGCTCCGCGCAGAATCTCTATCGATTCGATGTCGGCGAGGTCGAAGTCGTAGGCGTCTTTGTTCAGCACCGGCACATTGTCGATAGTGAGTCCCACCACAGGCTGGTCCATCCGTGCACCTATGCCACGCACATATATGCTCGAGGTCATTCTGGAGCCATAGGACGGCATATGGAAGTTCGGTGCGATTTCCCCGAGCTGGTGTGCGCTTTCCACCTGCAGAGTTTTTGCCTGTGCGCCGGATATGCGTGTAATGGCCTCGGCCTGCTCGGAGCCTGCGCTGTTCTTTATGCCGAGCACCTCAACGGCGCGCAGCATATGAGCCGGTCGAACGCTGTCGGTGCTTTCCGTTGCATTCAGTACGGTAGCCGAAGCCAGAGCCACCGCCATGGTCAGTAGGTGCTTCATGACCCTATTTCGGAAAGTTCCAGCCACCGCATTTCTTTTTCATCGAGCAGCGAGCACACCTCTCTGAACCGTTCGGACTTTTCGGCGAAATCGCCCTGGTCACCACTGGCGAAAAAGTCCTCGAGCTGTTTCTTCTCGTCGGTTAGCACGGCTATTTCCTCTTCAAGGCTTTCGAACTCTTTCCGCTGGCGATATGTCATCTTCGCGGGGCGTTCTGCTGTGCTGCGTTCTTTCTGCTGCGGTTTCTGCGCTTCCTGGCTGCGTCGGTTTTCGCTGTCGGCCTGTGCGCGGTATTCGCTGTAGCTGCCGGGAAAATCGCGTACAATGCCGTCGCCCTCCATCACAAAGATGTGGTCGGCTATGGCATCAAGGAAAAAACGGTCGTGGCTGACCACAATCACGCAACCTTCGAAATCCGCGAGATATTCTTCGAGAATGCCGAGTGTTATTATGTCGAGGTCGTTGGTAGGTTCGTCAAGAATCAGAAAATTCGGCTGCTGCATCAGCACGACAGCCAGCTGCAGGCGGCAGCGTTCGCCGCCGCTGAGCTTGCGTATGAATTTCTGCTGGTCGGCGGGTGAGAACAGAAAACGCTCGAGATATTGCATCGGTGCAATGTTGCGTCCCTGCCGCAGAGTGATGTCTTCGGCAATGTCGCGCACAGCGTCGATAACCTTTTTTTCGGGGTCGAACCTGATGCCATCCTGGCTGTAGTAGCCGAAGTGCACGGTTGTGCCGACTTCCCAGCTTCCGGAGTCGTATGGCTCCAGTCCCTGGAGCATTTTGATGAACGTAGACTTACCGACTCCGTTTTCGCCTACGATGCCTATTTTCTCACCGGGGGCGAACACATAGGAGAAGTTTTTCAGAATGGCTTTGTCTCCGAAGGATTTGCAGACGTCCACCGCCTCGAAAATTTTGGAGCCTATACGCGACGCGCGCGCTTCAAGACTTATGGTTTTGTCGTTTCGTACATTGCGAGAGCGTTCCTTAAGTTCGTTGTATGCGTCGATGCGGTATTTGGCTTTTCCTCCGCGGGCCTGTGGTTGGCGGCTTATCCATTCCTGCTCGCGGCGCAGGGTGTTGCGCACACGGGCAATCTCGTTATCCATGGCTTCGATGCGTTCGGCACGGCGGCGGATATACATGTCGTAGTTGCCTTCGACCATGAATATGCTGCGACAGTCCATTTCGATGATTTTGCTGCACACGCGGTCCAGAAAATAGCGGTCGTGGGTTACCATGAGCAGGGTGGCTCGCGACCGGGAGAGATATTTCTCAAGCCATTCCACGGTGGATATGTCGAGGTGGTTGGTAGGCTCGTCGAGTAGCAGGAAATCGGCCTGTTGCATAACAAGCCGGGCTATGGCGAGGCGTTTGCGTTGACCTCCGGAGAGCTGTGCCACCGGCTGCGACATATCGAACAGTCCGAGTTGTCCCAGCACCTGGTGGAGCTTGTCCTTGTAGTCCCATGCCGAAATTGCATCCATCGATGCAGTGAGAGTGTGGATGGCTTCACGGTTGTCGGTGGCGATTGCGTTCTCGTAGGCCAGCACAGTGGAGGCTATGTCGCCACTGTGTTCCATCGCCGCGGAGAGCACAGTGGAACCGGCGCTGAACTCGGGCTGCTGGGGCAGATAGCCTATACGCAGGCCATTTCGGCATACAACCTGTCCGCTGTCAGGCGACTGTACTCCGGCGATAATGCTCATAAGGGTGCTTTTGCCTGTTCCGTTGCGGGCGATGAGTCCTATTTTGTCGCCTTCCTCTATGCCGAAGCCTATATCGGTGAAAAGCGTGCGGTCGCCGAGCGATTTGCTTATGTTTTCAACAGTTACTATAGTTGCCATTCTATCAGTCGTGGTGGTAAGGTTCGCCGCGCAGTATGCTGGCGGCGCGATAGATTTGCTCCACTGCTACCAGTCGGGCAAGCTCGTGTGGAAATGTCATCTGCGACAGCGACAGCTTCATGTTGCTGCGGCGGTACACTTCGTCGCTGAAGCCGTACGGCCCTCCGATTACGAATATGAGGTTGCCTTGCATTGTCACGGATTTCTGCTCTATGAAGCCGGCGAATTTCCGGGATGTCAGTTCCACACCCTTTTCATCGAACAATACTAAGTAGTCGTTGGCGGAGATTCTTGACAGAATCTTCTGTCCTTCGGTATTCTTTTGCTGATTGCTGTCTCCGGTGGAGCGTACATCGGGCAGTTCATCGATGGCGAATGGGAAATAGTGTGTCGCACGTGCTGCATATCCTTGCACAAGGGAGGCAACATTTCGATCGCGGACCGATCCCACACACACGAGTTTTATCTTCATAGGCTGTTTTGGTGGAGACTTTCCGCAAAGATACGAATAAGTCGAGAGCAAAGCCAAATTATTTTAGCTTTGCCGGACGGGAGAGGATAAAGATACTGTAGTTCTATCTGGCAAAAAAACGGCGCATGCGCCTTACGCCTTCTTTGCCTAGTATAAGCAGTGCCGAATACTGCAAAGCTTTGGCCATGCCGAAGAATACGGTCCATAACACGCCTTTGGTTGTGAGCGATAGCGGAAGGAGCATCTGGGCAAAAGACAATATGTAGCATGCGATGCATGCCGCTCCAACAAGCAGACCGGTGCGGAACGATAGTCCACGCATCCATGTAGCTATTTTCTTGAAGAAAGAGGGGACATTCATAGGTTGCAGATCAGTCTTTCTGGCTTTTTTCATGCGTCGTTCCGCAACTGTCCGACGATGTTTCGGCTTCTACAGTACTGTGGGAGATGCCTAATGGAATAACCGCTTTCTTTACCGCTGCGGTTATGGTGTTGATGTCGGCGGGATTGTCGATTACCACGTGTACTGTCATTGCAGTGAGGGTTGTGCTGATGGGCCACACATGCAGGTGATGGGAACTCAGAACGCCGTCGGTCGAGGCTATTGCCTGGCGTACCTTTACAATGTCGATGCCTCGAGGCACCCCGTCCAGGGCAAGGCGCATGCTGTCGCGCAGCATTGAATATGAGCCTATGGCTATTACAGCCGCTATCACAATACCCATCAAAGGGTCTATTATATTCCAGCCGGTGAGATTAATGGCAATTCCGGAAACAACCACACCTACCGATACCAGGGTATCGGCAGCCATATGAAGAAAGGCACCTTTGATATTGAGGTCGCGGTGGCTGCCTCTCATGAGCATCCACGTGGTGATGCCGTTGATAATTACTCCGACTCCTGCTACCCAGGCTATTATGTCGCCGTCGACAGCCACCGGATGGAAAAGCTTCTTCACGCTCTCGAAGAGTATCAGGGCTACCGCCATGTACAGGATAAGAGCATTGGCCACCGAAGCCTCTACAGTGCCCTTCCTATAGCCGTAGGTGTAGCGGTCGTCGGGTTGTCGGCTGGATGCTTTGAATGCGATAAGGGCTATCACAAGCGCCACAACGTCGCTGAGATTGTGGCCGGCATCGGACAGCAGTCCCATGGAATCGTAGACGAGGCCGAACGCGGCTTCAATGGCGACATATGCAAGATTGAGCCATATGCCTACATAGAATGCCTTCTTTGTTTTATGAAGTGAGGCCGTGTCGGTGGCTGCATGTATATGGTTGCTGTGTTCCATAAGAACCTTTGGCTGTTTATTGTTTAGCGACTAGCGAGCACCATACATCCGGCATGAAACCTATGGGAGCGCTGAACAGAACGCTGAATCGAATCTCCTCTCCCGAAGGTTTCACTGCTGTTGCAAACTCATGTCCGGGAAGCGGAATCCTGAGCTGTCTGGCGAAATCGGCGCCTGTTATTCCTGCAGCTTTGTATAGCGCTTCCTTGAGAGTCCATGCCTGCAGCAGTCCGGATGGAAAGGAACTGTAATAATCGAGTTCGGACGGAGAGAGCACACGGGGTGCCACAGTGGCCAGTTGCCTGCGTGGTCGTTCGATGTCGATACCGAGCGGATTACCGGCTGGCGACACTGCCAGTGCGGCGAGATTCCGGCAGTGGGAAATGGAAACAGATGCGGCGGAACCTTCAATCAACGGCGCACCATCGGGTGCGTTAGTCTTTATTGCATCGCGGCCGAAAGCCCTGGCCACAAGCTTGGCTACAGCTTCTGCCTCGGCATTTCTGCGGGGTTGCGAGTCTGCCAGCGGGGCAAACAGCACCGACACATCTGTAAGGATGAGGGTCATCGGCGCCTGCGACCGCGGATAATGCCAAAGCCGTCGGCAACGACGAAATCCACAGGGATGTCGTGTTCGTCGACGGCTATGCTGTCGACAAGTTGAAAATCATAGCACACGCCCACTGTTATTGCCCTGGCACGGCTGAGCAGCCTGTCATAGAAACCTTTTCCGCGTCCAAGGCGGTTCCCGCTACGGTCATATGCAACGCCGGGCACCACAATCAGATCTATGTCGGCGACATCGACCGTATCGTTGCCGTCGGGTTCCTCTATGTGGAACGCGCCAAGATGTGTGCGAGAAGCCTCGTAGGGCAGGATGTCGAGGTCCGGTCCGTTCACTCTCGGCAGATAGTAGCGTTTGCCCTGAGGAAGGGAGGCCAGAAACTCGCGCGTAGACAATTCGTCGGGCAGGGAATGGTAAAGAAGCACGCGTTCGGCCATTATGAAGGCGGCCATGGAACGTATGGTGGAGAAAATGCGCAGGGCCGCTTGGCGGCGGTCGTTGTCGTCGAGTACGGCTTTACTGGCTCTTATGCGCTGGCGGAGAATCTGTTTGTTCATCGTCTCTGGTTGTTGTCTATGCCCGGAAGCGTGCGCGCATCGCCGTGTTGGATTCTTTCCACAGCTTCGATTACCACAGGGTCGGTGCTGTTCACAACCTCGAAGTAGCCATCCATACCAACGACATCGCGTGCTATCAGAGCTTTAATCTGATTAACAATCAAAGGAGCGGAAGTGTTGATGTAGTACCACCTTGGAGCAACGCCTTTGCGTCGTGCGAATTCCACGAAAGCCTGTAGTAGTGTATAATCCTGGGGCAGTTGCCGGAGCAGTTCGGCGGTGTTACGGCTCTCGGCAAGTGTGGATCGGTTTCGGTCGGCATATTCGTAGGCGAAATCGCGGAGCAGCCCCGAGTTGGCCACCTTTATATAGTATGATGTTACTCCGGCAGTGTCGCTTGGTACGAATACGTCGGGCATTATACCGCCGCCGCCATAAACCTGGCGTCCTCCGGATGTATGGAAAATCTGTGTGGAATCAATGTGTATGCTGTCGGCAGTAAAGAGTTCTCCATTGCTGAATCTGTTGTAAACCTCGTACTGGTAGTCCTCCATTCCGTTGGAATAGGTTTTCTGGATGCAGCGTCCCGAGGGTGTGTAGTAGCGCTGGATTGTGAGTCTGAATTCGCTGGAATCGGGAAGCTCGAAAGGTGTCTGTACAAGCCCTTTGCCGAAAGAGCGGCGACCGACGATAATCGCGCGGTCGTTGTCCTGCAGAGCGCCGGAAAGGATTTCGCTTGCACTGGCTGTGAATTCATCGATTAGCACGGCCACAGGTTCGCTGCCGAAGGCACCGGTTCTGTCGCTGTAGATTACCCGGTTGTCGGATAGATTTCGTCCGCGGGTGCTGACGATAAGGTTGCAGTCATCGCCGAAGAATTCGTTTGCCATCAATACCGCCGGGCTCATATATCCGCCACCGTTGCCACGTAGATCCAGTACGTAAGCGCGCGCGCCTTCGCTGCGCAGACCGTCGAAGACACGCAAAAATTCGGCAAAAGTGTTGTCGGAGAACTTGCCAAGACGCACATAACCGATTGTGTCGGTGAGCATATATGCCGCATCGATGGGCGATACGGGCACTTCGGCACGCACAAGGTCGAATTCGAGAGGTTCGGCACTGCTTTGGCGGCGCACGGTAACGTGCACTCTGGTGTCGCGAGGACCTCGCAGCAATCCGAATACTTCGTTGGAACTTGTTCCGTTGCCGGCGATATCCAGACTGTCGACTGCAATAATTCTGTCGCCAGGCATGATACCGGCTTCTTCGGCAGCACCGCCAGCGATTACCTCCACGATGTAAAGGGTATCGTTGATCATCTGGAACTGGATGCCTATTCCGAAGAACGAGCTTTCCAGATCGCGGTTGGCGGCAGTACGCTCGGAGGCAGGTATATATACCGAGTGCGGATCGAGGTTCAAAAGAATTTCCGGAATTGCAAGTTCGACAAGGCTGTCGTAGCTCACCGGATCCACGTAGTTTTCTCCAATGAGTTCAAACACCTTGTCAAGTTTGGTGCGGGCGGGAGCGTCGCTTCCGTCTGTTGCCAGAAAACGGCCGGCCCAAAGGCCGAGCAGCATAAACGCGGCAGCCGTTACCGGCAGCCAGAGCATATATTTTCTACCTTTGTCGGATTTCATCGTTGTGTGGTGTCCAGTGCGGCGATATGCACGCATTCTATTCCTGCGCGGCGCATCAGCTCGATTCCGTCGGCAATTCTATAAAACTCGTTGAATACAACACGCCTTATGCCAGACTGGATTATCAGTTTGGCACATTCCATACATGGCGATGCCGTAACGTAGAGGGTAGCTCCATCGCTGGAGTTGTTGCTTCGGGCTACTTTGGTGATTGCATTTGCTTCTGCGTGGAGCACATAGGGCTTTGTGAAGCCCTCGGAGTCCTCACACACATTTTCGAAACCTGCGGGAGTGCCGTTGTAGCCATCGGAAATAATCATTTGATCCTTTACGATGATAGCGCCTACTTTGCGTCGTTGGCAGTAGGAGTTTTCCGCCCAGATGGCGGCCATGCGCAGGTAGCGACGATCCAGAAGTTCCTGTTTTTGGTTTGAAGTATTATTCATCTCAGTGGATTAGAGCGGCAAAGATACGAATAAGTCGAGAGCTATGCCAAATATTTGAGCATTGGCGAGCGCCAGATATATCGAACTTTGTCAAATACATGGAAAATATTCGACGAACAATTTGAATAGGAACATAGAATAAGAAGTTTTTGATGTTAACAACTCCATAAAGAAAAAAGATTCCATGGCTCCATTTACTTTTTTTGGAATTTTCCAAAAAAAGTAAAGAAAACACATAGTAATTTCGCAAAAGACATTCTAACCAAACAGCTACCTATGAAAAAAATACTAATTACCGGCATTCTGGCTCTCATGTGCTCTGTATGGGCCTCCGGGGCGGATGAGGCAAAGGTATCGGTTGTCGATCGGAATGGGGGCAAGACTTCATTCGAGAAATCGGGAGTCGCTGCCATAAATTTCGTGGCCGACAAGGTTGAAGTGGTGGATTATGACGGAAATAAATCCACTTTCAACCGGAATGACATCTCGCTCATTCTCCTTTCCGACACGGAATCAGGAGTGACGCTTGCCACCGAGGAAGGCAACACAATCTCTGTGAAAGCCACCAGAGACGCTATCAAAATCACCGGCGCAGCGCCGGAAACTCCGTGGAGGATTCTGGAGATATCCGGAATTCAGGCTATGGCCGGACAATGCGCCGACACCACATGCCACATCGACATAACCGGACTCCACGCCGGCGTGTACATTCTGTCTGTGGCCGACAAAGCGATTAAATTCATCAAACGGTAACCGCAAACAAAACTGAATAATGAAACGCAAATATATCATAGGCCTTGCAATGGCCATCATGGCCGCAGGCGCCGCCGACGCTACTGTATATCTTCTGAAAGACGGTAATGTCGTAGCTTCCTATTCCGATAACGAGGTCGATGGCATAACTTTCGAAGACCCCACGCAATACGATGTAGTGACCGAAAACGTACTGATGCACACATCGTATTACTCCGACGCCATGGCCGACTATGGCTACAACTACTACATCTACCTTTCCGACAAACCGTTCAGCGACAAGGAAATTCTGCCTCTCGACGCATATAAGTTCACACTTAGACTTCAGGCTCCTGAACCTGCCGTGGGACAGCCTATGCTTGCTCCGGCCGGTACATACCGTCTCGGCACAGGAACGGTGGAAGACTGGACCATAAATCCCGAGATAAGCTATGTTACGGTGTGGGGATTCGAAAACAAGTACTCCGATGCAGTCTTCGAACTGTCGTACGATGCCAACTACAACGTAACAGCCACTCTTAAAGCGACCGACGTGAACGGCGTGACATACTGCACCACCTATCAGGGAGAGACAACCTTCGAGGATCAGTCGGTCAACTGGCTTCGCGAGGATGTCAACATCCAGGGAGGTACTCTTATAGCCACCTATCTGGAACCGGATCGGGTATTCGATATGAACTGCAACATGAACATCATGATTGCCGACAAGGGATATGACGAGAACGGATGGATGGTTACACCGGGCAATCTTCTCACATTCGTAGGCAATGTGAAACTGACCGGCGACGGACACTTCGTGCCTGCGACATGGACAATCAAGGAGGGCGATGTGGCGGAAGAGAACACATTCCTTGCCGGAAAGATACTAAATTTTCTGGGCGGCTCTTTCCCTGCAAACACCACATTAAAATATTATAAAGACGCAAGCGACATCGAGGTCGGCCTTGTGAAATCCGGTTCAGTGACAATCGACGAGGTCGACTCGGGCATGTACAGGATGACATACGATTTAACAACCAGCACCGGCAACAAGGTCACCGGTACATACTTCGGAAGAATAGAGGTGCGCAACTTCACACACCAGGAAACCTGGCACCTCGACGGCGACTATGAGATGAATCTCGACGGCGCGGTTGCCGACTGTATGGATTTCACAAGCGAAATCAAACTGGAGGTAGTGCGCTACAACGAGAACATACAATGGGTAGGCGACCGCATCGACCTCCGTATCATTGCCAAGTCTGAATTCGGCCCTGGAGTCTACAAGGTGGAAGATGACGGCAATTGCGACGGCACTATACTTACTGGCATTTTCGGAGGCACCTGGGCCAGCGGCTCATCATTCTATAAATATTCCGACGATGGCAGCGCAGAAATACTCAAAGGCTCCGGCATAACCGGCGGACAGATAACAATCACCGACAACAGCGACGGTACATGGACTATAGTGTATGACCTTGTCGACGACCAGCCTGACGCCCATAAGATCACTGGTTCCTGGACAGGCCCCGTGATAATGAAATAACATAAGAATATGGCACGCCGGAACAGCCGGCGTGCCATATTTATACATTGCAGCGTGCTATAAATGTCAGCCTTTACGCAGCATTGCCTTTTTGATATTCGACAGATACGACTGTGTGATGCCGAGGTATGATGCCAGATCCTTTGATGACACAATGGCCAGAAGATTGGGACGATTGGGGGATCGAATACATTGTCCAGCTGCATCTTGCGGTTCATTATGGCCTTGTAGTTCGACATTACGTCCCCCTCGCTGAGCATCTGCGCCTTCAACTCCAGGGCACAAAGCTGCGAGACCGACATGCCGAACATCCACCTTGAGAACTCATGCGACTCCTCCATAAGAGCGTCGAACTCGCTCTTGCCGACTCTTATCATGTCGCAGTCCGTTATTGTCTGGAAACCGCAGAAAGCAGGTTTTCCTATTATAGTGGAAATCGGTGACATAGTTATGGTTCCGGGACCTGAGAATCCTAATACATATTCCTTGTTTCCGTCGAAATACAATGCCTTTGTCACCCCGGAGGCCGTTATCCATATCGACTTGTCCACCTTTCCCGGCTCTATCAGATAATTTTTCGCGGCGACAAGCATATGGGTACCGGACTGAAGAAATTTATCCAGAATTTCCTCGGATAGGGGAAAACCACCCTCGGAACGGATTGCATTCTTAAGAAAACTCAGATCAAACATATTCTTTTGAAATAGCGTTGTTACAGGCTTATAAAACAGGTCAGACCTATAACAACAGACAGATTCGATATACAGCAAATGCAATCAGCCATGCCACTACGGTGTTGTACACCACCGAGAATGCTCCATAACGCCACGAACCCGTTTCGCGCACGATGGCAGTCACTGTTGCCAGACAAGGACAGTAGAGCAGGATGAAGACCATGAAGCTCATTGCCACGGCCGGGTCGAAATCCGGTTTGCCAGTGAGCGTCGATGGTGCTTTCAGGCGTGCGCCCAGACGTGCTTCCGAAGTGTTTTCGTCGTTTGTGTAGAGAACACCGAGGGTAGAAACTACAATCTCTTTGGCGGGGATGCCGGCAAGTACGGCTACACTGGCACGCCAGTGGAACCCGAGAGGTTCCATGACAGGATTTACGGCCTTGCCGGCCATCTCGAGGTATGAATCGGTGTGCCCGGAGGCATTTTCATCAGGCCGGGGGAAGTAGTTGAGCGCCCATACTAAAATGCTTGCGAACAGGATAATGCCTCCCATCTTCTTCAGGTATTCCTTACCCTTGCCCCATGTGTGCGACAGCGATGCCTTTAGTGTGGGGAAACGGTATGGCGGCAGTTCCATGACGAAAGGTGTCTCATCCTTTTTTAACAGGAAGCGTCTGAGCAGCCTTGCTGTGACCGTTGCCACTATTATGCCGGTGAGATAAAGGCCCATGAATACAAGGGCAGCATGCGAGGGGAAAAAGGTGCCTATCAGGAGCACGTAGATTGGCAGGCGTGCCGAACAGCTCATGAAGGGATTGATGAGAATTGTAATCAGGCGGCTCGACCTGCTCTCTATAGCCCTTGAGGCAAGGATGGCCGGCACATTGCATCCGAAACCCATGACAAGAGGAATGAAACTTTTGCCATGCAGGCCGATCCGGTGCATGACCTTATCCATTATGAAGGCAGCCCGCGCCATATAGCCGGAGTCCTCCATAAAAGAGATGCAATAGTATAGAATCAATATGTTGGGCAGGAAAACGATTACGCCGCCTACGCCACCGATTATTCCGTCGGCGACCAGATCTTTCAGCGGACCTTCCGGCAAGGTTCGCTGTACCAGTGCAGCCAGTGCGCCTATGCCTTGATCAATCCAGTCCATAGGATACTGACCCACCGAAAAGGTGAGCCAGAAAATGAAAAACATTATGGCAAAGAATATCGGGAATCCCAAAAGGCGGTTGGTTGCCAGCTGGTCCAGAATGCGTGTCGTACGTCGGTCTTTCTGTTTGCCAGCGACAAATGTCTCGGCAAGAGCACCGGAGATGAATCCGTATTTTTCAGCCGCGACAATGGAGGATATGTCTTCGTTGTGCAGTGTCTCGATGTGCGCGCGCAGTTTGTCCCGCAGCATGAGCACAGGATTTCCCGCACCTTGCCTGATATGCTGTTTCCAGCTGTCGTCGGTGAAAGCAGGCAGTGCCGATGAGCCTTTGCAGCAGCCTTTGGGAAACAGTCTCGATAAGAATCCTTTCCTGCGCCTGTGTGCATGGCCCGGGGCTTCGCCGAGACCTTCTATCTGGTCTTCTACCTGATGGTCGCCTTCAAGCAGTTTTATGGCAAGGTATCGTGGCGAGAAGTGGCGGGCAAGTGTAGGTGTGGATTTGAGCATATCCACAATCTGGCGTATTGCCGATTCGAGGTCGGCACCGAGGTTCACATGCACATGGCGCACAGTGGTGTCGCGGTTCTCGTAAACATTTATAACGGTATCGAAAAGGTCGGCAAACCCTTCGCCGGTCCTTGCGACCACTGGTACCATAGGCACGCCAATCATGCCTCCGAGCTGGGCATAGTCCAGAGATGCTCCGCTGGCACGCAGTTCGTCGTACATGTTCAGCGCTATTACCATGCGTGAGTCTGTGTCGATCAACTCGGTGGTCAGAAAAAGATTGCGCTCGAGGTTGGAACTGTCGACAACATTGACAATCACATCGGGTGATTCGGAGCTCAGATACTGGCGTACATAGACTTCCTCGGGAGAGTAGCACGAAAGTGAATATGTGCCCGGTAGATCGATAATTCTGAAACTGTATTCCTTGAACTTGAAATGGCCGTCCTTGGCATCGACAGTAACGCCGCTGTAGTTGCCTACGTGTTCTTTGGAGCCCGATGCGATGTTGAATAATGACGTCTTTCCGCAATTCGGGTTTCCGATAAGGGCTATGTTTATTATCCGTCGGCGATGGTGCGCTTCCTCGATGGCATGGTGGTTTGCCAGTTCCGGATGTGTGGCACGCATTGCGTTTTCGCCCATCACAGCCGCCTCTTCGCCGGATATGTGAACCACTTCGATGAGGTCGGCTTCGGATGCGCGCAACGATACCTCATAGCCCATCACGTTGTATTTTATAGGATCACGGAGAGGAGCGTCGATAACCATTGTCACGGGACGCCCGGCGACAAACCCCATTTCAATCACTCTTTTCCGAAATGCGCCGTGTCCGTGTACTTTTACTATAACACCTTGCTGTCCGGCTTTGAGTTCTGATAGTTTCATTGTACAGTTTTGGGATTTTGGAACTCAGAATACGGAGTCGGCAGGTATGTCTCCGGCGAAAGCCGTGTTGGGAGCCATGGTGCGCGAGCCGAGCAGGGCATCGATATCGGCCGCGGCTTTCTCGGGGTCGGGAGGGGGCACAATGGTGTCCATGTTGTCGCTGGCTTCCCGGAGTTCGTTGTCAGAACCATCTTCGGCCGACCAGTTCTCGAAGCGTACATACTGTTTTCGGAATCGCAGATCCACGGTATCTACAGAACCGCTTCTGTGTTTTGCGATGATGAATTCCGCCAGCCCGCGGATGTCGCGCCCCTGGGCGTCTTCGGCGGAGTGTGTGTAGTATTCCGGTCGGTGAATAAAGCACACGATGTCGGCATCCTGCTCGATGGCTCCTGATTCGCGAAGGTCGGATAGCTGTGGGCGTTTGTCCTTGTTGGAGCGGTCTTCCACTTTACGGTTCAGCTGCGAGAGAGCCACTACCGGAATGTCGAGTTCCTTGGCAAGCTGTTTCAGCGAGCGTGATATTGTGCTCACTTCCTGTTCGCGCGAGCCAAGTCCCATGCCGGATGCGTTCATCAGCTGCAGGTAGTCGATGATAATCATCTTCACACCGTTTTCTCGAACAAGCCTTCGTGCTTTTGTGCGCAGTTCCATGATGGACAGCGCGGAGGTGTCGTCGACAAAGAGCGGCGCACCCTGAAGGCGGGTTAACCTGTGTGTCAGCTGACTCCATTCCATCTGCGACAGGCGTCCGCTCTTGATTTTCTCGCCAGGCATTTCACATACATTGGAAATCAGACGGTTTACAAGCTGCAATGAACTCATTTCCAACGAAAATACTGCCACAGGATTGTTATTCAGGGCAATATTCAATGCCATAGACAGCACAAAGGCTGTCTTACCCATCGCAGGACGAGCTGCTATGATTATAAGGTCGGAATTCTGCCAGCCGGAAGTGATAGCATCGATTCCGGTGAAGCCGCTCGCCAGTCCGCTGAGTCCGGATTCACGATGTGAGGCAAGCTGCATCTGTTCGATAGCTCGGTTGATTACCGAATCAATCTGCTGTACTTCACGTTTTACATTACGCTGGGAAATTTCAAACAAATGTTTTTCGGCTTCCTGAAGCAGATCGTCAACGTCGTTCGTTTCATCGAAGGCATTGTTTTCCACCTGCGAGGCAAACGAAATCAGTTCACGTGCAAGATGCTTCTGCGCCACGATACGCGCATGGTACTCCACGTGGGCTGCCGATGCGACATTGGCGGTTAGCTCGACAAGGAATGCCGCACCGCCCACCTGCTCGAGTGTCTCGTTGCTGCGCATGCGGTCGGTGACAGTCATCAGGTCGATAGGTTCCTGGTTTACACCCAGGGAAGCTATGGCTTCGTAGACAAGACGGTGGCGAGGATCGTAGAAGCTTTCTGGCTTTATGAGTTCGCACACAGTGGTGAAAGCGTCTTTCTCAAGCATGAGCGCACCCAGCACCGCAGCTTCCACATCGGTTGCGCGCGGCACCAGTCGACCGGCGACGTCGGCGGCAGGGATATCGGTGTTGAACCGTCCTTTGGTGTTAGCCTTGCGGCTGAAGGTTGTTGGATTGAATGGCATTTCAGTTTTGGCGTCGCCGGGATTTGTCGATGAATCCGGCTGTGGGGACGAAATAAATCTCCACGCGTCTGTTGCGACGCCGCGCCTCTATGCTTATATTGGCAGCAAGAGGCTCATCATCGCCCAGCCCGTATGGTATCACCCCGGTCTCGGCTCCGTCGTTCAGGCGTGTCATTATGTCATCGATGGCATCGGCACGGGCGACAGTAATGGAATCGTTGTAGAAACTGTCGCCGGTATTGTCGCTGTGCACAGCCACTATCACTTTGTAGTTGTCGGAACGTTTAACGTAAGGCATGAGTGGGCGCAGTCGTGTGATTGCGGCATTCTTGGGCGTGAACGCATTGGGAGCGAACAGTTCCGAAGCCGGAATGGTAACCAGCACAACTTCGCCATCGCGGACAGCGGAAGCATCGAAGCCCAGAGCGCGTATCGCCCGCAGCAACTGACTCATGCCGGTCTTTACCGCCGGTGAGTGCTTTCGAGCCACAGCAGGATGGGTAAGGTTCTGCTCGATGTCGGCGTTTAGCGGGTCGAAATCTTCGGCCACAGCAGCCAGCGCCACTACAGATGCAAGCAGAAGGATAAGAAGCTTCCTCATCATCTGTTTTTAAATCAGGGAATCCTCGTATTCAAGTTCAGCCACGACCATTGCCTTTATCTGCCCGGCGGATAACTCCGCCGTTGCCGGCTGGCGCTTGAAACGTTCGGCAACATATGCGGCGATGAGATCGGCATCGTCGTCGTTGTAATTGTCGATGGCCAGGCCATCGTTATTGTCGTAGAAGTCGAAAATGAGATCGATTGTCTCAAGTGCGCAGTCGCGCAATTCATCGGTGGCGGGAACACCCAAAGCGGCAAGCATTGCCTCCACTGCGTGGTCTTCGTCGTATTCGTATTTATTTTCCAT
>ERZ778517.275-NODE-275-length-60161-cov-13.620870_pt1 | contig 60161 bp, 49 predicted proteins | sample MGYA00510341_ERZ778517 | MGnify/ENA primary metagenome ERZ778517 (study PRJEB29527, sample SAMN07138964) | mouse gut metagenome | material: feces | host: mouse | place: China:Nanjing | collected 2016-01-25 ...
CTGCCACAAAGGCAAACCGGAGTCTAAATCAATAACTTTAGTTCCTATATGCCCGGTATTGTTATCTTGGGTATATTCAATGCTTAATCATGATTTACTGTATGATATTTTCTATATTAAAAATATCATACAGAATGCTATGTGGCATATATGATTAATTTCTATTTCGCGACCGATTATGTTGTTGTGAACTTTGAGTTCCTAATCTCTCCATGCGTATATTCGTGTTCAAAACACCAGCTACACATATACCCGCCACAGTAGGCTATACACCATGACCATACCGCTGATTCTCGCTTCCAAATCCAAGCCACGCCGCGACATCCTGTTTCACGCCGGCATCTGCCCCACGATCCGCGTTTCGCATGTGGACGAAGACGCCGTGCTCGCCAGGGCGGCCGAGGAACAGGGCGTCTCTGTGGACGAGCTACCGATCGACACCAAGGTGATGCTGCTCGCCGAAGCCAAGGCGCTCGCCGTATACGAGGCCTATCTTGCGGTCGCCAAGACCGCGTGCGAAGCGACGGGTGAGCGCGTCACCGGCCGCCCGCTCGACGCCGTGACTGCGGATAATCCGGCCGCGGCACTCGCCGACGATGCTCGTGCCGAAACACAGACCCGTGATTTTTCCAGTGTGCGGATTCCGCGCACCGAGGAGCCGCTGCAGCAGGCGCTCGCCGCTGAAGGGCGCGGTCTGACCGCTGCTGGTGTGGGGCCGCTCATTTTGGGCTGTGATTCGATGTTTTTGCTCGACGACAAGGCGTATGGCAAACCGCATACGCCGGAAGTCGCGCACGAACGCCTGCGCCGGATGAGCGGTGCGACCGGAGAGCTGTGGACGGGCCATTGCCTGATTGATTTTGCTGCCGGCCGTGTAGCGAAGGGCGCAAGCAAAGCGACGCTGCGCTTCAGCGAGTTCTCGGACGCGATGATCGATCGGTACATCGCCACCGGCGAACCGCTTGAAGTGGCCGGATCATTCACGCTCGACGGTTTCGGTGGCGCGTTTATCGAGGGCATTGAAGGCGACCCCAGTGGCATCATCGGTCTCAGCCTGCCGCTTGCGCGCCAGTTGACCGAACAGTTGGGCGTCGAGTGGACTGACCTGTGGAACGTGACGCGTGATGAGCGTTTTGAAGTGGCTGCGCCGGACAACGGTGGCAAGCTGCCCCCGAAAGAGAATGTGCGCCAGCCAGGCGACGGCTGGGTTGAGTGTGCGTGCGGCCGCAAGCACTGGGGCACCAACGGTGCTGCCGGTGTATTGCTCGCACGCAGGGATGCACAGACCGGCGAGGTGACGCATATCGTGATGCAACACCGCGCGGCGTGGAGCGCGGAGGGCGGCACATGGGGGATTCCCGGTGGCGCCATCGCCGATGGTGAGAACACCATCGAGGGCGCGTTACGTGAATCGTTTGAGGAGGCGAACATCACGCCCGAAGACATCGAGGTGGTCGGCTCGTATTGCGAGGACCATGGCCCGTGGAACTATACCACGGTGTTTGCGTTCGAGAAGCCAGGCCATGAGGTGCACCCCAAGGCGAACGACGACGAGAGCATGGAGATTGTATGGGTGCCGATCGATGAGGTGCCCGACCGCAAGCTGCTCACCGCGATGCGCACTGACTGGCCGAGCTTCGAGAAGCGCCTGCGCGCCTTGGCCACTGAGCATAAGGGCGAGTGAGCCATTTGGCTTCACTCGCCCAACCAGCGATTCACCGCCCGTAGATCTCCTTGTCGATCTCCGCCGCAAACACCTCATTCACCTTCGGCCGCACAACCTTCATCGAAGGCGTGAGGCACTTGTTGTCTTGTGTAAACTGCACAGGCAGCACGATGAATTTGCGTACGGACTCGGCGCGGGAGACGTCGGCGTTGGCGCGGTCCACATACCGCTGGATCTCGGCGTGCACCTTGGGCAGCGTGGCGGCCTCCTCAAGGCTGAGGTCCGCGGCGAGTTTCTGCGTCGGTAGCCATTGCGCCAGCCCTTCGGGGTCGAGCGTCACCGCCGCCGCCACAAACGGCCGGTTGTCGCCGACGACAACCGCATGTTCCACAATCGGGCATTTCGCGATCTCCTGTTCCATCGGGATCGGCGCCACGTTCTTGCCACCTGCCGTGATGATGATGTCCTTGGCGCGCCCGGTGAGCGTGATATGCCCTTCGTCGTCGATCGACGCCAGATCGCCGGTGCGCAGCCAGCCGTCTGCGGTGAACACCTCGGCGGTTTTCTCGGGCAGGTGGTGGTAGCCCACGAACACGTTCTGCCCGCGCACCTCGAGCTCGCCGCTCGGCGTGATGCGCACCGAGGCGCCCGGAACCGGCTGCCCCACAGTGCCGATCTTGTTGTCGGTCACGCGCGTGAACGTGAATGGCGCCGCCGTTTCGGTCAGGCCGTATCCCTGGATCATCGTCAGGCCAATGCCGTTGAAGAAATGCAGCAGGTCAAGCGTGATCGGCGCGCCGCCTGAGGCGAGGTATTTGATGCGCGGGCCGAACGCGCTGCGGATTGTGCGGTACACACTCGTCTCGTACATGGCGTGCTCGGCGCGCTGCTTCGCGCTCGGGCGCTCGCCGGCCTGCTGCATCGCCGACCAGTTGATCGCCGCCTCGGCCGCCTTGGCGAACATGTGGCCCTTCCAGCCGGTGCCGGCTTTGCGCGAGGCCGCGTTGTACACCTTTTCGAACACGCGGGGCACGCCGAGCAGGAACGTCGGCTGGAACACCTGCATGTCGCGTGGCAGTGTCTTCGTATTGGGCAAGTAGCCCACCACGCCTTCTGCTGAGCCGATCGTGAAGTACTGGATCATGCGCGCGAAGCAGTGGGCGAGCGGCAGGAACAGCAGCAGGCGCGCTTCGCCGGTGATCACTTCCGGCACACAGTTCTGGGCCGCGCGCGTGATGCTCGTGAAGTTGCGGTGGGTGAGCTCGGCGCCCTTCGGTGTGCCGGTCGAGCCGGATGTGTAGACGATCGTCGCCAGGTCATCGGCGTGCACGGAGCCGATGCGTTCGTCGAGCTCCTCGTCCGAGACCATGACACCGAGCCCCTCGAGCGCGTTGACGGCGTGCGCGTCGAGCATGAGGATGCGCTCAAGCGCCGGGCACGCGTCGAGCACGGAATCAAGACGGTCGAACCTCTCCTGGTTGTCGGCGATCGCCAGTTTGACCGCGGAATCGTTGAGGATGCGCTGGGCCTGCGCCGCGGAATCGGTGTCGTAGATCGGCACGGATACCGCACCGATGGCCGCGAGCGCAAAGTCGAGCAGGCCCCATTCGATGCGTGTCGCCGAGAAGATGCTGACGGCGTCGCCTTTGCCGATGCCGAACTGGATGAGGCCTTTGGCGATCGCGCGCACATGGTCGTTGAATTCCACGGCGGTCATGGTGCTCCACGAACCGTCGGCCTCCTTGTTCTGTGCAAGTGGCGCGTTCTCCGCGCTGGTTCCCAGACGTGTGGTGAGCAGCGAGTAGATGGTGGCGTCGTCGTCCACGGTGAGTGCGGGGCCGGGCGTGGTGAATTCAGTGAGCATGAGCGGGTGTCCTGTCGGTGTATACGGGTGCGTAGCCTACGCCATCGTAACTGTGTGCTCGGGGGAGCGCGTTGTGCAAAGAGACAAGACACTCGAAGAGCGCTTTGTAGTTCCATACAACACAGAGGGCCTTTGTGCCTAATGCTGTGGTTTTCCCCACAGAGGGGTCTGTTGCTCGCGCAGGATTCCTGCTAGATTGGCCGCTGGATTCATGCTCATTGACAGGTCCAGTATGTGGACTGTAGGGATGGAAAGAGGCGCAATGGTAGACAAACGGCTGTTCTCGCTCGTGCCTGGCGTGCGCGGGCTCGTGGTGGGCAAGATCATCTGCCTGTGGATTGGGCTTGTGGCGGACATCGCGCTCGCCGGCACCGTGACCGTACTCGTCGCCTCGCTCTTCCCGCAGACGAGCGTGCACGGCGCGATGCAGTCCATCGGCATCTCCGGGCCGGCTGGTTTCATGCTGATCGCTATTGCGACGCTCGCCATCGCCGTGGTGCGGTTCCTCGCGCACCACTTTGCCACCAGACTCGGCACCGAAGCCGCCGAACGTGTGAAGCTCGGGCTGCGTTCGGAGCTCTACCGCAAGATGCTGCGCCTCGGCCCGTCGTATGCACAGCGCACCGCCGACGTGGTGCAGCTCACCGGCGAAGGCGTGGACCAGATTCAGAGTTTCTTCGAGTTGTTCCTGCCGCAGCTCGGTTTTGCAATCCTCGCACCGCTCACACTGTTTGCGGCGATCGCCCCGCTCAGCATGCCCACCGCTATGGTGCTGCTCGTTTGCGCGCCGCTCATCATCGTGATCGTGGGCGCCATCGCCATGACCACGGCGAAGACGTTCAAAAAGTACTGGGGCAAGTACACCGACATGGGGTCGGTGTTTCTCGACAACCTGCAGGGGCTCGAAACGCTGAAGACCTTTGACGCCGACGCGCGCGCCGCCGAACAGATGGACAGGAACGCCGAGGACTTCCGCGTGATGACGATGCGCGTGCTGCAGATCCAGCTGCGCTCGCTCACCGCGATGGATGTGGTGGCGTACGGCGGCGCCGCGGCGGGCATCGGCACCGCACTCTGGCAATATGTGCACCAAGGGCACACCACATTCACCTCGTCGGCGCCGTTCCTGCATGTGTTCAATGGCCCGACGCTTGGTGTGGCGGCCGTGCTGTTTGTGATTCTCGTTTCGGTGGATTTCTTTCTGCCATTGCGCCAGCTCGGCTCGTATTTCCATGTGGCGATGAACGGCATGACCTCCACCAAACGCATCTTCGCGCTGCTTGACGAGCCGGACCGCACCTATGGCGATCGCCAACTGCCGCAGGGCCCGCTCGATGTCGCGACGCGCGACCTGGGCTTCACGTATGCCGAATCCACGCGTCCGGCGCTGCATGATGTCACACTGACGATGCCGGCGCGCTCGCTCACCGCAATCGTCGGTGAATCAGGCTCCGGTAAATCCACGCTCGCCGCGCTCATCGCCGGCGAGCTCGAAGGGTACGATGGCGCACTGCGCATCGGGAATGTAGAACTGCGCGAGTTAAGCGAACGCGCGCTGACCGGCGCGGTCTCGATCGTCGGTGCGCGCAGCCACCTCTTCGCCGGCACGTTGCGCGACAATCTGCTCATGGCGCGCCCCGGTGCGTCGGAGGGCGACCTGCGCGATGCGCTCTCGCGCGCCCATGTGCTCGACATGGTGGACGCGCACCCGCAGGGGCTCGACATGCGCATCGAGCAGGACGCGGCGAATCTTTCGGGAGGCCAGCGCCAGCGCATTGCCGTGGCGCGTGCGTTGCTGCATGATGCGCCGATCATGATCTTCGACGAGGCCACGAGCAGTGTGGACGCGGAAAGCGAACGGCTCATCATGCGCACCGTGCACGAGCTGGCCGAACGCAAAACCGTCATTCTGGTGACGCACCGACTTGCCGATGCCGTGGATGCCAGTGCCATCGCCGTGTTTGACCACGGCGCGTGCGTGGAAACCGGCACGCACGCCGAACTCATGGCCCAAGGCGGCCAATACGCCACGATGTTCCGCGCGCAGGCATCGGTGGAGCAGGTGGGGCAGCGTACGCGCCACCGCGGCATTGCGTATGCGCCGGCACCGAATACTGTGGAACACAATGTGAAACAACCAGAGAGTGCGCACACACAGTGCGCGCCGATGACGACCTTCCAGCTCGTGCGCCGGCTCCTCGGACAGGTGGGCGATCTACGCTCGCTTATGGTACTGGCGTGTTGCTTCGGCACACTCGGGCATCTTGCCGCGACCTTCCTGCCAGTGTTCGGCGTCATGGCGCTGTGCGCGGCGGCTGAGCGGCCCGTCTGGGGTCTGTCCGTGGGCTGGGCCGTGGCGCTCATGGTGGTGTGCGCGCTGATTCGTGGTGCTATGCGGTATTGCGAACAGTACATGAACCACAATCTCGCGTTCCGTTTGCTCGCGCTGTTCCGCGGGCAGATGTTCGCGGCGCTGCGCCGGCTTGCCCCAGCTAAACTGACCGGTAAAGGCAAGGGAGACCTCATCTCCATGGTCACCACAGACGTGGAACTGCTCGAGATCTTCTTCGCGCACACCATCTCGCCAACGGTGATCGCGCTGGCCACTACGGTTGTGTATGCCATCGCGCTGCTGTTCCTGAGCCCGTGGTTCGCGGTGTTGCTTGTGGTGGCGCATCTGCTCATCGGCGTGGCCGTGCCGGTGTGGTTCGCGCGGGCATTACACGGGATCGGCGCGCGCATCCGCAAGCAGAGTGCAAGCCTTGACGACGACGTGCTCGATGACATGCGCGGCCTTGAGCAGATCATTCGCTTTGGGCAAGGTCGTGCGCGTCTTGCGCGCATCGACCGGCAGTCGCGTGCGCTGTGGGGCCAGCGTGTGGAGCTGAGCGCGCGCAATGGCGTGTTCGGCGGATTCGACCATGTGATCATCGTGCTGGTCACGGTGTGCGCGGCGTTGCTCGCCGTGTTCGCGAGCCGCGGCGATATGGCGATGGCCGCGCGCAATGTGACAGCGATGGTGCTCGTCGTCAGTTCATTCGGCCCCACGCTCGCGCTGAGCGCACTGCCGGCGAGCCTGACGCAGACATTCGCGTCGGCGCGCCGCTTGTTCGCGTTGGTGGACGAGGAGCCGGCGGTCGAGGAACTCGGCACGCTCGAACCGGAGTACAACGGCATGCGCATGGAGCAGGTCACGTTCGCGTACGGCGCGCGCACGCCTGTGCTACGCGACGTAACGCTCGACGTGCCGGTCTCTGGAACCCTCGGACTGCAGGGGCCGTCTGGGCGTGGCAAGTCGACGCTGCTCAAGCTGCTCATGCGGTACTGGGACCCGCAGCAGGGCGCGGTGGCGCTGTCCGGCGACGCGCTGCCGGGCGTAGACGCGCACACGCGCCGCCGGTTGCAGACGATGATGAGCCAGGAGACATACCTGTTCGACGGCACGATCGCGAGCAATCTGCGCATCGCCAACGAGCAGGCGAGCGACGATGAACTGCGTGAGGCGCTGCGCAAGGCGTCGATTTTGCCGCTCGTCGAAAGCCTGCCGCAGGGCATGGAGACGCCGGTGGGCGAGCTCGGCGGCCGGCTTTCGGAGGGCGAGCGGCAGCGCATCGGCTTGGCGCGTATGTTCCTGCGGCATGCGGACCTGTATCTGTTCGATGAGCCGACAAGCCGTCTGGACGCGCTCAACGAGGCGTTCATCCTGCAATCGATCAACGAACTGGTGTCGGAGCGCGATGCCGCCGTTGTGCTCGTTTCGCATCGTGCCTCCACGATGAAAATCGCCGATGAGGTGCTGCATATGTAGTTATGTGATATACAAAAAAAGAGTGACTGCCGGCGTTGGCTTCAGTCTTGGTGTGTTCGTCATGCCAGACACCATGCAGGTCTGAAAGATGACGAAGAGCAGGTGTTGCATGTGTTTTTGGTCTGAAATGGAAGGATGCCAAAGCTGGGGTGAGAAGCCCCATACTGGTGTGATGCGACCAGCACACCAAAAGTTCAAGAAATCGGTGCCACCTCATATTATGAGAATAAAACGCTTCGATACTGAATCCTTATAATACGATAGAGGCTCTATGAACCATTCGTTACCTGAGATATCTATTATTATTCCTGTGCATAATGCAGAACGGTATCTTGACCGTTGCATCCTGAGTGTTACCAAGCAAACATTCAGCAATTTTGAACTCCTTCTTGTCGATGACGGCTCATCTGACCGAAGTGGCGAGATATGTGATGAATGGGCGATGAAAGATGAACGCATCATTGCTATTCATCAAACGAATGGTGGTTCGGCAAAGGCGCGCAATGCTGGCCTTCAGCGAGCAAGTGGTATGTATATTGGGTTCGCGGATAGTGATGACTGGCTTGAGCCCAATATGTTCCAGACAATGATTGAACGAGCCAAAGAACATGATAGCGATCTTGTGATTGTGGGTCATTACGATGATTTCCAACAAAGCGATGGCAGTATCTCCAAAGAGATTTCGCGAATTCCTCAGGCTTTTTCCTGCGATAAGAATGTCGAATATAGAAATTATTTTCCCAAGCTTCTGAAAGAGTCTTGCTTTTTTCAAGTTTGGGATAAGCTATACCGGCGTGAACTTCTTGAGCGTCATTGCATCCGTTTTGATCAATCGATGCCGGTCGGGCAGGATGCATCATTTAACATTCCCCTCACCCCAGTAGTGAATCGTGTGGATATCATGGCGGTACCTCTATATCATTACTCATGTCGTGAGGGTAGTATGAGTTCCATCACTTTCAAGGAATCGTATCTACAGAGTCGTGTGCGTGCTTTTGAGTGGGCCGAGTCGACACTACGGAACTGGTGTCCTCAGGTGATTCAATTTTTCGCCAATGGTTGTATCGACCAAATGGGCAATTTGGCAGAGGGGCTGTATAAGAATGCAAGTTATACCACTGCTTATCGCGATGAACAACTAAACAGAATAATCAGTAATCAAACTGTTCAAAAATGTGTTCACGTGTACCCGCCATCAGGTTTGAGGAATAGATATCTGACTTTTGCCATCAAACAAAAAAGCATTATATTGATGAAGTTTTACGCTAAGGGAATTTTGATGCTTAAAAGTGCAAGAAATATGATCAGACGTTTTCGTTCAAGATGAGATCCTTGATAATTATGGGACAGATTTTAACTTGAAGGATATTTAATCTAATTATTCTTTTTTGAACTATTTAAAATAGTTGATAATAATGTCAATAAGTGGTTGGAGTTCATAATATGTGATTTGAAAGGCGTTCCAGTCTATATTTAGTGTGGTGTGTCGATGTGTAGAGCATCATGATGGTGGCGAGCATTTGTGTTGACTGTCCTACTAGCATTGTGCGACCGATGGATTTCCTGCATTGGTGTTGTGGAACCGTGTATTCGGTTTGATTTTCGCTACTCGCCACGCCATGCAGTATGGTTGCTCGATCAATGATTGAGCAACCATACTGGGGTACTAGACAGGTTTTGTCTGATTCTTAGTCATTGCGGCACTAACGCTTTCTGGGGTTTCGTTGGGGACTGTTAGCAAGATAGAACGCAATCGCTGAACGACTTTGCGAGATTCGATAAATGTTGCGCATATATCGAACCATGCCCCCGGTCTGCGGTCGGCGGTCAAGCTGAATATGGTTTTCCTTATACAATCAGTGGCCATGCAGCCAAAGAAAATTAACAGTATGCTGATGATTGCTCGAAGAATGGGATGTGGAAGGGTATAGTCGCGTCCTGAGTTGAACCAATGAATCCAAAGCAAATCGCGCATAGGAGGATAGCATTGAATCAGATAAATGCCAAAGGCGGTTCCAGCTAAATAATTGATAATTCGATTTACGTAGAATTTGCTTTCGGCTAGCAGGACCATTCCAAATCCAACTAGTATTACTGGAAGCATCACGCAGGTGTTGGATAGATAATGGGCATTCTGGCGCAGTGCGTCAACATGCAGATAATACCCGAGATATTGTAGAGCTATGAAGGATCCGATAATTAGGGCTGTTCCGGCGGTTACAAATATCCATGCTATTTTTCTTCCCCAATTATTGAGATACCATCTATAGAAGGTGATGAGGATGTAGAGGTATAGGAAGTCAATGAAATTTGTTCCGATCAGTTGGAGCATATTCGCTGGAAGCATGCCGGAAATAAGGCCCCAGATTATAAGGAGAAGGGCGCATAGGGCAGCGTGGGCCTGTTTGCCGATGGCTCGGAGGCCAACAGTGAGGTAAGGGGAGAGGACCAAAAAGAGTGCGTAAGCAGTGACATACCACCAATATGAACCAGAAATGGTGGGGATGAAAGATAGGGCAATAGTTTTCTTGGAAATAAGATCAGGTTGAAAAACGACAAAAACCAGCATAAGGCCGAGACTGTAGAACAATACTTCACGTTCCAGTATCCATGCTCGTTTAAGACCTTTCCGAATAGTTGGATGCGTCTCCTCGCAGAGATACCAAGCTGAAATGATGAAGAAGATTGCTACGCCGATTTTTCCGAGTGACACAATCCATTCATAGAACATCGTGGTGAATGTTAACGGTTGCGTCGAGAATTGCCCCATAAAAGGATTCAGCGTAATATAGTGGCGCGCCACAATCATCAACATGGCAACTAGTCTGAGCAGCTCTATGCTAGAGTTGCGCTCTGTTTTCATGACAACCTTTCCTTGATGCGTTGATATATTATGAGCACTGATATAGATGTGTTATAACTATCCTGATGTCTGTGACGGCTGCAAAGGTGACTATACACGGGTGTGTAGAAGACGTCGGTGGAGTACCGTAAATACGGTGAGTGGCCCATAATACTGAGTTCTACCCTTTATCTCGTGAGTAGACTTCTGATTGTGTGTTTTTTGATGAAATTTGCTGCTGATAGATTCACGAGTTAAGAAAACCATACGGAATGATAAAACAGATAGTTGCGGGGCAAGTTTCAGTGAATGTCTCCTTTTCTTGCCCCGCAGAGTACTGTAACAATCAATAAAACTTGCCCTATTGCATACACGTCATATGTACTAAAAACTGAGGAAATATTCATGGATACCTGGGTCGTCGGTGATTTCCGGATGGAACGCCGTGGCGATGATGTTGCCCTGCTGCAGGGCCACCGCGTTGCCACGGGTGGAGGCCATCACGCGCGCGTCCGGGCCGACCTCGGCTACGAACGGGCCGCGGATGAACACGAGCGGGAAATCGGCGATTTCGCCGCTCGGTTCGCCCTGCGCGTCGAACGTGTGTATGGTCTCTTCCGCGGCGAACGATCCAAGCTGACGACCGTATGCATTGCGGCGTACGGTGGCGTCGAGCGCGCCGAAATACACATTGGCGTCGTTCTCGAGTCTGCGGGCGAGTAGAATCATGCCGGCGCATGTGCCGAAGACCGGTTTGCCGGTGGCAATATGCGCGGCGATCGGCTCGAACAGGCCGGTGGAACGCAGCAGTTTGCCTTGCGTCGTGCTTTCGCCACCGGGCAGGATCACGCGGCCGATCGACTCATCGAAATCCTGGGCTGCGCGCAACAGGCGCCATGGGGCGCCGAGCCGGTCGAGCATGGCGGCGTGTTCGGCGAATGCGCCCTGCACGGCGAGGATGCCGGTGACTGAGCCTGGAGTGTGACCGAGGTCGTCGGAACGCTCTTTCGAGATATATGCAACATCAACAACCATGGGTCACTCGCCGCGCTGGGCCATGATGATGTCGATCTCTTCCTCGTTGATGCCCACCATCGCCTCGCCGAGGTCCGCGGACAGACGTGCGAGCAGATCGGCGTCCTGCCAGTTGGCGGTCGCCTGCACGATTGCGGCGGCGCGCTTGGCCGGGTCGCCGGACTTGAAGATGCCCGAGCCGACAAATACGCCTTCGGCACCGAGTTCCATCATGAGTGCGGCATCGGCGGGTGTGGCGACGCCGCCGGCGGCGAAGTTGACGACCGGCAGACGGCCGTTGTCATGCACATACTTCGCGAGCTCGTACGGCACGGCGAGTTGCTTGGCCGCCACGTACACCTCGTCGTCACGCAGGGAGACGAGTTCGCGGATCTGGCGGTTCATCGTGCGCATGTGACGCACGGCCTGGATCACGTCGCAGGTGCCCGGTTCGCCCTTCGTGCGGATCATTGAGGCGCCCTCTTCGATGCGGCGCAGCGCTTCGCCCAGGTTCTTCGCGCCGCAGACGAACGGCACATCGAACTGGGTTTTGTCGATGTGGTAGACGTCATCGGCGGGGGAGAGTACTTCGGACTCGTCGATGTAATCGATCTCGATCGCCTGCAGGATGCGCGCTTCGGCGATGTGGCCGATGCGCACCTTCGCCATGACCGGGATGGAGACGGCCTCCTGGATGCCGCGGATCATGGCGGGGTCGCTCATGCGGCTCACGCCACCGGCCGCGCGGATGTCTGCGGGGATGCGCTCGAGCGCCATGACGGCGCAAGCGCCCGCGTCTTCCGCGATGCGCGCCTGTTCGGGTGTGGTGACGTCCATGATGACGCCGCCCTTGAGCATCTGGGCGAGATTCTTGTTGAGTTCGTTACGGGTAGTCTCCATGAGCTTTTCTCTCTGGTTCCTTCTGTGCGTCTATGTGAACTTACATGCCGCGCGGTGCGTGGCACTGTTTCGAGAGATACCACAACGGTGCTGCGCCGCATGTTTCATGTTCTGATACTGAACGGGGATGTGTGGGAAGCGTAGATTCGCTATAACCGATGGGGGCGCGGGGTGCATCGGGGGAGTGTGCGGGGCATAAGCTGCAAATAATGAACTTAGTTGACGGTTGTGCGCTTGCAAACGACGCACAACCGTCAACTACTGCCCCTTTTGCTGTATCGCTCGGTCCTCTCCTGTGCATGGATAAGAACAAGAGTCGCTATTTGACGGATATGCGCAACCTGTACACGCCCAATCACATGCATGGCGCATGATTATGCTCCAGGAGACGAGCGTTTCCAGAACAACCGCCGCCTATCCGCCAATTGCTGCAGCGTTAGGATCTCCATATGTGGCACGGTGCCGGTGTGTTGGGCAATGATGACAGCCGCATGCAGAGCAAGCTCATTGAGACGTTGTTCGTTGCGCAGATCATCATAGGTGACGTCGAATAGGGTCCAGTGCTTTGATCGCGCCACATTGCCTTTGTATGCGTCTCGACGGTATTGAGCCTTATCGGTGCGGTGATGGTCTCCTTGATATTCCCATGCGATCTTCATCGCAGGGAGCGCAAGGTCGAATGTGATGGGGCGCCATTGGGATACCAGACATTTGGCACCACATAATTCAATGAGAGCCTTGGTATGCCGCGCCTGTTGAGTTCCAAGCGCAATGCCGTCTCAGTCATGGAGGCACTGCCGGCTTGATAGAGTTTCAACGCTGCCAATGTCCGCTTTTTCCCGTGGAACGTTCGCTTGTGCGCATAGTCGGCAAACATGGGGAAGGTGAATAACTGATTGCGGACCATGGCTTCCAGAAGCATCACCTGCTGCATGATATCGAGTTGTCCAGCCAAGGTCACCGCAGTGGCTTCCGGTGACAGGACCTGCAGTCCCTCGGTGTATAGAATGTCCGCCGGCTCCAATTGCTTCCATGTATGGGCTTTCACATGGGGAGCGCGCCGACGGTGTGAGGCGTCGCGAACCATTACATGGAACGTATCTGGCTCATCAGTAAAGGGGAACTCGGAGCCGTAAAGTTTGAGGGCGGTCGCTCCGCACAATGGATTCGTGATGTGTGCCTCTTTGCATTGGCGGATGGTGCGTGCACGTACATCGTTGAGCTGTGCCTGTGTTCGTGTCATATTCATGATTGATGACCCTAGAATGCACTTCTAGCATGCACAAGCATGAACATATGTTGTGGTTGGACGGTCAAATCACCCTGATGATTGTGGAAAGAATCACCCGGATGCACAACCAATCCACATCATGCGCCAATAGTGTCCACGTGGCACGTTGCGCGGAGGTGCATAGCCGGCAGATAACGGCACCAGTATTCAGTTGTGTGCGCAGCGCCGGGCATCAATGGGGCAGAAAGAAGGGTATTTCGCACCTGTGCGCACTTTCTTACCGCATGGGTGGAAATTGGCGCTGCTATCCCGCGGTTGTGCGCGCATTGTGCATGCCCACGTGTGCGCGCATCGCGGACCCACGCCACGCAGCTTGATTTTCCGCACGATTCGCGCGACAGTAGAGCGCATGACTCGTAGACGTTCCAAGCATTTCGGCCGCAACTACTTCAGCAGTTCCAGTGTGGCGGAGCGCGTGTTGATTCTGCTCGTGATTGCCATAGTGATCGGCGTGACGATTGGGGTGATTCTGCCGCGCATCAGCCCGAAATTCGCGGAACTCACCGGGCAGTACCATGCCACGGGCACAGCGACGGAGACTCTGCAGAAACTGCCGGTGAATGACGACGTCTCAACAGCAGGCTACGAGCGCGAGCTCTTCGGCTACCGCGAGACGGACGACGACGGCAATGGCTGCGATGTGCGCGAAGACGTGCTCGCACGCGACCTGACCGGTGTGAAATACACGAAGCTCGGCGGGTGCAAAGTCAAGTCGGGCGTGCTCGCGGACCCGTACACGGGCAAGACGATTCACTTCCAGCGCGGGCAGACCACCAGCTCGGCCGTGCAGATCGACCATGTGGTGGCGCTGCAGAACGCGTGGCAGTCCGGCGCGCGCGACTGGAGCCAGCAGAAGCGGTTCCGCTTCGGCAACGACCTCTACAATTTGCTCGCGGTGGACGGCCCGGCGAACCAAGAGAAAGGCGCCGCCTCGGCGGCGTACTGGCTGCCGACGAACGGCGAATATCGGTGCGATTACGTGGCGCGGCAGATCGGTGTGAAAGACAAGTACGGACTGAGCGTGACGACGCAAGAGAAGCGCGCGATGCTCAGCGTGCTGCATTCGTGCCCGGGGCAGGCGATTCCGAACGATTGAGCGGCGCGCGAAACCACGATGATTCGACACAATGGAATCCGAAGATAAGCTGCGGTAGTCGAGGAGTCGTGATGCATGATGAGCGAAGGTAAGCAACAGAGCGCACCGGAAGCGCCGGCGGATATCGACGCGCTCGCATTGCAAGCCGAGGCGGACCAGGACATTGCGATCGAGCGCAAAGCGAACGGCAAGCCGGAGAAACCGGCGCATGCGCTCGCCAGCATGCTTGGGCCGGCGTTTGTGGCGGCGGTGGCCTACGTGGACCCAGGCAACGTGGCAGCAAATCTCACCTCCGGCGCGAAATATGGCTACCTGTTGGTGTGGGTGCTCGTTGTGGCCAACTGCATGAGCGTGCTGATCCAATATCAGGCGGCGAAACTCGGCATCGTCACCGGCAAGAGCCTGCCGCAGATCCTCGGGCAGCGCATGGGCACGGCCGGGCGTTTCCTGTTCTTCATGCAGGCCGAGGTCATTGCCATCGCCACCGACCTCGCCGAAGTCATCGGCGGTGCCATTGCGTTGAATCTGCTATTCGGCATACCCATGCTGCTGGGCGGGTGCATCATCGGCGCTGTCTCGACTGTGCTGCTGTTGTTCCAAGGCGGTGAGACGCACAAGATCTTCGAACGGCTCGTCATCGGGCTGCTGCTGGTGATCACCTTTGGGTTCATCGCCGGTTTGTTCATCGATCCGCCCAATCCGATTGCGGTGGCGGAAGGCCTGATCCCGCGGTTCACCGACGGGTCGTCGGTACTGATGGCAACATCGATGCTCGGCGCGACGGTGATGCCGCATGCGATCTACCTGCACTCCACGCTTGTCAACGACCACTTCGGCAAAGGAGCCGACCGGCCGAGCATACGTCAGATGATGCACGGCAGCCGCATCGACGTGGTGTGGGCGCTCGCCATTGCTGGCACCGTGAACATCGCGCTGCTCGTGCTCGCCTCGAATTCGCTCTACGGCATGACCGGCACCGATACGATCGAAGGCGCGCAGCATGCCATCACACAGGTGCTCGGACCGGTCGTCGGCACGATTTTCTCAATTGGCCTGCTCGCGTCGTCACTCTCATCCACGTCGGTCGGCACGTACGCCGGCTCGGAGATCATGAAGGGACTGCTGCGCGTGAACGTGCCCATGTGGGCATGCCGCGTGGCCACGCTTGTGCCGGCGCTTGTGGTGCTTGCGCTCGCCAACAACCCGACCGAGGCGCTGATTGTTGGGCAGGTGGTGCTGTCGATAGGCATTCCGTTCGCGATTATTCCGCTGATGCGCTACACGCACGACCGTACGTTGATGGGGCAATACGCGGATGGGCGTATCAAGCACATCGTCTGTTTGGCGGTCGTGGCGCTGATCATCGCGCTCAACGCCGTGCTCATTATGCTCACGCTCATGGGCAAGGCGTAAGTATTACTGTGCGGATGCGGCCTTTGCATGACGCAGCGCACGGCGTACGGCACTGCGTGCCGAGCCGGCGTCTTCGCCCTTGACACCGAAGACGACCATCAGGATCATGATGAAGTTGATGATCGCGCTGATGCGCAGTGCCCATTCAATCCCGATGACGCTTGCTTCTATATCCGGGCGTCCAGCGCCCATCTGGGCTGCGGCGATCGAATACATGATAAGGATCATGACAGGGGACCCAATCGCACCGGCGATCTGCCTTACCGTGTTGGTGACGGCTGAGCCGGCCGATACCTCGGCAGGCTTAAGGCAGTTGAGCGACCACGTGGTGACCGGCATCATGACAAAGCCCATGCCGATCTGCCGGATGAACTGGCAGATCGAGATGTACCAGATCCAGGTGCCCATGCCGATCATGCTCATCATCGTCGTGCCAAGGCACAGCAGGATGGTGCCGACCATGGCGACAGGGCGTGCCCCGAACCTGTCGAGTGCGCGGCCGCCAAAGAACTGGGCAATGGCCTGGGCGATTGCGCCGGGGAGCATAACAAGACCGCTTATGGTGGCTGTGTAGCCGCGGCAGTTCTGGATGTAGAGCGGGATGAGCACGACGAGCGAGCTGAACGCGAAGAAGCTCAACGATGCGATGATGGTGCCGACGGAGAAATGCGCATTACGCAACACCGAGAGGTCGAGCAATGCGGGGCGGCTTGTCTTGCCGGTCTTGAAGCGCCGCTCATTGCGGAACTGACGCAGTACGAACCATACGATGCCGGCGAGGCCGACGATCATCGGGAGCCATACCACGGGAGCCGCCAGCGGATATGCCTGGATGTTCGTGAAGCCGAACATCAGTCCGCCAAAACCGATGATGGACAGCCCGACTGAGAAGAAGTCCGCGTGCGCAGTTTTGTCTGATTCACCGAAGTTATGCAATCCGAACACGGCGAGCAGGATCGAGATGCAGCCGATGACGGTGAGCGTCAGGAAGATGGCCCTCCAGCCGTTCATATCCGTCTGCAGTCCGCCGAGCGTTGGGCCAATCGCCGGCGCGACGGCCATCGCCATGCCGACGATGCCCATTGCCATGCCACGCCTGTCAAGCGGGAAAATCGAGAATACGGTGATCTGCAGAACCGGCCACATGACGCCCGTGCCGACTGCCTCAAGGAAGCGGCCAAACAGCGCGAGCGGGAACGTGGGGCTGAGCCATGCGAGCACCGAGCCGACCGTGAACACGACCATCGAGGCGATGACGATCTGGCGCGTTGAGAACCGTCGCGTCAGGTATGCTGTGAGCGGCACCATCACGCCCATCGTCAGCTGGAAGATCGACGTCATCCATTGGCCGAGCGTCACGGAAATGCCGAAGTCGTCGACGAGCGACGGCAGGGCGGCGCTGAGCTGCAGCTGCGTGAAGTTGCCGACGAAGGTGATGAACGTGAGGATGGCGAGCGAGATGAACGCCGGACGTGTCAGATGGTCGTTGCGGTACGACATCTCGCCGGTGAGCACGGTGGACAGGCCGGCTATGCGGCCTTCGTGCTCGACCGTCTCGGGGCTGTGGTGCACATCACGCGTGTAGGGGCGCCCTGGCTGTGGTGGCTTCGGAAGACTCATTCTGTTGGCTGTTCTGCCGCTTCCTCGGCGTTGACCACAGGCGTTTCTCCGGTCGGCGTATCATCCGCCTGCCGTGCGCTTTGGTCTTCCGGGCTGTATTCCACCACATTGAGCACGGCGATGCCGTCCTCGGTGCGGACGAACACATTGGCGCGGCCTCCGATTTCCTCAATGCCCTCGAGCAGATGCGAAATCGGTTCAGAATCGAGTACGGGAAGCACCTGTGCCACGCCTTTGGCATCGATCACGCGCAGTGTTTCGTCAAGTTCGCCGGTCGCGAGGATGTCGTCGATGCGCTTTTCGAACTGACGCAGCTCTTCGTCCGCGATTACGCTACCATCATCACTCTCATCCGTTTCGGCGACAGCGAATTCGCCGGTGATCGTGTCATCGGAAGTAACAGTCACGGCCGGATCGGGCATCACTGCGTTGTCTGGTGAGGCGGCGGCGGTCAGTGGGTCGGTGTTGAGTGCACGTGGCTCCGTGAGCTCATCGGTCTTGAGTGCATCATGCTCGGCATCCCGAGCGGCTTGGCCTGGGCCGTATTCCACGGCGTTGAACGAACCGGTGTTTCCTTGTGTCTGTTCCATCACGAATCTCCTTTGCAGTTCTTCCTGCTTGAATGCCTGATACTCACTTATTGTGTATTCTAGACGTAACTTGTCGGTCTTTCACTTGCTGAGAAAGAATGCGGCGAGGGCTTCGTAGAAGAATCAGCTGTTTATGGCTAATTTGCTATGCTGCGTTGAAGCACATATAGAATTTGGTGCTGCATACGTCCTATCAGCGCGAACTATCTGCAAAGGAGAGCGAAATGCCATCGCAAACCAACGATGCCAGACTCGCACAACGAGTGGAAATGCAGTCCGCCAAAGTTCTACGATGGCGTTTTACCTTCAACCTCGCCCTCATGTTTTTTGATGGGCTTGTGTATTTCTGCATAGGCCTTCTTGTCATGTATGTGAGTGATGGAATGCAGATTGTCACCACACGCTTGCAGCTCAACATGCATATCAATGTGTATCTCTATGAAGCTGTCTGTGCATTGATATGGGTGGCATGTGCACATTCGACGGGGATATACCACAGGCATGTATTTGCTGACGGGTATGCACTGAATCTTTTGTTGCTGAAGGCATCCGCATACTGCTGGATCATGGTATGCGCACTCAATTTCATCATCCAGACCAACGTTTGGTTCTACACAATTTGTTGGACCGCGCTTGTTGTCTGGATTGTTGAGATGATTGTGCGTTTTGTTGCGCGCAGATTCCTTACGTACCGCCACCGCAAGGGCGATTACGCCTACCCCACAGTCATTGTGGGCTCGCCTGAAGGTATTGGGCAGATCCTCAAGTTCCTAGGGCAACGCAAGCAGCTCAATTACAGGCCGGTACGTGTGTGCCCGATTCGTGTGAACCGCGAAACCGGTTTGATTGAGGCGGATCCGAATACCGATGTGCTTGACACAATGGTGCGCGAATCCTGGGGTGAGCCGATTGAAGCCATCGAATACGGCGACCATCTGGCCGTCCGCATTGCACAGACCGGCGCGCAGACCGTGATGGTGACGGATGTGCTCGACCGCTTCTCCGACAATCTGAGCACATTCGCCGTGCAGATGGAATCGCTCAATTTGGAGATCGCATTGATCACATCCGCGCTCGACATCGCCCAACACGCCACACAACTGCGCAACATCCAAGGCATGAGCATCATGACGATCAGTCTGCCGCAGTATTCGCCGGTGGCCAAGGTCAAGAAGCGTATCTTCGACATTGTTGTCTCATCGCTCGCCATCGTGCTCTCGTCGTGGATCATGCTCATCGTGGCGATCGCCATCAAGATTGAAGACGGTGGTCCGGTGCTCTACAAACAGGAACGCATTGGTCTGCGTGGCAAGCCGTTCTATATCCACAAGTTCCGCTCAATGCGCGTGGATGCGGACCAACACTTGAAAGAAGTGCTTGCCGCGAATGGACAGGAGATGGGTGCACGGTACAAACTCAAGCATGATCCTCGCATCACGAAGGTTGGCAACTTCATCCGCAAGACAAGCCTTGACGAGCTGCCGCAGTTCTTCGACGTGTTCATGGGCAGCATGAGCGTGGTTGGGCCACGTCCGCAGCGTGACTTCGAGGTACAGGAGTACGACCCGGTCTACGCGACGCGCCTGCTCGTCAAACCTGGCATCACCGGTCCGTGGCAGGTGTCTGGTCGCAACGACCTTGACGAAGAGGAAAGCCGCCAGCTCGACGTGAGCTATGTGCAGGATTGGAGCGTGATGGGAGACATCGTGTACATCATGCGCACCATCGGCACGGTGCTGCACCCGAGCGGAGCGTACTGATATCCGGCGTGTTGTAGGTATCTCAGAGATTAACAACTTGCTGTCAACTCTCAATAATACGATTTTAAAAAGTTAATAATCAATATGCATAAGAGATAGAGGAATGCACATGAAGATTGCAGTCGCCGGCACCGGCTATGTGGGATTGTCCGTTGCATTGCTGCTTGCGCAGCACAATGAGGTGCACGCGTTGGACATCGTGCCTGAGAAGGTGGAGAAGCTCAACCATTGCGAAAGCCCGATTGTGGATGTGGAGATCACACGTTTCCTCGACGGCAAGCGTGATGGCACCATGCATCTGGACTTCCAAGCCACCACTGATCCGGCCGTTGCCTACACTGGTGCGGATTATGCGGTTGTGGCCACACCCACCAACTACGACGAGCGCAAGAACTACTTCGATACATCGAGCGTCGAGGCCGCCATCAAGGCCATCCGCGAATATGACCCGGACTGCTGGATCGTGATCAAATCGACGATCCCGGTTGGCTACACCGCGCAGCTGCGCGAGAAGACCGGCGATGAGAAGATCATCTTCTCCCCGGAGTTCCTGCGTGAAGGCCATGCGCTGTACGACAACCTGCACCCTTCGCGTATCGTCGTCGGCGCGCCGATGGACGATGCTGCGGCAGCGGAAGCCGCCCGAACCTTTGCGAACCTGCTGGCGCAGGGAGCCGCACCTGAAGAACATGACCGCAAGAACGCCGATGATACAACCGGCATTCCTGAACTGATTTGCGGCACGACTGAAGCCGAGGCGATCAAGCTGTTCGCCAATACCTTCCTGGCGTTGCGCGTGGCGTATTTCAACGAGTTGGATACCTATGCGCAGTCACGCGGTTTGAACACTGCCGAGATCATTCGTGGCGTATGCCTCGACCCTCGTATTGGTGGGCACTACAACAACCCTTCATTCGGCTACGGCGGATACTGCCTGCCAAAGGATTCCAAGCAGTTGTTGGCGAATTACGCCGATGTGCCACAGAACCTCATTGAGGCCATTGTGGCTTCGAACGCCACGCGCAAGGACTTCATCGCCGATGAGATCCTCAACGAGATCAGTGGCGAAGATCATCCGGTCGTCGGCATCTACCGGTTGACGATGAAGTCCGGCTCCGACAACTTCCGCCAGTCGAGCATCCAAGGCATCATGAAACGCATCAAGGCCAAGGGTGTTCCCGTTGTGGTGTACGAACCCACGCTTGACGACGCCGAGTTCTTCGGCAGCGAAGTGACCCATGACCTTGATGAGTTCAAGCAGCGTGCCTCCATCATCGTCGCGAACCGTTGGAACGACGAGCTTGCTGACGCCGCAAGCAAGGTGTTTACACGGGACTTGTTCCGCCGCGATTGATGTTCGCCTGTAGCGGGCGTGCACGCTCGTGTTGGGCAAAGACCATCTGGGTGGATAGACTAGAGGGATTGCATAGCGACGCGTGAGGTTGAACTTTGACTGTAAAAAACATCTCGGTGATTATTCCAACGCTCAACGCGGGCACCATGATCGATGATCTGCTGTCCGCGTTGGAGCGGCAGACCATCACGCCTGTGGAGATCATTGTGGTGGATTCGTCGTCAGACGATGACACACAGGCGATTGTGCGTGCGAAACACCCTGAGGTGCGCCTGCTGGTGATCGACCGCAAGGATTTCAATCATGGTGGCACGAGGGACTATGCGTTGCGCGAGAGCTCAGGCGAGTTCGTGTGCTTCCTCACGCAAGATGCGTTGCCGAAGAACAATGAGTTTTTGGCACGGATTGTCGGGCCGTTCAGTGATGAGCGTGTGGCGGTTGTGTATGGGCGTCAGCTGCCGCGCGCGGACGCCCGGCCGGCTGAGCGCATTGTGCGCGAGTACTCATACCATCCCCAGTCGCATAGGGTCACCAAAGCCGATGTGAAGCGCTTGGGCATCAATGCTTTCCGTGTTTCCGACGTGTGCGCGGCGTACCGCCGCAGCGCATACTTGGAGGTCGGGGGATTCGAGAATCCGGTGCTCACCAACGAAGACATGTTCATCGCCGCGCGTTTCCTGCGCGCAGGCTGGACCATCGTGTACGAAGCCGATGCGCAGGTGATCCACTCGCACAACTTCACGTTCAAGCAGCAGTTCAACCGCAACTACATCCAAGGCGTGGAAATCACCAAGCACTCCGATATTCTGGGCAATGCCAAGCTGACCGGCGAAGGTTTCTCGATGCTTACCTACACGATGAAGAAGCTGCTCAAAGAGGGCGAAATCGTGGAAGCCGCGCGCTTTTTCACTGAGTGCATCTTCCGTTACACCGGCAACCGCAAAGGCGTGCTGGACGCCAAGCGCGCCGCACGGAAAAGCGCGGGGCGGTGACGATGCCGGACCAAGCGAATACACGCGTCTACATTGTGGCGCACAAAGACTTCGACGCGCCTGCCGAACCCGGGTATGTGCCGATTCTGGCCGGCGCCGCGCGCAACCATGCGAACATTGCGATACGCGATGACGCCGGTGAGAACATCTCCGTGAAAAACCCGCAATTCTGCGAACTGACCGCACAATACTGGGTGTGGCGCAACGCCTGTGCGGACTGCGAGAATGTGGGATTCGTGCATTACCGGCGCTATTTCTACACCGATGCGCGCAAAAGCCGCATCGTGCCGGCCTCGCAGTTCGCTCATGACCTGACCGAAGTGGATGTGGTGCTGCCCGAACCGTGGATACTCACCAAGACCATCCGTGCGCAGTTCGCCCAATTCCACAACATCGACGATTTGAACACCGTGCGCGCGATCCTGCAGGAGAAGCACCCGGAGTATGTGCAGGCGTTCGATGAACTGCTCGATGGACACGCGCTGTACAGCTACAACATGTTTGTGATGGACACGAACCGGTTCTCGGCGTACATGGAGTGGCTTTTCGACATTCTGGACGAGGCGGAGCGGCGCATCGACACCACAGGGTATGACGCGTACAACCAGCGGCTCTTCGGATTCCTCGCGGAACGCTTGCTCAATGTGTGGGTGCGCACGCGCAAACTGCGCGTCAAAACCTATCCGGTATACAAACCCGATGATGTGTGGTGGAAAGAGGCGCTGCGCGCACAGGCCAAGAAGCTGCTATATGGACGCCACAGCTGAGCGGTCCGGCATGTTACACAGGGAAGGGGAGTGTATGAAGCGCTGTGCGGGAATGGTCACATTCAATCCGGACATGGCACGGCTGCAGGCCAATCTTGACGCCATAACCCCGCAAGTCGAGGCGGTGTTCGTCTTTGACAACGGTTCAGGGAACGTGCAGGCTGTGCGTGAGCTCTCCAAGCGATATGACGGCGCGGTCCATGTGCAGGGCGCAGGGCGCAATCTGGGTATTGCCGCGGGGCTCAACGCTGTGTTGCAATGGGCGGCGGCCCGCCAATACGACGCCGCGCTGCTGTTGGACCAAGACAGTGTGGCCACAGCTGGCATGGTCGATGCGCTGGCGCAGCTGCTCACCGATAGCGTGGGGCTCGTATGCCCGTTCATCTTGGACCGCAACCGCATGACCGAAGAAGAATACCACAGCCAGCATCTACCGGCAGTGGAGCAGCTGACCCGCGGAGCCTCGCACGGTGCGATCACTTCAGGCTCGCTCGTCAGCGTGCCGGCCGCGCTCGCTGCAGGCGGGTTCGACGACGCGTTGTTCATCGACTATGTGGATTTCGACTTCAACGAACGCCTGCTGCTCAACGGGTACCGGATCGTCAAAGACAATGCGGTGTATCTGCTCCACGAAAAAGGCAAATCAGGGCAGACCGGGCTCAAAGTGCCGCGCCGCCGGTCGGACGGCACGGTGGTATGGGCACCCCTGTTCACGTTGGGGTACAACCCCATGCGCTGCTATTATCAGGCGCGCAACCGGGTGATCTACTGGAGGAAATACCATAAGTGGACCAAACTTGAAGGCCTTGTGGAGATTCCGCCGCTCATGGCGCTGTCGCTGCTCGAACCGCACCGCTTCGCCAAACTCAGGGCATACTGCAAGGGCATTGCGGATGGCATGCGCATGCCGGTCAAGGAGTACCGCCCATGACGGACCCCAGCATCAAGGTTTCGGTTGTCATACCGATTTACAATCAGGAGCATTATCTCCGCGCATGTCTGGATTCGCTATTGGAACAGACCTTCACGAGTTTTGAAGTGCTGGCGGTCAATGATGGCTCGACCGATGCGTCTGCTGCCATAGTGCAGGAATATGAGCGCCGCGATCCACGCTTCCACCTCATTGACAAACCCAACGGTGGCGTTTCCTCGGCGCGTAATACCGGAATCGCGCATGCATGCGGGCAATGGATTGGTTTTATCGATCCGGATGATTATGTCGCCGTCGATTATTTACGGGTGCTATACGACGCGGCCACGAGTTCAGACGATTTACCCGACATCGTCATGAGCACGTGCATTGCGTGCGACGGTGCGCGCAAAAGCCGTCAACATTTTTTCCCTGAACCATTCACTGCCTGCACGCCGCGTGAGAAGAAGCCGCTGTACCACCAATTGCTCGACGGTTCCTATCAGCAGAGCAAAGGGTTTGTGACCGCTATTGGAGTACCGTGGGGAAAGCTGTATCTCCACTCGTTTATCACTGGCAACAATCTCCATTTCGATCCGCAATTGACCCGTATGGAAGATAACCTGTTCAATATCCAAGCGTTCCACGATGCTCGACGAATCATGTACTTGGATTATGCCGGATATTATTATCGCGTCAGTGACCTGCTTTCCCATACCTATAGCGGCATTCTGCAAGGCACTTATCATCATGCGATTAGCGAGTGCGGCTCATTGCTTGAAGCATATGGACTACTTGATGATGAGGACCTCTACCGTGCATGGAACACCGAACAGGTCAATCTGTATTTTCAGGAGCTGAAAGCAGCCATTGCCCAAGCACCTCCCCGATGGGGAAGTGTGCATCGGACGGCTGTGCAATGCAGGCGCGCGCTCGAAGGGCGTATGCGCCGGATTGATAACCATGCCTTGGCACGAGGCGCGCGCATACAATACGCGGCATTGACCAATCCCATGGTCAACGGTGCCGTCACTGGCATATTGTGGCTCAAGCGATATGTTCACTAAGACAACACCCAACGTATGATGGTGCTCATGTCGATACTGCACAATCTTCCTGAACGGCTTTCAAAAATCGCCTCCGCCGCAAAGAACTGCACAAAACTGCTAGGGCCTGGCGTTGCGGCGTGGGGAGTGCTTTACCATTGCACGCACTGGTGCAAGGATCATTACTACACATTGTTCGATAATGCGCTGTGGCAAAAGGAAATGGCGGGCATTCCCTTTGACGCAGAGGCGATGAAATCGCTCTCGAAGACCAATGATGGCCCAATTTGGGTGGCTTGGTGGCAGGGCATCAACGACCAGACGCCTCCTGTGGTGCGTGCCTGTATCGACAGCATCAGAAGACACGCCAATGGCCGCGAAGTCATCATCATCACGAAAGACAACTACAGCCAGTACGCCGACATCGATCCCACACTGGTTCGCCGCCGTGCCGCCGGTACTCTGACGATCAATGCCTTCTGTAATGCCTTGCGCGTCATGCTGCTGTACAACCATGGTGGGGTATGGCTTGATTCCACATTGTATTTGACCGAAGACCTATCCGAGGATTTCGGCCGGTACCCGTTCTATTCCATCAATGCGAAGTCCGCCGAGTATCCGTGGGCGACGTATTGTTTGGCGTCGGCGCCGGGCAATCCGTTGATGAAATACATCTACGACTGCTTCGTCAAGGTGTTTTCCACCATTGATGCCGTGCCGGAGTATTTCCTGTTCGATGCGTTCATCTTCAATGCCTATACGCATATTCCACAGGTCACTGCGATGATTGACGCAGTGCCGCGCAACAACAGCGGGAGCTTCGACTTGTCCGAGCAGCTTGCTCAGACGACCGCTCACCCGGTGCTCCCGGCGGATACCTACATCAATAAGCTGACCTACAAACTGAGCTATCCTACACGGGTGGATGGGAAACCAACGCTGTTCCAGCATGTGCTCGATGGGGAAGTGTGAGATGGGCAAGACGACACAGAAGACAACGCACTGTTTTGGCTTTGTGGTTCTGCACTATCTGGTCGATGAGGAAACAACCCAATGCGTTGAATCCATCCGCAAGCATTGCGCGTCTGCGGTATCAACAGGCGAGCGATACAAGATCGTCATTGTAGACAACGATTCGGCGAACGGTAGCTACGAACGTCTGTGCCAGCGTTACGGCGATGATGACGACATCGTGCTGCTGCACAACCGTGCCAATGAGGGGTTCGCACGCGGCAACAATATCGGCTATGCATATTGCCGTGCGCAACTGGGATGCGACTACATTGTCATACTGAACAATGATGTGGTGCTCGCGGACGACAACTGTATCCGGCAGGCGGTGGAGGATTATGCGGCGACTGGGTGCGCGGTGATCGGACCGGATATCATATCCGGCAAAGACGGGAGCCACCAGAATCCGATGTCTGCGGTAGTCGATTCACCCCAGCAGATCGCCGCGTTGCGCAAGCATATCCGGCGCAATCTGCTGTTGCTGCACACGCACCTATACCGTGTATTCGAACGAATCAAACAGCGGGACGTGAATACCCCCACGGAAACAAAGAAAACAGCGGTGCATCAGCCCTGTGTCCCGGTGAAACTGCATGGATCCTGTCTGATATTCACCCCTGCTTTCCTCAGTGTATTCGACGAGCCGTTCGACCCCGGGACTTTTCTGTACATGGAAGAAGACATCCTCGTGCTGCGCTGTAAGCAGCACGGATTGATCATGTATTACGACCCGCGCATCGTTGTCCGGCATGCGGAAGATGCCTCCACAGAAGCGCAGGTCAACCATAATCGTCGGCAAAAGCAGATCAACTACCTACGCCATCATCGCGATTCGCTGCGGGTTGTTGAACGCTATATCTGAATGACGGATGCGGGCGGTATTGCTCCTTAATCAAGAGAAAACTGATATGGCTTCGAATACAAAACTACCTTCCCTGACGCGGAACGCATTGCTCAATTCGATGCGCACCGTGTCCAGCCTCCTGTTCCCGCTGATCACCTTTCCATACGTATCTCGTATTCTGGGTGCAGGGAACATAGGAAAAATCAATTATTCGCAATCGATTGTGTCGTATTTCGCCTTGTTCGCAGGCCTCGGCATCACGAATTACGCGATTCGTGAAGGCGCGAAAATCAAACGCGATCCGGAAAGCCTGACACGCTTTGCACGGCAGATCTTCACCATCAACATCATTTCATCAGCGATAGCGTATGTGGCGTTTTTCGTAACGATCACAATCATTCCAAGCCTGCACGCCTATATGGTGCTGCTGCTGATCCAATGCCTCACCATCGGATTCACGACGTTGGGTGTGGAATGGCTGTATTCGATTTTCGAGGATTACCTCTATATTTCGGTTCGGACGATTCTCGTGCAGGTCCTTTCGCTGGTGCTTATGTTCGCGTTCGTGCATACGCCGTCCGACTACATCATCTATGCGGCAATTAGCGTGTTCGCAACATCGGCGGCGAATATATGGGGTTTCATCTATTCGCGGCGCTATGCAAAGCTCTCACTTACTCGCACCCCGCAGATTCAACGCCATTTCAACCCGATCATGACGTTGTTCATGAACAATGTGGCCACAGCGGTCTACAGCAATGCCGGCACGACTTTTGTCGGCGCGATGCTCGGCGATGTGCAGGTCGGTCTGTACAGCGTGGCGATGAAGGTATACGTCATCATTCGGCAGGCCATCAATTCTCTGACTGGTGTGTCCATGCCGCGCCTGTCGTATCTGTCGTCGAACGATCCGAAAGGCTATCTGCGACTGCTCAACAAGCTGTTCAACGCGGTCATCATCGTCTGCATACCGGCGGCCATCATGGTGTTCGCGCTCAGCCGGCCTATTGTATTGATCATCAGTGGCCCCAAATATATCGAAGCAGTGCCGATGCTTGAGATCATCGCATTTGCGCTCGCATTCACCGCACCCGGCGTATTCTTGATGAACGGGATCCTGATTCCGCTGCGCAGGGAAAAGAAAGTCGTGATTGCAACGGCAAGTGGTGCAGCGGTCAACATTCTGATCTATGTGGTGGGCATCCGCACATTTGGCGCCCCAGCGGCGTGCTTGAGCATTGTCGTGGCGGAATGTGTCGTGTTCGCATTGGCATTGTGCTTTTCATGGGATCAAGTCCGGCAACTACGGTTGTGGGAGTCGATATGGCATTCCGCCGTGGGGTGTGCGCTTGTTTTGGCGTGCAATGTGGCATTCATGCATACAGTGAACTTCAGCAATGTCATTGTGGACTTCGCAGTGCGAGGCACGACATATGCGGCGGTCTATGTGACAGTATTGCTGCTCTTGCGCGATGAGAGCGCGCTCTTCTTTTTGAAGAAGCTGATTCGCGGGCGCCACGAAAGATAGAACAGGCTTGCTAAGCTGAGTGCCATGACCGAATCGTTCACACCCAAGAACATCATCGTGACCGGCGGCTGCGGCTTCATCGGCTCCAATTTCGTGCATTACGTGGTCAACAACCACCCCGATGTGCATGTGACGGTGCTCGACGCGCTCACCTACGCCGGCAATCTTGAGAACATCAAACCGCTGCTTGGTGATCAGGTGGAGTTCGTCCACGGCAATATCTGCGACGCGCAGCTGCTCGACAAGCTTGTGCCCGGCCATGACGCGATTGTGCATTACGCGGCCGAGTCGCACAACGACAACTCGATAGCCGACCCCGAGCCGTTCCTCAGGACGAACGTGGAAGGCACATTCCGTTTGATTGAGGCGGCGCGCAAATACGACGTGCGCTTCCACCACGTGAGCACCGACGAGGTCTACGGTGACCTCGCGCTCGACGACCCAGCGAAGTTCACCGAGGAGACGCCGTACCACCCGTCGAGCCCGTATTCGTCCACGAAGGCGAGCTCCGACCTGCTCGTGCGTGCATGGTTCCGCACGTACGGCCTGCGCATGACGATCTCGAACTGCTCGAACAACTACGGGCCCTACCAGCATGTGGAGAAGTTCATTCCGCGCCAGATCACGAACATCATCGAGGGTATCCGCCCCAAGCTCTATGGCGACGGCCTCAATGTGCGCGACTGGATCCACACCGAGGACCATTCGAGCGCGGTGTGGACGATCCTGACGCAGGGCCGCTTGGGGGAGACCTATCTGATCGGTGCGAACGGCGAGCGCAACAACCTGACCGTGCTCAAAGACATCCTGCGGGTGATGGGCCAGCCCGAGGACGCGTTCGATTGGGTCAGGGACCGCCCGGGCCACGACCGCCGCTACGCGATCAACGCCACCAAGCTGCGCACGGAGCTCGGCTGGAAGCCGACCCACACCGATTTCGAATCCGGTCTGCGCGCCACAGTGCAGTGGTATGTGGACAACCCACAGTGGTGGGAGCCAGTGAAGGCCGCCACCGAAGCGAAATACAAGGCCCAAGGCCAGTGACCGTATGGGTTGCTCCGTGCACGGGGCAACCCATATGTGCGTTTGGTATGTGATTACAGCGGAAGGCTTACAATACGATGGAATTTGAAAAGGAACTCAAGGTCACCGAAACGAACATCCCCGGACTGCTCGTCTTCGACCTGCCGGTGCACGGCGACAACCGCGGCTGGTTCAAAGAGAACTGGCAGAAGGCGAAGATGACGGCGCTTGGACTGCCGGCCGATTTTCAACCGGTGCAGAACAACATCAGCTTCAACGCGAAGAAAGGTGTGACGCGCGGCATCCACGCCGAGCCGTGGGACAAGTTCATCTCGCTCGCCACCGGCGAGATCTTCGGCGCATGGGTCGATCTGCGCCCGGGCGACTCGTTCGGCCAGGTGTATACAACGCGTCTGGATCCGTCGCGCGCGATCTACGTGCCGCGCGGCGTCGGCAACAGCTTCCAGGCGCTCGAAGACGGCACGGCGTATTCGTATCTGGTGAACGCGCACTGGTCGCTCGAGCAGAAGAAGACCTACACGTTCGTCAATCTGGCCGACCCGGAGCTCAATATCCAGTGGCCAATCCCGCTCGAGAAGTCCGAGCGCAGCGAAGCCGACCTGCACCACCCGATGCTCAAGGACGCGAAGCCGATGGCGCCGCGCCGCACACTGGTGACCGGCGCGAATGGACAGCTCGGCCGCGCGATCCGCGACTATGTGCAGGCGCATGGGCTGGAAGGGTTCGAATTCACCGACATCGACGAATTCGATTTCTCGGACCCTGCCGCCTACGCGCAGATCGACTGGAGCCTGTACGGTGCGATCATCAACGCCGGCGCCTACACTGCCGTCGACAAGGCGGAGACGCCGGAAGGCCGCGCGGCCGCATGGAAGGCGAACGCGCAAGGCCCGGCGCTGCTGTCGAAGACCGCCATCGAGCACAACCTGACTTTAGTGCACATCAGCTCCGACTATGTGTTCGACGGCGTGACCGAGGTGCACGATGAGGACGAGGCCTTCGCCCCTCTGGGCGTATATGGCCAGACGAAGGCCGCGGGAGACATCGCGGTGGCGATGGCGCCGAAGCACTACATCCTGCGCTCGAGCTGGGTAATCGGCGACGGCCACAATTTCGTGAAGACGATGATGGCGCTGTCCGACCGCGTGGCGAATCCGGATGAGGCATTGGAGCAGGTGACCGTCGTCGATGACCAGATCGGACGCCTCACGTTCACGCAAGACATGGCGCGCGCGATCTTCTTCCTGCTCGACCGTGACGCGCCCCATGGCACGTACGACCTCACGTCGTCGGGCGACAGCGTGAGTTGGGCGACCATCGCACGCGAGGTGTTCGCGCAGACGAACGGCAACGGGCAGGCGGTCAAGCCGATCAGCACCGAGGAATACTTCGCCAACGCAACCGCACCGGTCAGCCCGCGCCCCACCTACAGCACGCTCGATTTGGCGAAGATCGAGGAGACCGGGTTCGAACCATCCGACTGGCGCGACGAGCTCCATGCATATGTCGCCGCCGCACGCTAAGGGGAGTGAGGACGCATGAAAGGCATCATCCTCGCCGGCGGGTCCGGCACGCGCCTTTACCCGCTGACGACCGTCACCTCAAAGCAGCTGCTGCCGGTCTACGACAAGCCGATGATCTTCTATCCGCTGAGCACGTTGATGCTCGCGGGGATCCGCGACATCCTGATCATCTCCACGCCAAAGGACCTGCCGAACTTCGAGCGTCTGCTCGGCGACGGTTCGCAATACGGCGTCTCGCTGAGCTACAAGGTGCAGCCCAGCCCCGACGGCCTGGCGCAGGCCTTTTTGCTTGGTGAGGAGTTCATCGACGGCGACGCGTGCGCGCTTGTGCTCGGCGACAACATCTTCTATGGCAATGGTCTGGGGCGCCAGCTGCGCAAGGCGGCCTCCATTGAACAGGGCGCCACGGTGTTCGGGTATTACGTGGACGACCCCGAGCGGTATGGCGTCGTGGAATTCGATGCCGACCACAAGGCGGTCAGCATTGTCGAGAAACCCGAGCACCCCGCGTCGAACTACGCGGTGACGGGCCTGTATTTCTACGACAACCGTGTGGTGGATTTCGCGAAGCAAGTGCGCCCGTCGCCGCGCGGCGAACTCGAGATCACCGACCTCAACCAGATGTATCTGGCCGATGGCACCCTGCATGTGCGCACGCTCGGCCGCGGCTATGCGTGGCTCGACACCGGCACGATGGACAGCCTGTTCGAGGCCGGTGAATTCGTGCGCACGATCCAGCATGCGCAAGGGCTGCCGATTTCGGTCGTAGAGGAGATTGCGTTCGAGAATGGGTGGATCAGCCGCGAGCAGCTCGAAGAGGCCGGCCGCAAGTACGGCAAAAGCCCGTATGGCAAGCATCTGATTGACGTGGCGAACCAGCGCATCGTGGTCAGTCATGACGATTAATTAAGATAAGGCAGTTCAGTGCGGGCGGCCATTGGACTCTGCCCGCACGCACCAGCTTAGGCACCTTCAGCCGCACAATCGAGACAGGAGAGACGGGGCAGTATGACGTCGCATGAGGATCAGGCGCAGCACGGGCAACGGGCGCAATCAGAGGTTACACCCGGCAACGCAGCACCAACGCAGGATGCGGTGGCTGCCAACGCTGTGCTGCGCAAGCCGTGGTACCGCCGTATCCGTTGGTGGGGCTGGGTGCTTATCGCCACCGCGGCGGTCCTGGTGGTGTTCGCCGGTACTGTCGGCACGCAGGCGCTGCTCGTCAAGCATCATGAGGAAGCGGCGATCGCCGTCGTCAAAGACGCCGTCAAGGAGCATCGGTTCAACGACCTTGATGGAGTTGTCGCGGACATGCAGAAAGAGACGCGTGCCGCGAAGAACATCACGAATGGGCCGCTGTGGTCGTTCACCGAGAAATTGCCCGGGATCAAAGGCAGCATGCGCGTTGTGCGCATGATGACTGACGTGGTGGATGACATGGCACAGGATACGGTGCCGAAATTCGCCGATGTCGCGCAGACCATCGATGCCAAGTCGATCTACAAGGACGGCAGCATCAACGCAGAGCCAATCGTCCAGGCGTTGCCGGAACTGGACACCGCCGCGCAATCGCTGCAACGGTATACCGAGGAATTCGACAGGATTCCCACGCCGCGCATCGGCATTGTGGCGAACGCGCTGAACAGCAGCCGTAGCATGCTTGACAGGGCCAACTACTACATGCAGGCGGCTGTGGACGAATACATTCCGAACCTGCCCACGTGGCTTGGGTACGAAGGCAAGCAGACGTACGCGATCCTGGCGATGACACCGGGGGAGATGCGCGCGAGTGGTGGTCTCATTGGCGCGGTCGGCACAGTGACGCTCACCGATGGCAAGATCGAAATCGGTGATTTCGCCAGCACAGCACAATTCCCGGGATACGCCATCACTGCACGCAACCTGTCGGAAGACGAAAACCGCATCTATCGGGAAGAGGGCCCGATGAGCCTGAATTACGATGCGCGCGATATCGCGAATTCCCCCGACACCGTGCGTGTCGCCGACTATTTCAGGGCCATTTGGGATCAGACGGAGATCGGAAAAGACACCGAGCTCAATGGCATTGTGCTCGCCGACCCACTCATGGTGCAAAGCCTCGTCAAGGTGCTTGGCGATGTGACGCTGCCCAACGGTACCGTGCTGACCGGCACGAACACCGCGGATTTCCTGATCAACACCGCATACAAGGACTACCCGGCCGAAGAGACCGATGCGATGTTCGGCACCGTGGCGAAGGCATGCGTCCAGCGGCTCATGGGCGATCTGGATGCAGGCAAGATGGCCAAGCTGGCGAGCGAGATGCTCACGCTTGCGCACAACCGCCATCTCGCTGTGTATTCCTTCGATCCGACGATGCAGCAGATCTTCTGGGACTTCGGGCTGACGCCCACATTCCCGCTCGATGAGGCGAAGCCGGAGATCGGCATCTACATCACCGAGAACAACCCTTCGAAGATGGGGTGGTATATCAAGCGGTCCACGAAGATCACGCAGCTTGACTGCCTGGAGGATGGCCCGGCGAAATACCATGTGGAGTACACGATCCGGAACACGATGACCGATGAGGAATCCAAGACGTTGCCGCACTACATCACCGGCATACGGTCCGAATTCCCCGACAGCCACGGCACCAGCTTCGAAAAGATCGTGTTCATGCCGCCGGCGGGCGGTACGATGAGCGACTTCGAAGTCACAGGCAATGGAGCCGACCCGGTTGCGGATTCGCTCAATTACCGGCTCATCTACACCACGATCACGCAGGTGCAGCCGGAGAGCGAGGTCACGTATTCCTTCGACGTGACCGTCTCACCGGATGCCAAGCGCAAGCTTGGTGTGGATGAGACGCCAACGGCTTCGGAGAAGCCCGATGTGACCTACGTGAAGCAGTGCTCGGTGCAGTGAACAACGGCTATCTGCGCAACTTGGGTGTCTGTGCTCCATGGGATTAATGGTGCACAGATACCCAGATTCTTCAGCAGTTTTTCGATACAGTAATTTCCATATCGTTGAAATCAATTTGCTTTTGTGCAGACTATATTTTATAGTGGTACGGCATCATTCATTCCTCGACGTAAGGAAGTTCGTATATGTCGATTTTACAAGGTTTTGAAATGGTCAATCCGGCTGCTCCGGCAGGCAAGTCCATTCTGACTATTACGCCTCGCTATATTCGATTCAATAAGAATTCCGTACTCGAACTTGGCTCGCCGCGGTTCGTGCAGATCCTGACGAATCCCCACAGCAAGCAGATTGCGATCAAGGCTTGCAATAGTGGCGACACCAATGCCATCGAATTCGTGAAGCCGGCCAAGAAGACCGCTTCGGTCACGCTGAACATGCCGATCGTGATGGATACGGTGCTCAAGTTCTTCGATTTTCCCGAAGTCGCCGATGACGAGGTGGCGTACGCCCACCTGCACGGCAATCCGTTCATCGATGACAAAACCATCATCTTCGATGTGGCCAGCAAGAAGACCGGCGTGATGAAGAAGCGCGGTCGCAAGAAGCAAAAGCGCACCGAAGAACCGGCTCAGGCAATCTGATCCTGTGCGGTACGTGTTCGATTGAACACGCCTATTCATGCAGTGAGGGGCGGGCACATTGTGTGCCCGCCCCTCAGCTATATGTACACAAGTACAAGTTTGGGTTTAATACCAGTGGTTGGCCTGCCAGAATGTGTAGGCGCCTTGGATGGAGCCGTACCGGCCCTTGCAGTAATCCCAGAACCACTTGAGCTGCGTCTGGTAGTTGGTGGCCCAATCGGCGCCGTGCGAGGCCATCTTGCTGCCCGGCAGCGCCTGGGCGAGGCCGTAGGCGCCAGAAGACGCGTTCGTGGCCGTGACTGACCAGCCGGATTCGTGGCTGATGATATACACGGTTGCGGTGAAGTCGGCTTCCGTGCCGCCGTTGGCCAGCAGGTAATCATGCGCCCACTGCTGCATGTCGCCCACCGGCACGGTGGTGCCGATCGAGGGCGAGGCGGCGGCATTGTTGTTGGACGACGCGTTGCCATCGGTCTTTTGCGTGGTGGAGGGCTGCTCCTGCTGTGTCGGAGCTGCCTGCTGCACGCCGGTGCCGACGAGGATCACCTTTTCGACCGGGGCCTTCTTGACGTACAAGGTGAAGGTGTTCGACGAAATCACCTTGTCGCCCGAACGGGTGACAAGGTTCGTCTTTTCCAGGATGCCTTCCTGACCCTCGGTCTGCACCTTCTCGGTGCCCTTCGGCAGGTCGGCGGTCTCCTTCTTCACCGTGTTGAATGGGATCTTCGACTCTTCGGTCTCCATCTTGGCGCCTGCGCGCGTGATTTCGATCGTCGTCGATTCGTCGACCGGCGTACGCAGGTCGGGCTTCACGGTGTCGCCCGATTCGAGCGTGATGTCGCCGGCGTCGAGCACGGACTTCACGTCGGTGAAGTTGGTGCCCAGCACAGTACGGGTCTTGCCGTTGATCGAGACGTTGACGTACGTGGCCTCGCCGTCTAGTGCCTCACGGGCATTGCCACGGGAGGCGGCGTGGGAATCGGAGACGGAATACGCGGTCGGCTGCGGTGCCGCCTCGGGCTTCGCGTCGGCATAGATGCTGCGCGTGGCCAAGCCGCCGGTCACAACCAGACCAACGCCTGCGGCCGCCGCGGCAATGCGCATCCATTGACGCTTGCTCAGCGATCGAAGGGTGGGGTTGTTCGACTTGTGATGGGCCGACATTATGCTCCTCTGACTACGTTCACTAATCCTCGGCGGTATTGCTCATGGCTGATTTACGCTGCCAAAAACGCCCACTCGCAGGGCGCGCGCCAACCTCGGTGCGCGCGGCCACACCCGTGGCCGCCGCCGGAATGCACACTGCGGCCCATTATACCGCGCACCGCTCTCCTTATATAGGAATGTGCCTGAATCTTCACACTCCAAGCGTGCGGAGTGTGAAGATTCAGGCACATTCACCACGGGAAAGTGAGTCAGGCTCAGGCCTGGATCTCCTCTTCCTCAAGCACCTCATGCGGGTCGGCGCCGTTCTTCTCGGCTTCGGCGAGCGCAGCTGCCACGTCGAGCTTCTTAGCCTGGTCGATGATGTCGTCGAGGTCCGGAGCGCGCAGGGCGCCGGCCTCCTGGTAGATGATGTGACCTTCCTTGACGATCATCAGCGTCGGCACGGCCTGCACGTTCGCCTGATTGGCGAGGTTCTGGTTCTTGTCGATGTCGATCTTGCCGAAGAAGATGTCGGGGTTGGCTTCCGAAGCCTTGTCGAAGATCGGGCCGAAGGCGCGGCACGGGCCGCACCAGGTGGCGTAGAAGTCGAAGAACGCGAGTGTGTTGTCTTGCACTGCCTGTGCGAAGGTCTCTTCCGTGATTTCTTGAACTGCCATAGTTTGCTCCTTCATGACGTTCGTTCGGTTACCAGTACTATGGTCAACCGATTCCACTCCCCAGCATTCCATACTCGCCCCGGCGCGCCGGGAAATCAGCCACGGGGATAATCTGCGCGGTGTGTATGGCTGGAGTCGGCGCGCGGATTGCGCCATAATGGGGGCATGCCAGTGCTGAATGATGAAGTGCCAGACAACGACGACTACGATGCCGGCCGCCGCCGCGGCGAGTTCGACAACATCACGCCGGAGGATTTCACGCGTGACCACGGTTCGGGGCGCGCCACGCCTCCTGGTTGGCTTGACGGCGAGAGTCTGGGGCGGATCCGCCGGCAGATGCCGATCGCGTATGTGGAGGTCGTGCCGGTGCGCGCGGACGAGTTCGGGCGCGTCACGCAGATCGGGTCGTTGCTGCGTGTGTGCGACGACGGCTCGATTGTGGAGCGCACGCTCATCGCCGGCCGTGTGCTGTACCACGAGACGATTCGCGAGGCCATTGCGCGCAATATCTCGAAGGATCTGGGCGACATCGCGCTGCCGCAGCTGCCGCAGGGGTTGATGCCGTTCACCGTGGCCGAATTCTTCCCCACGCCGGGGGTCTCGCCATACCACGACGCGCGCCAGCACGCGATCGCGCTGTGCTACATGGTGCCGATCGCGGGCGATTGCAAGCCGCAGGACGAGACGCTCGACGTGGAGTGGGTCGACCCGCGCACGGCCGCGCTCGACTCGTTCCTTGAGCAGATGGCCGATGGCCACGACTACATTGTGCGCCAGGCGCTTGCCTGGGCCGGCCTGTGATCGGCGGTGGTGTTCTAAGGTGGTGCATGGACGACGCGTGACGCGCGCGCACAGGAACTGAGGAGCTACAACCATGGCACTGACGATTGAAAATCACGTCTACCGCGAAGGCGAGGGGATCCCGCTGATCTTGGTGCACGGATTCCCTGTGGACCACCGCATGTGGGACCGTTGCACCATCGCGCTCATGGAGATGTCCGATGCGCAGGAGTGTACGCAATACCCGATCTGGGCCCCTGACATGCCAGGCGCCGGCGCGAGCCCAGTGCCCCGGCCGGAGGACAGCGGTGCGCGCGCCGAGGACGGGGCGCTTCCCGATGCGCTCGACCTGATGGCCGACGCCTACGTGGACCTGCTGCACGCCGCCGGCTATGGGCAGGCAATCTGGGCGGGGTTGTCGATGGGCGGCTATCTGGTGCTCGATGTGCAGCGGCGCCACCCCGAGGCCGTGGCGGGCATGGCGCTGCTCGACACGAAGGGCGACGCCGACGCGCCGGCCTCGCGCGCGCACCGCATCGAGATCGCACGCGAATGCGTGCAACGGCACACGACCGACCCCGTGATGTTCTTCACCGAGGTGCAGCCGGGTGATTCCACCGTCAAACAGTCCCCGGAATACATCAGCCAATTCTCCACATGGATCCGCGAACAGCAGCCGGCAGGCATCGCATGGCGCGAGCTGATGGCCGCCGGGCGCCCCGACCTCAACGACCAGTTCGCGCGCATCACCGCGCCGGCTGCCGTGATCTGCGGTGCGAACGACCCTTCGAGCGCACCCGCCGTGATGGAGCCGCTCGCGCGCGCGATGACCGGCACCGATGTGGCAATGACCGAAATCGAGGACTGCGGACACTTCAGCGCATGGGAACGCCCCGACATCGTGGCGCATGCGCTGCATGAGCTGATCGCACGCGTGCCGCGCGCCATCGCAGCGGAATAACCATCCATCAACGAGGGGAATCATCATGTTCGCACCATTGGCGCTCACCCAGGCATTGCCGTATCTGCCGCTCGCGCAGGGCTCCATCGACTATCAGGTGGAGCGGCGCGCGGACCCGGGGCTGATCGACCGCACGCTGCGCGAAGCGGGCGCGCGCGTGGTCCTGACGCGCAACGGCCTGCTCGCCGTGCCGCTCGGCCAGCGCAATGCGGCCGCGCAGCCGAACGCGCGCATGCGGCTCGCCACACTGCCGGGCGCGTATGTGGCCAGCGCGTTGGCGAGCCACCCGCATGTGGTGGCGATGTATCTGGGCGAATATGCCGGCGCGCACCCCGAGCGCATTGTGGCGCTCGACATCAGTGCGGTGGACGCGGTGCCGCCGGCCGGCCGCGCGGTCGACGCGGCGTTCGACGAGCGCGGGGATGCGGCCGGCGGTCCGGCGGTGCTCGAATCGGCCGTGCAGCGCTTCGACTGGGTTGACCTGCGCGCGTTCGTGCCGCGCGCGTCGGGCCGCGACATCGGCGTGGCCACCACCATGCTCTCGCTCGCCAACTGGTTCGCCTACCAAACGCACTGCCCGGCGTGCGGCGCGCCGACACGGCCCGCGATGAGCGGCTGGGCGCAGCGCTGCACGAACGGCGACGACGGGCACCGCCTGCTGTTCCCGCGCGTGGAGCCGGCGGTAATCATGACGGTCGTCGATTCACAGGACCGCCTGCTGCTGCAGCACAACCGCGCATGGGCCGACCCGACGCTCTACTCGGTGAGCGCGGGGTTCGTGGAGGCCGGTGAGAACCTCGAGCACGCCTGTCGGCGCGAGACGATGGAGGAGACCGGCATCGAGGTGGGCGAGGTCAAATATCTGGGCTCGCAGCCGTGGCCGTTCGAGATCTCGCTGATGATGGCGTTCAAAGGGCAGGCGCTCTCGACGCGGATCCAAGTGGACGGTGAGGAGGTGACCGACGCGCGCTGGGTGACCCGCGACGAATTCACCGACCTGCTCGTGACCGGCCGCATCAGCGCGCCCGGCAAAGCCACGATAGCGCGCTACATGATCGAGGAATGGTACGGCCGCAGCCTGGACTGAAGATGGCCTAGACTGGGGGGGGAAGCACACGCAAGGCATACAAGAACGGAGCAAGACGATGAACGACGCAATGGAACCGGTGGACCGACTCGACATTCCCAAGCACCTGCAGTATTCGGAGGACCACGTGTGGGTCGATGACACAAAGGAGCCGGCGGTCCTCGGCATCACCGAGTACGCGGCCGAACGCATGGGCGACATCGTGTTCGTGGACCTGCCGTCGGTGGGCACGCGTGTGGAGGCCGGCGACGAACTCATGCAGGTCGAATCGTCGAAGGCGGTGGAACCGGTGATCAGCCCGGTGGCGGGCACAGTGAAATACGTGAACCACGAGGCGGAGGACGACGCCGCGATCGTGAACGACGACCCGTACGGCGAAGGCTGGCTCGTCAAGATCGACCTCAACGACGACCGCCCGGATCTGCTCAGCGCGGAAGAATACGCGGAGAAGATCGCCGCATGACGGACAGGGACGACATCCGGCATGCACCGCAGCAGGTCAAAAGCATCCTGCAGCATGCGCTGATCCAAGCCGAAGAGGAACAGCACCGGCAAGGCCGTGTGGTGAGCAGCTCACCGAACACGTCTGCGGCTGCCTTCGATGCGGGCGCGCCGTCGGCGGCCGTGGCATTGCGCACGACGAGCGCCGCCACATCCAACAGCGACATGCCCACCGTGGCGGTGCCGCTCGGTGCGGTGTCCGCGGGCACCGCGCTGCCGGCTGTGAGCGAACGGATTGCACGGCGCCGGCGGTTGCAGTGGAAGAACCCGCTCAAGCAGTTGGTGCGCAAAAGCATCATCGGCGTGTTCGGTGTGTGGCTCAAGCTCTCGACGAACCTCGTGCAGCATCTCAACTGGTTCCCGAGCGTCAAACCGTATGTGGGCTATGGCACTGAGGAATATTCGCGCCTCGTATGCCGCACGATCTACGCGCCGACGCGCGCCAAACCGCATACGCCAATGCGCGGCATCCACGCGATGCTCGAGGTGCCGGCGGCTCACGAGCGTGTGAGCATCCACATCGACGGCGTGCCGCTGCGTACCGTGCAGGTGGGCACGATGGAGGTGTATGACCGCAATGACCCGGCACGTGCACAGACGATGGCGTATTCGGTGTCCGACTCCGCAGGCTATCTGGACCTGCTCGCCGAGCACCGCCTGCAGCCGGGCGTGCACCGCTTCAGCTGCAAGGTGCCGAGGCGCGGGCCGGTCGAGGCGGAACTGTTCACGATCCCGAGCGACGCGAAGGTCGGCGTGATCTCCGACGTGGATGACACGATCATGGTGACACAGGTGCCCACGCTGTGGAAGGCGGCATACAACATGCTGCTGCTTTCACCGCGCAAACGCGCCTCCGTGCCGGGCATGGCGGTCATGTACAACGACATCCGACGCATGTTCCCGGATGCGCCGTTCTTCTACCTGTCCACCTCGCCATGGAACGTGGAGAGCTCGATCCGCAACTTCATCCTCGACTACGGGTTCCCCGACGGGCCGCTCCTGCTGCGCGACCTGGACCCGCGCCCCAAGACCTTCGTACCCTCCGGCGTGCAGCACAAGCTCGAATACGCCGAGCAGCTCATGGAGGACTTCCCCGACATGAAGTTCATCCTGCTGGGCGACGATGGGCAGAAGGACCCGAGCACGTACGCCGAAATCGCCAAGCGCTACCCGGGGCGTGTGCTCGCGATCGGCATCCGCCAGCTTTCTGCCCGCGAATCGGTGGGCGGCCTGGCCTCGGTGGCCGGGTTCGCCGCCACGCAGCCGATGCCGGTGACCGACGTGCCGGTCTTCACTGGCGCCACGGGGTCGAACATCCGCAAGACCATGCTGCCGTATCTGCGGCAGTTCGTATAGGCGCGCGCCGCATGCCGTGAGGCGTGCCTATAATCGGCGCATGACCAACGAACAGCACGCACCACAGCCGCCGCGCGCCCGGCGCACGCCCACCACCCGCACATTCCACAACGACGTGTTCGTCGACCCGTACGAGTGGATGCGCGACAAGGAATCGCCGCAACTGCAGCGGTTCGTGGAGGAGGAGAACGCATACACGGCCACGCGCATGGCCCATCTCGAACCGTTGCGCGAGCGGCTGTTCAACGAGTTCAAGTCGCGCGTGCAGGAGACCGACATGTCGGTGCCGACGCGCATGGACGGCTACTGGTATTACGTGCGCACGCAGGAGGGGCTGCAGTACGGTACACAATGCCGCCTGCCGATCCGCGGCGCGGACGACTGGGACCCGCCGGTGATCGACGCCGCGCAGGCGCCGGGCGAGCTCGCGGGGGAGCAGGTCATCTTCGACGCGAACGTGGAGGCGCAAGGGCACGAGTTCTTCGCGCTCGGCGGCATGGACATCAGCAAGGACGGCCGCTGGATGCTCTTCGGCGTCGACACGCGCGGCGACGAACGCTATGATTTTTCGATCCGTGACCTCGACACCGGCGAGGAGCTGCCCGAGCATTTCGACGGCATCGCCGCCGCGTGCTTCACGCCCAACGCCCGGTATGTGTTCTACACGGTGCTCGACGACGCGCAGCGCCCGTACCTGATCCGCCGGCACAAGGTCGGCACGCCGGTCGAATCCGACGTGGATGTGTACGAGGAGCACGACGAGCGGTTCTGGACCGGCGTCGGCATGTCGTTCGACGACCGGCACATCGTGATCGGCACCGGCTCGAAGACCACGAGCGAGGTGCTGATGCTGCCTGTGGATGACCCGGAAGGCGAGTTTACCCCGGTCATCCCGCGGCGGGAGGGCATTGAATATGACGTGAGCTTCGGCGTGTTCGAGCATGCGGGCGAGCAGGGCGAGGACATCCCGATCGCGGTCGTCTACCACAACGCGGTCAATCCCAATTTCGAAATCGACGTGATCGACATGCGCGCGCACAAACCGCCGTACCGGCTGGGCGACGGCGTGACGATCGCGGTCGGCTCGCCGTACGGCACCGAGCTCGGCGACCGTGTGGTGCCCGGCGCGCGGCGGATGCCGGTCGGCACACCGTTCACCGATGCGCGGAACCCCGTCCTGTTGCAGGGCGTGCGCGGGCTCGCGATCGAGGGCATCGCGTTCCACAAGAACTTCGTGGCGCTCTCGTACCGCGGCGACGGCCTGCCGCGCCTCGCGATCACCACGAAGGGTCAGGCGGCGCGCGATTTCCTGTCCGGCCGGCCGTGGAGCTTCACCGAGCTTGTGCCGCCGCCGCTCGAAGGCGACGACGAACCGGCCGACGTGTCGGCATTGCGTGGATTCGAGGGCGCGGCTGGGCGCATGTATTCGATCGGCACGGCCGGCAATCCCTCGTACGAGGCGCCGCGCATGCGCTATTCGTTCACGAGCTATACGCGGCCGGGCGAACTGCGCGAAATCGACCCGGCCACGGGCGAGGACACGCTGCTCAAGGCGGCCACCGTGCTCGGCGGGTATGACGCGCGCGCGTACGCCGAACGGTCGATCTGGGTGCGTGCGCGCGACGGCGAATCGATCCCCGTCTCGCTCGTCTACAAGAAGGGCGCGCCGCTCGAGTCGATGCCGATGTTCATCACCGGGTACGGCGCGTACGAGATCAGCACCGACCCCGCGTTCTCGGTGGCGCGCGTGAGCATGCTCGACCGTGGCGTGCTCTATGCCGTGCCGCATGTGCGCGGCGGCGGCGAGATGGGGCGCGCATGGTACGAAACGGGCCGGCGGCTCAACAAAAAACACACGTTCGAGGATTTCGTGGACGCCACGGCTGCGCTGCAGGACTGCGGGCTCGCGGATCCGGCGCGCACGGTGGCGAACGGCGGGTCCGCCGGCGGCCTGCTGATGGGCGCGGTGGCGAATCTGGCGCCGGAACGGTACGCCGGCATCGAGGCGGACGTGCCGTTCGTGGACGCGCTGACGACGATGCTCGACCCGAGCCTGCCGCTCACCGTGACCGAATGGGACGAATGGGGGGACCCGCTGCACGATGTGGATGCGTACCAGTACATGCGCGAGTATTCGCCGTACGAGAACTCGCCGATGCCCGCGGATGACGGGCGCATCGACGAGCCTGCGATCCCCGAGCCCGCGGCCGCCCAGCCGGCGCGCGCCGTGTGGCGCGACGGCGAGGCGGTGGAGGCCTACCCGCGCATCTTTGTGACGACGTCGATGAACGACATGCGCGTGCTTGTGGTGGAGCCGCTCAAATGGGTGGCGCGCCTGCAGGCGGCCGGGCTCGACGCCGTGATCAAGGTCGAGGTGGAGGCCGGGCACGGTGGCGGCACGGGCCGCTACAAGCGTTGGCGCGACGTGTGCTACGAGAACGCGTGGTGCCTTGACGTGATGCGCGCGACTGAGCTCATGTAGCGCGGGGCGTCTTGCCATGTGGATGTTTTGCGAAGAGCTGTCCAAGAAATGAGCCGCATGGGTTCGCCATGCGCGCGTCGCGTGTACGCTCGCGTCCTATGAGTGAAAACAAGACGCAGTACACGATCGCCGTGATTCCCGGCGATGGCATTGGCAAGGAAGTCACGCCGTGGGCCCAGCAGGCGCTGGAGAAGGCGGCTGGTGATGCGGCGCAGTTCACCTATGTGGACTTCGATCTGGGCGCGGAGCGCTACCTGCGCGACGGCGAGATCCTGCCCGACAAGGACCTGGAGCGCATCAAGGGCACCGACGCGATCCTGCTCGGCGCGGTCGGCGACCCGCGCGTCAAGGCGGGTGTGCTGGAGCGCGGGCTGCTGCTCAAGCTGCGCTTCGCGCTGGACCAGTATGTGAACCTGCGGCCGTCCAAGCTGTACAAGGGCGTCACCTCGCCGCTCGCCGAGCCGGGCGAGATCGACTTTGTGGTGGTGCGCGAAGGTACCGAAGGCCTGTATTGCGGCGCCGGCGGCGCGATCCGCAAGGGCACCGAGCACGAGGTGGCCACCGAGGTCTCGATCAACACGGCGTACGGCGTGGAGCGCGTGGTGCGCTACGCGTTCGACCTGGCCATGAAGCGCCGCAAGCATGTGACGCTCGTGCACAAGAAGAACGTTCTCGTGAACGCCGGCGACATGTGGCAGCGCATCGTGGACAAGGTGGGCGAGGAGTACCCCGAGGTCACGCACGACTACAACCATGTGGACGCCGCCACGATCTATCTGGTCAACGACCCCTCGCGCTTCGACGTGATCCTGACCGACAACCTGTTCGGCGACATCCTGACCGACGAGGCGGGCGCCGTGGTGGGCGGCGTGGGCTATTCCGCGTCCGGCTGCATCAACGCGATCAACGAATACCCGTCGATGTTCGAGCCGATCCATGGATCTGCGCCCGACATTGCAGGCCAGGGCATCGCGAACCCGACCGCCGCCATCCTGTCGGCGGCCATGCTGCTGCGCCACCTTGGATTCGACGACGCCGCCGCGCGGATTGACGCCGCGGTCGAGGCCGACATCGAGGAGCTTGGCTCCACCACACGTTCCACCGCGGAAGTGGGCCGCGACATCCTGTCCCGCATCTGACACGGGCCGGGCCACACCCGCCGTACATCGTGGCTCAGCTGTAGACTGAGCGGCGAACACGCACGATTCATGGCGCGCACACCGCGCGCCCAACCAGCGAAAGAGGTACAGCTATGTGCTGCAATTGTGAAGAAGCTTCGATGAACTACAGCAACGGTTTCCAGACCTACGCGCGCCCGACCGCCGGCCCGTACATCGCCACGACCCACGTGCCGAGCGAATACGGCCCGACCTATGTGGCCTGAGCCTCGCGCTTGATTCCCACGGCGGCCGGCATGCCCACATGGCATGCCGGCCGCCGTTTGCGTTATGGGCGCACGGCCGGCCGGCCGCCGGCAAGCCGTGTAGAGTGGGCGGTGGCAGGAAAACCAGCCTGTATGGCTGTGGCATCAACCAGAACCACATACGAAACGAGAGAACATGACCGATCCAATGAACCCAATCAACCCCACGGCATCGAACGACGATGCAACGCCCGCGGGCGGCGAGACGACGCCTGCAAGCGAACCGCAGGTCGTGGAGGTGACTGAGACCTTCACCACCACCACGCCGCAGATGCCCGATCTGCCGCCGGCCCCGAGTGCGGCCGACCAGCAGCCCACCACCGCGATGCCGGGCTATACCGACCCCATGGCCCAGCAGAGTGCGGCCGGTGCGCCGCAGTACGGCCAGCCGGCATCCAACCCCACCACGCAGCCGGCCGTCGATCCGTACGCGCAGCCCGCGGCGGACCAGTATGCGCAGCCTATGGCAGATCCGTACGCGCAGCAGTACAGCCAGCAGCAGTACGCGCAGTCGCAGTACGGCCAAGCCGTTCCCGGCACTCCGGCGTATGCGCCGGTGCCGGCGGGCTATGTACCGCGCAACAAGATCCTCGCCGGACTGCTCGCGCTGTTCTTCGGCGCTCTGGGCATCCACAACTTCTACCTCGGCTTCACCGGCAAGGCGATCGCCCAGGTGCTGCTCACGTGCCTCGGCTGGATCCTGTTCGGCCTTGGCCCGCTCGCCGCGATTGTCTGGTCGATTGTCGAAGGCGTGCAGATCCTCACGTCGGACTACGGCGCGCCGGCCCACCGCGACGCCCGCGGCGTCGAACTCGTCGACTGACCATCCCATGCCCGCAATCGGCGAAGTCAAGATTCCCGGCGGCAAACTCGTGCGCGTGACGGTTGCGGATGCAGCCGGCACGCGCACATGCCATATCGACGGCGATTTCTTCGCCGCCGGCGAGCGTTCGTCCGCCGCGGCGATCGCGCAGGCCGAAGAGGTGCTCGCCGGGCGTCTTAGCGCACTCGATGCGCCCGGCGTGGCGGTCGAACCGTGGTACCGCGCCACCGTGCGCGCGCTCGAACCGATCGTCGGGAGCACGCTGATCGGCGCGAACGCCGAGGCCATTGCCCTCGCCGCATTGCGCGCCCATGCACAGCGCGCGCCCGAGGCATTCGCGCCCGAGCTCGCACGCTTTGAGGCCGAGCGTAGCGCGCGCATCCGCCGCCAGTGGCAGGCCGCGCAGCATGACGAGCGGACCCAGCCGCCATTGATCGACCCGCGCAGCGTGCGCGAGCGCTGGCGCGCGTTCGCTCCTGTGCTTGTGGAGGACAGCCCGCGCATGCCCGAGGAGCAGATGCGTGTGGAACGCGCGTGGTCGCAGGAAGTGGCGCGCGGCGAACGCCCGGCCACGCTGCGCGTGTGGGATTGGGCCGCGCCTGCGGTGGTGTGCGGGGCGTACCAGTCGATCGAAGACGAAGTGCACCTCGACCAGGCGCGGGTGCGCGGCGTGCATGTGGTGCGGCGCGATTCGGGCGGCGGTGCGATGTATATCGAGCCCGCGCGCACAATCACGGTCTCGCTGTACGCGCCGCTCGGTTTTGTGCACGGGCTGAGCATGGCGCAATCGTTCCAGTTGTGCGACATGTGGCTCATCGAGGGGCTGCGCGCGTGCGGCGTGCGCGCGCGGTTCGCCGGCCTCAACGACATCGCGGGCCCGCACGGCAAGATCGGCGGATCGGCGCAGCAGCGCGTGCCCGGGGACCCCGGCTGTATGCTGCACCACACGACGCTCGCGTACAGCATCGACGCGCGCGCGATGGCCGCCGTGCTGAACACGAGCGCCGAGAAGATGTCTGACAAAGCGGTCAAATCGGCGGCGAAACGCGTGGAGCCGATATGCGCGGGCACGCGGCTCACACGCGCGCAGGTCGTGGCGCGCCTCGTGCGCACGGCACGCGAATTCGGCGCCGTGTGACGCGCGGCTGGACTACAATGGAACAACCGTGCGCCCATGGACGGCCAGGGCGCAGGCACACGGTTCGAGCATGAGGTGGTCATGGCGACGCACAACGACGATCAGACGCACAACCCGCTGCTGCACACGGCCCTGTTCAAGCAGGTCTCCGCACAACAGGCGGAAGAGCTGCTGCCGCATATGCACAGCGCTGTGGTGAACAAAGGCGACACGATTTTCCGTGAGGGGGACACCGATCACCGCATGTACGTGATCGAGCAGGGGCGCGTGAAGCTGATCCGGCAGTCGGCGGACAACCGTGTGCAGCTGCTGAGCATCCACACGCGCGGCGAGATGCTCGGCGAGATCCCGGTGTTCGATCCCGACGGCGGACCACGCACGGCGAGTGCGGTGGCGATGGTCAACGGCACCAAAGTGGTGTGGCTCGAACACGACGCGCTGTTCGCATGGCTCAACGCGCACCCGCGCGTGGCGGTCGACATGCTGCAGGTGCTGGCGAACCGCCTGCGTCTGAACAACGAGCGGATCGCGGACCTGGTGTTCATGGACGTGCCCGCGCGCCTCGCGAAGACGCTGCTCAACCTGGCTGCACGCTTCGGCAAGCCGGTGGAGGCGGGGCTGCAGGTGCCGCACGACCTGACGCAGGAGGAGATGGCGCAGCTCGTGGGGTCGTCCCGCGAAACGGTGAACAAGGCGCTGATGGACTTCGCTAACCGCGGATGGATCGCGCGCGAAGGGCGCACGATCATCATCTACCAGCCGGGCAAACTGATCCGCCGCTCGCAGCGCTAACGCGCGTGGCGGGCCGGTTGCGCGCATTGCGTGAGCATTGTGGAGACACTGTGGACGCAGTAGAGCCGACCATTTAGAATGGTCAGCATGCCGAAGCCGAACAAGAAGAAATCCCTGACTGGAATGCGCGTGCTTGCGCTTGCGCTCGCGTTCATCACCTTGTGCATCGCGGGCGGTGTGACGATGAGCGTGCTGTTCCTGCCCGCCGTGATGGGCGCGAACAATGTGGCCAAAGCGGTGGCCCCCTCGATGCAGGTGGAAGGCATCGACTTCGATGTGACGAACCTGCCGCAGAAATCGACGATGTACGCGAGCGACGGCAAGACCGTGATCGCGGAGTTCTATGCGCAGAACCGCGAGGTTGTGCCGCTCAAGGACATCTCCAAGCCGATGATGCAGGCCGTGGTGGCCCGTGAGGACAAGCGTTTCTGGGAGCATTCGGGCGTGGACGTGCAGGGCGTGATGCGCGCGTTCGTGCAGACCTACATGCGCAAGGGCGACCAGCAGGGCGGCTCCTCGCTCACGCAGCAGTACGTGAAGAACGTGCTCGCCACCAAGGCGCGCGACAACGACGACCCGATCGCCGCATACCACGCCACCGAAGACACGATCGCGCGCAAGCTGCGCGAGATGCTCATCTCGGTGCAGATGGAGAAGAAGTACTCGAAGCAGGAGATCCTGCAGGGGTACCTGAACATCGCGCAGTTCGGCAGCAATTCGCTCTACGGCGTGCAGGCGGCGGCGGAACGGTACTTCAACACGACCGCGGACAAGCTCAATGTGGTGCAGGCGGCCACGATCGCCATGATCACGAAGAACCCGTCGAAATACGACCCCTCGATTCCCGAGAACCAGGAAGAGGCGCAGAAGCAGCGCAACATCACGCTCCAGCTGATGCACGATCAGGGCTTCATCACGCAGCAGGAGTACGAGGAGGCCGTGAACACGCCGCTCGTCGACACGCTGCACCTGACGAGCGTGAGCCGCGGCTGCATGGCCGCGAAGTACGACGCCGGCTATTTCTGCGATTACGTGGTGCACAAGATCGAGAACTCGCCCGAATTCGGCAAGACGGCGGAAGACCGTGAGCGCCTGCTGCAGGAAGGAGGCCTCAAGATCGTGACGACGCTCGACCTCGACGCGAACGCGGCGATGATGGACGTGGCGAACGCCACGATCCCGGCGGCCGATTCGAGCGGCATGGAGATCGTGATGGCCTCGGTGAAGCCCGGCACCGGCGAAGTGCTCGGCTTCGGCCTCAACCGCACCTACGACGCGACCGATGCGGCGGCGACCGACCCCACCCGCTCGTCGATGAACTACGCGGTGGACCAGATCGACGGCGGCGGCCAGGGCTTCCAGATCGGTTCGTCGTGGAAGCCGATCAACCTGGTGGCGTGGATGCAGCAGGGCCGTTCGATCAACGAAAGCCTCGTGGCGCCCACCGACTTTTTGACCAACAAGTTCTCGTGCAACGGCTACCAGGGCGGCACCGACAACTGGCACGTGACGAACGCGTTGACGAACGGCACGGTGAGCCCGGAAAGCCCGTTCCTGGGCCTCGTTCATTCGCACAACACCACGATGGCGGCGATGGGCGCGCAGATCGGCCTGTGCGCGGTGGCCGACGCCGCGAAGTCGCTCGGCTACCACAATTCGAAGATCGGGCAGGAAGACGTCTACAGCGACATCTCGATGCACCCCGCGCTGCTGATCGGCGGCACCACCTCGGTCTCGCCGCTCACGATGGCCAACGTGTACGCCACGATCGCGGCCGACGGCGTGGAATGCACGCCGGTGGCGATCAAGTCGGCCGAGGACTCCGACGGCAACAAGCTCGAGGTGCCGCAGGCGAACTGCCACCAGGCGGTGGACAAGGAGATCATCCAGACGCTCGCGTACACGATGAACCAGGGCGTGACGCGCCCTGACGGCGCCGCCCGCGCGGCCCAGCTGGCCGACAATCGCAAGACCTTCGCCAAGACCGGTACGAACGAGAACATGTATGTGACCACGGGCGGGTTCATCCCGCACCAGATCGCCACGTTCGTGCTCGTCGGCGATGTGCAGGACCCAATCAACCACCCGATCGAGAACATCGCGATCAACGGCGAATACCACGGCTACTGGGACGGTTCGACGATCGCCGCACCTGCGTTCAGCAAGACCGTGAGCCAATACGCGGCGAAGAAGAACCTGCCGATGGACAACGACTACGGCCACGCCGCAGACAAGTACATGAAGCAGGTGGGTGTGTCGAGATCGCAGAACGGCAACACCCTGCAAGGCACGCAGCAGGGGCAGTTGCAGCAGCAACAGAACCAGAACCAGCAGACCCGGTGACCCCGGTTCTATGAGCCCTGCCAACAGTGATTGAGGTGGCGGCGCATCCATGCGGGTGCGCCGCCACCTCCATATGCGGTGTGGTAGGGTGGCGGGGTATGGGCAAAGCACAACCACATACCAAGAACACCAAGAAATCCAAGAAAACCAAAGCGGTGCAACCAGCGGCCACGGCAACGGAGCCGGCGCTGTTCACCCCGATCACGCTGCGTGGCATGACCGCACGCAACCGCGTATGGCTGCCGCCGATGGACATGTATTCGGCGTTCGCCTGCGACGGCCGGCCCACCAATTTCCACTACCAGCACTATGTCTCCCGTGCGATGGGCGGCTTCGGCCTCATCATCGTCGAAGCGACCGCGGTCACGCCTGACGGGCGCATCTCGCCGTGCGACCTGGGCTTGTGGGAAGACGGGCAGATCGACGCGTACCGGTGGGTCACCGACGGCATCAAACAGGCCGGCGCCGCGCCCGCGATCCAACTCAACCACGCCGGGCGCAAAGGCTCGACCGGCTGCTTCGCGATCGGATACGATGGGCAGACCGTGCCGGCCGACAAGGGCGGTTGGCACACCGTGGGTCCCTCCGACCTGCCGTTCGGCGATCTGCAGGCGCCGCGCGCGTTGAGCGTGGACGAGATCCACGGGATTGTGCACCGCTTCCGTGACGCCGCATGGCGCGCGATGACCGCCGGGTTCGAGGCGATCGAGATCCACGCCGCGCATGGGTACCTGCTTTCGGAGTTCCTCGATCCGCTGATCAATACGCGCGGCGACGAGTATGGCGGATCGCTCGCCAACCGCATGCGCATGCTCGTGGAGGTCGTGGATGAGGTGCGCGGCGTGATCCGCGACGACATGCCGCTCTTCGTGCGCATCTCGGCGACCGACTGGGCCGAGGGCGGCTGGAACGCCGACCAGAGCGTGGAGTTGGCGCGCACGCTCAAGGACCACGGCGTGGACCTGGTGGACGTGTCGACGGGCGGTCTGATCGACGGCGTGACGATCCCGGCCAAGCCGGGCTATCAGGTGCCGTTCGCCGACCGCATCCGCGCGAAGGCCGGTGTGCCGACGACGGCGGTCGGTCTGATCACCAAGCCCCGGCAGGCGCAGAAGATCGTGGCGCACGGGCAGGCCGACGCCGTGGAGATCGGACGCGCCGCCCTGCGCGACCCGTACTGGCCGTTGCGCGCCGCCGCGAAACTGGGCGTCGAGCGCGCGCGGATCCCATACCCGCCGCAGTACTTGCGCGGCGCGTGGTGATCCGCGCGGCGGTCAGGCGTCGATGCCGACGGCTTCGCCCACGTGCGCGAAGCCGTCGCGTTTGAGCAGCTTCGCCAGTCCGCGCTTGAGCACGGTGATCTGCTGTGGTCCGCGGTACATGAGCGCGGTGATGAACATGACGAGCGACGAGCCGGCACGGATCTTGTCGTAGGCCTGCTGCGGCGTGAATACACCGCCGACGCCCGCGATCGCGAAGCGCTGGCCGTAGTCGCGGTAGACGCGGCGGATCAGTTCGGTGCTTTCGACCGTGCACGGACCGCCCGAAAGGCCGCCAAGCCAGTCGCGCGGGATGTTCATGCCGGTGCGGTCCTTCTGCAGGTTGGCGATCGTGACGCCCTGCACATTGTGCTCGGCGAGCACGTCGAGCAGCTCCTTGAACTCGGGCCACGTCTTGTTGAGCGGCATCTTGACGAGCGTGGGCTGCGGACGGTCGATTTTGTCGAGTTCGGTGAACAGGCGGTCGAGCGCGTTGGGGTCCGCGGTGAACGGTTCGCCCACTGTGGTGTTGGGGCATGAGATGTTCACTTCGACCATCGCGGTGCGGCCGGCCGCGCGGCGCATCGAGATGCAGTAGTCTTCGATGCCTTCGTCAAGGTCTCCCACGAGCTGGTCGTTCGTGCGGGCGATCGACACGGACATCTGCATCGTCTTCGTCTTGCTCCACGCCTGCTGCGCACGTGCGATTACCTCGTCCGATCCCAGATTGGCCAGGCCCACGTGCACCATCATCGAATCGTATTCGGGCAGGCGGTGGAACCACGGGCGTGCGTTGCCCTGACACGGGCGCGACGTGGTCGATCCCACGGTCTCGAAGCCGAAGCCGGCGTTGTCGAGCAGCGTGGACATCTCGCAGTTCTTGTCGAGGCCGGCGGACAGCCCGAAGGGGTTGGCGAAGTGCACGCCCATCGCCGTGGTCTCGAGCACCGGGTCGGTGTAGTCGAGCATCGTGCGCAACAGCCACATGAGCGGCGGCACGCGGCGTGTGACATCGCAGAAGCGGATCATCTGGTCATGCGCCACGTCGGGCGTGTGATTGAACACGGCGTACGGTTTGACCACGTTTTTGTAGGCGAAGGTGAAAAGGTCGGTCGTGGCCTTGTTGACGGCGTCGTGCAGACTATGCTCAGATACATAAGACATGCGTCCATTATGCCACGAACGGCCGCGCGCGTCGAGGCCCGCGGGGCCGTGGGGCAGGGGAGGGCGGCCGGTTCACGCCGGGCGCACCGCACCGCGACACACTACAGTCGTGGCATAGCCGAAAGCAGGAGGTGGAGCAGATGACGGATCGCGTATGCGTGGTCATGCCAACGTACAACGAGCGCGACAACCTGGAGCCCACGCTCACCGGCGTCTTTGTGCAGAACCCGGGCGTGGACGTGCTCATCGTCGATGACGCCTCGCCCGACGGCACCGGCACGCTCGCCGACGTGATCTCGAAGGCCACGAACATGGCGCCGCAGCTGAGCGTGCACGTCGCGCGCGGCGCGCAGTCGAAGGACACGGGCTTCGAGCGCGCAGGCACAGACGCCAAGGTGCTCTCCGACGCGCATGTGAGCACGCCGGACCTGAAGATCGCGAACCGCATCAACGGCTGCACGATGGATTCGCGCGTGTTCGTGCTGCACCGCAAAGGCAAGCTGGGGCTCGGCTCGGCGTATGTGGACGGCTTCACGTGGGCGCTCGACCACGGGTACACGCTGATCTGCGAGATGGACATGGACGGCTCGCACCGCCCCGACGACCTCAAGCGCATGCTCGACCGGATCGAGGGGAACGCGAACATCGACCTCGTGGTCGGTTCGCGGCGCGTGCCCGGCGGCACGACCGAGAACTGGCCGTGGTACCGCGACCTCATCAGCCGCGTGGGCTCGCAGTACGCGCGCCTCATGCTCGGTCTCAAGGTGCGCGACATGACATCCGGGTTCCGGGTCTACCGCGCGGGCATCCTGCGCAAGGTGAACCTGCACACCATCGAAGACAACGGCTACGTGTTCCAGATCGACATGACCCGGCGTGTGGTCGCCGCTGGCGGCACCGTGGTGGAGATGCCGATCGTGTTCCCCGAACGCGCGCGCGGCGAATCGAAGATGGACGGGTCGATCGTGCGCGAGGCGATGGACAAGGTGACGCGCTGGGGGTTCGCGCGCATGCACCGCCAGCTGCACGACCCCGACGAGATCCCACGCGAGATCACCGACGCGAAACGCCAGATCGAGGACGGCCCCGACGATGTGCTCGACGACGAGCTCGTGGACGAGGCCGAGGCGGGCGTCGACTGATTGCACGAGTGCGGGTGTGGAGCCGTGCGGTGGAAATTGTTCGAGTTACGGGTGTGTGGATGTGCGATTACGTGCGGTTTTGTTGTAAAACACGCCGAAGTACACAAACTGAGTTGGTGTTTGGGAGATAATGTGAGATAATGTTCGCATGATTTCCTCACAACGTCAGCATCTGATCCTGAGCCGCCTGCGTACGCGCGGTGCGGTGCGCATCACCGCGCTTTCGAAGGAACTCGGTGTCTCGGCCATGACGATCCGCCGCGACATCGCCGACCTGGCCGACAAAGGACTGCTCAAGCGCGTCCACGGCGGCGCCGTCTCCACGAGCACGCTGCTGAGCGAGCCGCTGTTCTCCGTCAAATCGCAGATGGAGCTCGGGCTCAAGGACGCGATTGCACAGCGCGCGATCGAGTACGTCTCGCCCGGCGATGTGATCGCGATCGGCGGCGGCACGACCGCCTACGTGTTCGCCCAGCACCTGCTCGAATCGCAGCGCGCCAACGGCATCACGATCCTCACGAACTCGATTCCCGTGGCCGAGCTCGTGCAGGCGCTCGAATCCAAGGACGTCGAGGTGATCGTGACCGGGGGCGTGATCACACGCTCCAATTCGCTCGTGGGGCCGATCGCCGACAAGGTGATCGCCTCGCTGCGCGTCAACACCGTGTTCCTCGGCACACACTCGGTCTCGGTGCCGCGTGGCTTCCTGATGCCCAATTCGCTCGAAGCGGCCACCGACATGGCCATGATGGACATCGCGGACCGCACGATCATCCTGACCGACCACACGAAGTGGAGCAGCACCTCGCTTTCGCTGTTCGCCCGCTTCGACCAGGTGGACACGGTGATCACCGACGACGGACTCGACCCGGACTCGGCGACCAAGACGCGCGACCTTGTCAAGGAACTCGTGCTCGCCCACGGCGTGGACGAGGCCGACGATGAGCTGCCCGAAGACTGAGCGGCCCACACCAACCCAAGTCCGGCGCCGCCTTCGCGGCGCGCCGGCAACACCACAACCAGCAGCACAACACAAGAGGACACCGATGTCTCAATTCGCCCACTACCAGCCGGGCGAATATGCGCAGGAGCATATTCGCATCACCCCCACCACGCTGTCCGACGGCCGCGAGTTCTTCTACCTCGACGACGAGCCCGACTACGTCTCCGGCAAGAAGACGCGCCAGCTCGTCGACCCGCGCGACCTGCCCTACCGCTTCGCGCCGCATCTGGACGCGGACGGCAACGACGTGCCGTACGCCGCACCGCAGATGCGCCGCGACCCGCTCACCGGCGACTGGATCCCGATGGCCACGGCCCGCATGAACCGGCCGATCACAATCGGGCCCGGTGCCACCGCCACCGGCAACCCGCTCGCCGCGCGCAAACCGGGCGACCCCTACCAGGACGGCGAAGTGCCGGACACCGATTACAATGTGGTCGTTTTCGAGAACCGCTTTCCCTCGATGGTGCAGGTGCCGGGCGTGCCCAACGAGACGGTGGACGTGGATGGCAACCCGCTGTGGCTCCAGCGCCCGGCGTCCGGCCGCTGCGAAGTCATCTGCTTCGACCCCAACGAGCACGGCCTGCCCGCCGACCTGCCGGTCGAACGCCTGCGCACCGTTGTGGAGGCATGGGCGTTCCGCACCGCCGAACTGAGCGCGATCGACGGCCTCGAACAGATCTACGTCTTCGAAAACCACGGGCAGGAGATCGGCGTCTCGCTCGCGCACCCGCACGGCCAGATCTACGCCTACCCGTTCATCGCCCCCAAGCTCGAGCAGGAGCTCAAGCACACCGAGGCCTACCACGAGCGCACCGGCGGCAATCTGCTCGCCGACATCATGCGCGCCGAGATCGACGCCGGCGAGCGCGTGATCATGCGCAACGGCAGCTGGGTGGCCTACGTGCCGACGGCCGCGCGCTGGCCCCTCGAGGTGCAGGTGCAGCCGCTGCGCGACGTGCGCACCCTTGACGAGCTCAACGATCAGGAGCGCTGGGACCTGGCGCAGATGTATTCGCAGTTGCTCAAGCGCGGCAACATGTTCTTCGACACCGGCGACGGCAAGGGTATGGACCTGCCGTACATCGCCGCATGGCACCAGGCGCCCGTGCACGACCCGCGCGGCGAGCACTACCGTCTCAACCTGCAGTTCTTCTCGTTCCGCCGCGCGGCCAACAAGATCAAGTACCTCGCCGGTTCGGAATCGGGCATGGCCGCGTGGGTGAGCGACACAACGCCCGAACTCATCGCGCAGCGCTTCCACGAACTCGGCGCGGTCGACCTCGACTAGGCGCCCCCGCACAACAGACGACAGAAGGGACCATCATGACCACTGCAGTGGAATTCATTGAGCCGATGGGCGACGCCGACGGCGCCGCCCGTGCCGCCGCACTGTTCGAGGCGCGCTTCGGCACGGCGCCGGCCGGCGTGTGGGCCGCGCCGGGCCGCGTGAACCTGATCGGCGAACACACCGACTACAACGGCGGCCTGTGCCTGCCGATCGCGTTGCCGCACCGCACATATGTGGCGCTCGCCCCGCGCGATGACACGACCGTGCGCGTCATCTCCGATATGACGCCCGACGAGATGACCATGGTCGATCTGGACGGTCTGGCCGCGGGCGGCGTGGACGGTTGGGGCGCCTACCCGATCGGCGTGGCCTGGGCGCTGCGCGAAGCCGGGTTCGATCAGGTGCGCGGGTTCGACGCCGTGTTCAGCTCGTGCGTGCCGCTCGGCTCCGGCCTGAGCTCGTCGGCCGCGATGACCTGCTCGACCGCGCTCGCGCTCGACGATGTGTATGGACTCGGGTTCGGCGGCAGCGACGAGGGGCGTATCACGCTGATCGACGCGGCCGTGATGGCCGAGAACGAGATGGCGGGGGCGTCGACCGGCGGCCTCGACCAGAACGCCTCGATGCGCTGCGCGGCGGACCACGCGATCCGCCTCGACTGCATGCCCGGGCTGACCGCCGCGCAGAGTGTGCGCCAGGAGCCGTTCGACCTGTCTGCCTACGGTCTTGAGCTGCTCGTGCTCGACACGCAGGCGCCGCACCAGCTCAACGACGGCCAGTACGAGGCACGGCGCACGATGTGCGAAGAGGCCGCGCAGATCCTCGGTGTGCCGAACCTGCGCGTGGTGGCCGACCAGGTGAACGCTGCGGTCGACCCTGCGGCGGCGCTCGAGGACGTGCTCTCGCAGCTGGACGACGAGACGATGCGCCGGCGCGTGCGGCACGTCATCACCGAGATCGGCCGCGTGGACGACTTCATCGGCGCGTTCGGCCGGGGCGACATCGAGACAGCCGGCGCGCTGTTCAACGCGTCGCATGATTCGCTGCGCGACGATTACGAGGTGACCGTGCCCGAACTCGACGTGGCCGTCGATGTGGCGCGCGACGAGGGCGCGTACGGCGCGCGCATGACCGGCGGCGGCTTCGGCGGCTCGATCATCGCGCTTGTCAACGCAGGCGAAAGCCGCCGCATCGCGCAGGCGATCGCTGACGAATTCGCGCGCCGCGGATTCGACGCGCCGCGCGCATTGCCGGCGCGCGCCTCGCAGTCGGCGCACCGCGTGAACGACTGACACGCATACATGCACGGCGGCCGTGCGGGGGGGTCCCCGTGCGGCCGCCGTGCGTTATGCGTAGTGAGAAGTCGTGAAGATTTGGGACGCCCCATGGTGCCCGGCGCGCAAAGCGATTATGCTCACAAGGCAGAAGAGTGCCGTGGGGCGTGCGCGAGCGCGCCCCGGGAAGACATGCAGCAGGGGTGACGCACGCCAGATGAACGAACAGCCGAACGACGCGACCACACACACCACGCAGAACATGGGACTTGACGAGTTGCCGCAGTTCGCCGACACGCCGCAAGGCGATGTGCCGCCGGAACCGGTGTCGCCCGAGGCCAAGGCCGCAGCGAAACGGCGCAGCAACCGGCAGTTCATCGCGATCCTGGTGGCGATGAGCGTCATGCTTGTGGTGGGCGTGGGCCTGATCCTGTACCCGACCGTGGCCGACGCATGGAACCGCCATGTGGCGAGCCGCGTGGTCGCCGGCTACGTGGAGCGGGTGGCTGACACCTCCAAGGAGGACCGCGAAGCCCAGCTCAACCGCGCGCGCGAATACAACGAATCGCTCGTGGGGCGCGGCGTGACACGGTTCCTGCCGACCGAAGAGGAGAAGAAGGAATACAATGCGATCCTCGACATCACCGGCACCGGCATCATGGGCTATGTGACGATCCCGAAGATCGACGCGCGCCTGCCGATCTACCACGGCACCGACGAAGCGGTGCTGCAGATCGCCTCGGGGCATATGGAAGGTTCGAGCTTCCCGATCGGCGGCGAATCCACGCACGCCGTGCTCACCGGCCACACCGGCCTGCCGAGCGCGATGCTGTTCACCGGCATCGACACCCTGGAAAAGGGTGACACATTCACCGTCACCGTGTATGACGACGTGCTCACCTACGAGGTCGAGGAGACGCACGTGGTGCTGCCCGACAACGTGAAGAACCTCGAGATCCAGAAGGGGCGCGACCTCGTCAGCCTCGTCACCTGCACGCCGTACGGCGTCAACTCGCACCGCCTCATCGTGACCGGCACGCGCATCCCCACTCCGGAGGAGGCGAAGCACGCGACGTACGAGAACAAGGCGTTGAAGCAGGACATGCTCATCACCGTCATCATCACCGTGGCCACGATCGCCGCGCTCGTGACGGTCTTCACCGTGCAGCGCAGGCGCCTGCGCGGTGCGGGCAAGCCGTCGCACCACGCGAGGGGCAGGCACTAGCCCCTGCCCGCGCCGGCGGGCGCCGTGCACACGGCGCCCGCCGGCGCGTTGCGTTCTGACATGCGGGAAAAGCGCGTGGTTGGCGCAAGCGTTCCCTATACTGGGGCATTGCCGTATAGTTTGCGACCAGGGAGTTCCATGAACAAGGCAATCATCACCGTCGTCGGCCAAGACACCGTCGGCATCATCGCGCGCGTATGTACGTACCTTTCCGAGCACCACACGAACGTGCTCGACATCTCACAGACGATCATCGACGGGTTCTTCAACATGATGATGATCGTCGATTATTCGGACGCGGACGTGGCGTTCGAGACGATTGTGGAAGACCTCGAGGCGCTCGGTGAGGACATCGGCGTGCGCATCCGCTGCCAGCGCGAGGAGATCTTCACCAAGATGCACCGCGTCTGAACGCACGGGAACGGAAGGGAAGAACCATGCTGAATATCATGGAAGTCCATGAGACGAACCAGATGATTGAGCAGGAGAAGCTCGATGTGCGCACAATCACGATGGGCATCAACCTCATGGATTGCGCGCGTGCCGACGTGGACGAGACGTGCGAGGCGATCTACGCGAAGATCACACATTACGCCAAGGACCTCGTGTCCACCGGCGAATCGATCGAACGCGACTTCGGCATCCCGATCGTCAACAAGCGCATCACCGTCACGCCGATCGCGCTCGTCGGCGCCAGCTGCTGCAAGACAAGCGGCGACTTCGTCAAGATCGCGCACGCGCTCGACCGCGCCGCGAAGACCGTGGGCGTCGACCTGATCGGCGGCTATTCCGCGCTCGTCTCGAAGTCGATGACGCCGGCCGAGGAACTGCTCATCCGCTCGCTGCCGGCCGCGCTGAGCGAGACTGACATCGTCTGCTCGTCGGTCAACGTCGGATCGACGAAGACCGGCATCGACATGAACGCCGTCGAGATGCTCGGCCACATCATCAAGGAGATCGCCGAGGCGACCGCCGACATCGATTCGTACGGCTGCGTCAAATTCGTGGCGTTCTGCAACGCGCCCGACGACAACCCGTTCATGGCGGGCGGCTTCCACGGCGTGACCGAAGGCGATGCGGTCATCAACGTGGGCGTCTCCGGCCCGGGTGTGGTCTCCCGTGCGCTCGACGCCGCGGCAGGCAAGGACTTCGAGTTCCTGTGCGAAACGATCAAGCGCACCGCGTTCAAGATTACGCGCGTCGGCCAGCTCGTGGCCCAAGAGGCCTCGAAGCGCCTTGGCCTGCCGTTCGGCATCATCGACCTTTCGCTCGCGCCCACCCCGGCCGTGGGTGATTCGGTCGGCGAAGTGCTCGAGAAGATGGGTCTGGCGCAGGTGGGCGGCCCCGGCACCACGGCGGCGCTCGCCATGCTCAACGACCAGGTGAAGAAGGGCGGCATCATGGCGTCGTCGTACGTCGGTGGCCTGTCCGGCGCGTTCATCCCGGTCTCGGAAGACAAGAACATGATCGACGCCGCGGAATCCGGCTGCCTGACGATCGAGAAGCTTGAGGCCATGACGTGCGTGTGCTCGGTGGGCCTCGACATGATCGCGATCCCCGGTGACACGCCTGCCTCGACGATCTCGGGCATCATCGCCGACGAATCGGCGATCGGCATGGTCAACCAGAAGACGACGGCCGTGCGCATCATCCCGGTCGTGGGCAAGACCGTGGGCCAGATGGCCAATTTCGGCGGCCTCATGGGCTATGCGCCGATCATGCCGGTCAACACGGCGAGCTGCGAGGCCTTCGTGACCCGCGGCGGCCGCATTCCGGCGCCGATTCATAGTTTTAAGAATTGAGCACCACCCCACAATCGCGATTGGGCGCACATCAACCGGTTGATGTGCGCCCAATCGCGATTGT